>Ga0209323_10000488_pt1 | contig 25465 bp, 22 predicted proteins | sample Rifsed19ft2_FD_184014 | JGI IMG/M metagenome (GOLD analysis project Ga0209323, IMG submission 184014) | Soil microbial communities from Rifle, Colorado, USA - sediment 19ft 2 (version 2) | ecosystem: Environmental > Terrestrial > Deep subsurface > Rock core/Sediment | place: Rifle, Colorado...
ATGGTTATAAACACCTCCTTCGGCGCCAAGAGCGTCGCCGATTCCTACTCGATAAGGAGGTCTTCGATTGACCTCGGGCTTCCGCACTTCACCACCGTCGCCGGCGCCAAGGCGGCTGCCCAGGGCATAAGGGCCATGCAGAGGGGCGGGCTTGACGTCAAGCCCCTGCAGGAGTATCATAACGAGCTTAAGCCCACAACAAAGCTCGAAAGCGGGATACTGAGCTCCACTTAGCTCCCCCCATAATGCGCAGGATAATAAAATCCCTCGGCATAGTCTACGGTGATATAGGCACAAGCCCTATATACACCATTACGGTCATCTTCCTTCTCCTGGCCCCCACCTTTGAGAATGTAAGGGGGGTGGTCTCCCTTATTTTCTGGACTCTTATCACCCTTGTCACCATCCAGTACGCATGGCTCGCCACGACGCTCGGCAAAAAGGGCGAGGGCGGCACGATAGTCCTCCGTGAACTCCTGCTCCCTTATCTCAAGGGCGGCAGGCAGATAGCCTTCGTATCTCTTCTCTCATTTGTCGGCGTATCTCTGCTCATTGGCGACGGCGTCATAACCCCGGCCATATCGATACTGAGCGCCGTGGAGGGTTCTCTCCTCATACCGGGTTTAGAGGACCTCAGTCAGACGGGTATTGTCATAATCTCAGGCATCATCGCCGTCGTGCTCTTTTTCTTCCAGAAGAAAGGCACGGAGAAGGTGGCATGGGCATTCGGCCCGGTGATGGTCATCTGGTTTTCCGCGCTTGCTCTCTCAGGCATAGCCGGAATAATGAACGAGCCAAGGGTATTGGCAGGGATCAACCCGTACTACGGGATAATGTTCATGGCCGACCACGGCCTTGCCGGTTTCTTCATCCTCTCCGAGGTGATACTCTGCGCCACAGGAGGCGAAGCGCTTTACGCCGACATGGGGCACCTCGGGAGGGAGCCCATTGTAAAGGGCTGGTACATGGTCTTTGTAGTGCTGGTCATAAACTACATGGGGCAAGGGGCGTTTCTCGCGACCCATCCCGGCACCAAGAACGTGCTCTTCGAGATGGTCTTCAACCAGGCTGAGATACTCTATGTGCCTTTCCTTCTACTGAGCATCTGCGCCACCATAATAGCTTCGCAGGCAATGATAAGCGGCATGTTCTCGATCGTGTATCAGGGCATAACGACCCATATAATGCCGCTCTTCAGGGTGTCGTATACCTCGGCCGAGCTACGGAGCCAGATATACATCCCGTTCGTAAACTGGTTCCTCCTTTTGGCCGTCCTCTTTATCATGTATGTCTTTCAGGAATCGAGCCGGTTGGCTGCCGCGTACGGGCTTGCGGTCACCGGCACAATGTCCGTGACCGGCATAATGATGACCTGGATATTCTTCAAGCGAAGGCAGTATTTCAGGGCCGCGGTCTCGGTCTTCATCTCGCTCATCGTCTTCACGTACCTCTTCTCGAACACCTTCAAAATACCGCACGGCGGCTACTGGTCCATTATCATCGCCCTGCTGCCCCTGAGCCTCATTCTCATATATACCAGAGGCCAGAGAAAGCTCTACAGGTCGCTCCGGCCCCTTAACCAGGAGGCCTTCCTCATTGGCTACAACCAGATTTACAAGGCCCTGCCGAAGATAGGAGGCACGGCCCTCTTCTTCGCCAAGGACGCCAGGGAGATCGCCCCGTACATCGTGCATACGATGTTCAAGAACAACATCATATACGAGGACAACATCATCGTCTCGCTCACGAGGAGCGAGGACCCCACAGGCGTGAGCTACCAGTTTCTCGACGACCTTGCGCCGGGCCTGCGCGTTTTCGAGATAAGGCTCGGGTACATGGAGGTCGTTGACGTCGAGTCGATATTGAAGACCGCTGGAATCAACGAAAGGACCATCTTCTACGGCCTCGAGGAGATTACCACGTCCAATATATTCTGGAGCATATTCTCGGTAATAAAGAAGCTTACCCCGACCTTCCTCATATTCTACAAGCTCCCCGCAAACAAGCTCCACGGCGTCATAACCCGCGTAGAGATGTAGCCCATGGACAATGAGCTCTCTGAAATCCTGGAGGCGCTCTCAAAGCCCCTGCGGTTCGCCTCAAAGGACGGCTTCGTTCACCTCGGGTCGTTGAGGTCGGTCGAGCCGCTCGCCGCCGCGCTCCTTAACAAGGCTGTCTCGCTCAAGCCTTCGCCCGAGATGCTCTCCCGTATAGAGGCCTTGAAGGGCCTTTTCACGGGCTTTGACGCATTGGACCTCTCATCCAAGCGCGAGAGGGTGGAGAGGGCATTCGAGGCCATCGAATCGATCAGCCCTTCCAGCCCGCAAAAACCTGTAATCGACTCCGCCGAGGCCGAAAGGCGTCTCGCCCTCTTGAAGACGCCTCTTACCTTCATAAAGGGCATAGGCCCGAAGCTCGCCGAGAGGCTTTCCAAAAAGGGCCTTTCCACGGTCGAGGACATCCTATATTTCCTCCCGATAAGATATGAGGACAGGAGCCGCGTAAAGCGCATCCGCGAGCTTACGCCCGGGGTGACCGAGGCCGCCACGGGCGAGGTGCTCGCCATGGGCGAGGCCAGGTACGGCAGGAGGAGGGTCCTTGAGATGGCCATAGGGGACGGCAGCGCCATACTCAAGGTAAAGTGGTTCCACTTCAGCCAGCAGTACAAGAAGAGGTACAAAAACGGGCAGAGGCTCATAGTCTTCGGACAGGTCTCCGCGTTCGGCGGCAACAAGGAGATGATCCACCCCGACATAGAGATACTCTCGGACGATGACGCGGCGCACACGGACGAGCCGCAGGGCATCGTCCCCGTATATTCCCAGGTCGAAAACTTCCACCAGAAGACCATAAGGAAGATAGTAAGGAGCGTCGTCGACGAGTACGGACGTATGGCCGTAAGCGGCGTACCGGCAGGTGTCGCAGAGCGCCACGGCCTCGTAGACCTCTCCTCTGCCATGAAAGAGGCCCACGCGCCCTCTGCCCCGCAGTCATCGGCAGTCGCCAAAAAGAGCCTTGCCTTCGACGAGCTATTTTTGCTTGAGACAGGGTTGGCCCTGAGGAGGGCGAGCATAAAGAAGGAGAGCGGCATAGCTTTTAATCCAGCCGGTAGGCTCGAAGCCGGTCTTAAAGAACTCCTTCCCTTCAGGCTCACCGGCGGCCAGACAAAGGTGCTTGATGAGATTAAAAAAGACATGGCCGCGCCCCATCCCATGAACAGGCTCATACAGGGCGACGTGGGCTGCGGAAAGACGGTCGTGAGCCTCATATCAGCCCTCCGGGCCATAGAATGCGGCTACCAGGCAGCGATAATGGCGCCTACGGAAATACTCGCCGAGCAGCACTATCTCCTTACCAGGGGGTATACAGACGGGCTCGGGGTCAGGGCAGTCCTTCTTACCGGGAGAGCGACAAAGGCCGAGAGGAAAAAGATGCTCGCTTCGATCGCCGAAGGCGAAGTTGACCTCGTCATAGGCACTCACGCCCTCATACAGAAGGACGTAGAGTTCTCGAGGCTCGGCCTCGCAGTAATAGACGAGCAGCACCGCTTCGGCGTGGTCCAGAGGGGCATGCTCAAGCGAAAGGGCTTCGGCGCGGATGACGGCGTATCTCCCGACATACTCATCATGACGGCCACTCCAATACCGAGGACGCTCTCGATGACGGTATTCGGAGACCTCGACGTATCGATAATCGACGAGCTGCCGCCGGGCAGGAAGCCTGTTCGCACAAGGGTCCTGAGAGAGAAGGACCGGGCAGCCGCATATGAGTCCGTAAGGCGCGCCATCATGGAAGGCAGCCAGGCCTATATCGTCTATCCGCTTGTCGAGGAATCGAAAGAGGTTAGCCTGCGCGACGCCACGAACATGAAGGAGCAGCTGCAGAAGGACATCTTCAAGGAGTGGAACGTCGGACTCCTTCACGGCAGGATGAAGTCGGAAGAGAAGGAGGCGGTCATGAAGGCGTTCAAGGATAAAAAGGTCCATCTCCTTGTCTCCACGACCGTCATAGAGGTCGGCGTCGACGTGCCGAACGCCACGGTGATGCTCATTGAGCACGCCGAGAGGTTCGGCCTTGCCCAGCTCCATCAATTGAGGGGAAGGGTGGGCAGGGGAGAGAAGGAATCGGTCTGCCTCCTTGTGGCGGGCTGGACAAATTCGGAGGATACGTACAAGCGCCTTAAGGTCATGGAGGAGACGAACGACGGCTTCAGGATAGCCGAGGAGGACCTGAAGATCAGGGGGCCTGGAGACTTCATCGGCACAAGGCAGGCTGGCCTTCCTGACTTCAGGACAGAGGGCGCTCTATCGGACATGACACTTTTGAAGAAGGCAAGGGAAGAGGCCCTGTCCTATCTCAGGAAGAACCCGGACCTCTCCGGCCCAGAGGGGGTCATAGTAAAAAAGGTGCTCAAGGCCAGGTGGCAGGAGAGGCTTGAGCTGGCGGAGATAGGGTGAAATCTATTAGCCTTTAGCCTTTCGTGCAAGTTCTCCCCCCTCACCCCAGCCCTCTCCCGCAAGGGGAGAGGGTGCAAGCTGGACATCCCCTCCCTTGACGGGAGGGGATTGAGGGGAGGGTTATAATGGCCCTTTTCGGATACTACATTACACAAATTACGCTGACAGAAGCCCTGCCTTTTTCCGTTGACAAGGCAAGCCCCCCAATAGTAATCTTAGCAATTCAAAATACCCTTTTTGCTATAATAAATATGGGAGCATCAGATGGCTGAAATAATACCTTTCAGGGGCGTACTCTACAATCCGGCCAAGGTGGGTGATCTTGGCAAGGTCATGGCCCCGCCCTACGACGTAATCCCGCCGAAGAAGCAGGAAGAGCTCTACGAGCGCCACCCCAACAACGTCATAAGGCTCATACTCGGCAAGACCTCGCCTGAAGACAAAGAGGGCAGCGACAGGTACTCGCGCGCGGCCTCGGACCTCCAGAAGTGGCTGAACGAGGGCGTGCTCTCACAGGACGAGAGGCCCGCGATATACTATTACACCCAGACCTACAGCATGAAGGACGGCGGGACGCAGACCAGGAAGGGCTTCCTGGCCCTCTCCAGGCTCGCCGATTTCGGCAAGGGCATACACCCCCATGAGAAGACCCTCTCGGGGCCAAAGGCAGACAGGCTTAAATTGATGCAGGCCTGCGACGCCAACTTCTCATCCATCTTTTCGCTCTACTCCGAGCCGTCGCTTTCAATAAACAAGCTCCTCGACAATGCCGTCGCCGGCACGAAGCCGGACATGGACGTTACAGACGACGACGGCATCGTGAACAGGGTATGGAAGGTGGACGACCCCAAGCTCCTCGCCTCGGTCACCGAAGGCATGAAGGACAAGACCCTGTTCATCGCCGACGGCCACCACAGGTACGAGACCGCCCTCAATTACAGGAACATGCAGAGGGAGAAGGCCCGGAACTATACCGGCACGGAGCCCTACAACTACGTGATGATGTACTTCTCTAACATGGACGACGAGGGCATGACCATATGGCCCACGCACAGGGTCGTGCACAGCCTGAAGGGCTTTGACGCCGACGCCTTCGTCGCCAAGTGCTCCGTCCACTTCAACATCCGCGAGTTCCCTTACACAAGGGCGGATGAGCCCAAGGTCAGGGAGAAGTTCTTGAAAGAGCTCGAGGCCTCGGGGGCAAAGGCGGTCGCCCTCGGGTTGCACATAAGGGCGAGGGACATCTACTATCTGCTGGCTATAAAATCAGCCGACGTCATGACAAAGGCCTTCGGAGAATCCATCCCCGAGGTCTTCAAGAGCCTTGACGTCACGGTCCTCCATTCGCTCATCTTCGCGAAGGTCCTCGGCATGACCCAGGAGGCGCAGGAGAAGCAGGAGAACCTGATATACGTCAAGAGCTTTGACGAGGCCATAGCGGCCTGCTCGAACGAAAACAACCAGCTCGTATTTTTGCTGAACTCGACCAAGATAGAGCAGGTAAGAGCGGTCGCTCTCGCGGGCTTTGTCATGCCGCAGAAGTCGACATACTTCTACCCGAAGCTCCTCTCGGGCCTGACCATCAACCTGCACGGTACAAAGGCCGCTGTAAAGGCCTGAGGTCTTTTGACCAGACCGGAAATCTCACCAGACGAGATACTTGAGAGCCTCGGCCCGTACTTCTTCGTACAGAGGAAGGCGGGCCACAGGCTCACGGGCGACACCCTCTCCCTTGCCGAGTTCGCAATCCCAACGCTCACCGATAAAGACACCGTAATAGACCTGGGCACAGGCACTGGCGCTCTTCCCTTGCTGTTCGCCTGGAAAACGAAAGTCAGGCGGATAACCGGGGTCGAGATAGACGCCGGGACAGCGGCGACAGCGAATAAGAACGTCTCTGCCAACGGCATTGAACACAGGGTCGAGATACTCAAGCGCGATTACAGGGAGCTGAAAAGCGTCTATCCAGAGGGCGCGTTTTCAGTTGTCGTCAGCAACCCGCCATACACAAAGGCGGGTACAGGAAGGATAAGCCCCAAGAAGGAGAGGGCAGGGGCAAGGGCAGAGCTCTTCGGGGGGCTTTCAGACCTCATAGATATTTCAGCCTATCTCGCCGGCGGAGATGGGCGCGTATTCTACGTCTTTCCAAAGGCGCGCCTCTCAGAGATGTTAGAAGGGCTGGGTAGGGCAGGCCTCGACGCGAGGCGTGTAAGGTTCATAAGCTCTAAGCCGGGCAAGGAGCCTGACCTCTTCTTGATAGAGGCCGGGAGGGGCGGCGGGCTGAGGATAGAGACGTAGGAACATTATGACATGATATTGCCCCCCTACGCTTTGCTCAGGGCTTCGACTCAATGCTCGCAATGACAGACTTTTCCCCCTCACCCCAGCCCTCTCCCGCAGGGGGAGAGGGTGCAATCAGAACTTCCCCTCCCTTGACGGGAGGGGATTGAGGGGAGGGTGATATCGGAGCACTCACTCCTTCCCCATCCGCATCACCCGGCTGACGAGCCTCTTGAGCTTTTCGTCCTTTATGCCCTGCGTAGTCTTTTCTATGAATGATTCTTCTTCCGGGGTTATGGGCCTCGGTGGAGGGGCGGGGGCTCTCGCGGCCTTTGGGCCTTTTACCTGTCCTGTCCTGAAGACTATCTCGGTAATGGTTTCCGGGCCGAGAAGGGCGTTGAGCTTTGCGACTATCGCGGCCTTCTGGTAATTGAGCTCGGTCATCCAGGGAGAGCTCTCGACCGAGCAGAACAGCACTGTGCCGATGAGCCTCTCTGGAGAAGCCCTTTTGGCGATGGCCTTGCCAACGCACTCGGGCCAGAGCCTCTTTAGCCTGTATTCCTTTAATTTGGCGCCGAGGTTCAGGTTCGGAAAGGTGGCGCCCAGGACAGAGCTTATCGTGGTTGGCGAGGGGTTCTTGCGATATCCGCGCCTGCCCCTTCTCATTGGGCCTTTCTGTTGAGCCTTCCGCCGATGAACTGGCCGGCGACGGCGCCCACGACGATAAGGGGGATGAACTTGTAGCTTATCCCGGCCATGGTGCGCAGGAGGAAGATGAAGGGTATGGGCAGGTGTATGTAGATGAACCACATTGCCGAGAACTTTTTGACCTTCACCCTCATGTATCCGAACGGGAGATTGAGGACCAGGGCAGCCAGGGTGATCAAAGAGAGGATTGCGAGGAGCTCAAGGGGCGACATCGCATTAAAATAACAGAAATCTCTCCATCGTGTCAACGTCCACTTTCCGCCGCTTTTTTCCTGAAATCACCGGCCTGTACGGCAAAACTTGCGGAAATACCTTGAAATATTGTGTTGACACGCCAACCGGTATTCCTATATATTGATACAATTTGCGCGAGCCAGAACTCTCTTATCCTCTACCCAAAAGAGCATAAGCGGATTATAATTATTAAGGTATACTTGAACAAGGGAGCTTTGTAGCGGCTCCTAAGAGCCTCTTTTTTTTCAGGGAAATCAAGATGTTTGAATCACTTTCGGATAAATTCAGGAAGATTTTAAAGGACGTCCGGGGCCAGGGCACCCTCTCGGAATCCAACGTCCAGGAGATCCTCAAGGAGGTCAGGCTCGCTCTCCTCGAAGCGGACGTGAACTTCGCGGTCGTTAAGGACTTTGTCGCCTCCGTGAAGGAAAAGGCCATGGGCAAGGAGGTATTGGAAAGCCTCTCGCCCGGCCAGCAGTTCACGAAGATAGTCCATGACGAGCTCACCAGCCTCCTCGGCGGGGTAGACTCAGGCCTCGAACTCAAGGGCAAGCCGGCTGTCATAATGCTCGTCGGCCTCCAGGGCTCGGGCAAGACGACGACCACGGCAAAGCTGGCGCTCCATCTCAAGAAAAAGGGCAGGAACCCATATGTAGTCCCCGCCGACCTCTTCAGGCTGGCGGCGGTACTGCAGCTTAAGAAGCTGGCCTCTGAAGTAAAGGTAGACTGCTTTGACAGCGAGGGCTACAAGTCGCCCGCTGAGATATGCTCTGAGGCATACAGGATAGCCGGGCTCAAGGGCTACGACATACTCCTTGTCGATACCGCCGGAAGGCTCCACATAGACGACGCCCTGATGACCGAGCTTAAGGCGTTACGCGGGATACTCTCGCCGAGCGAGGTCCTCTTCGTTGCCGACTCGATGACAGGCCAGGACGCGGTCAACACCGCCAGGGGATTCAACGAGTCGATAGGCATAACGGGCGTCATACTCACCAAGTTCGACGGCGACGCGAGGGGCGGCGCGGCCCTCTCCATGAGGGTCACGACAGGCAAGCCCATAAAGTTCATAGGCACGGGCGAGAAGGCGGACGCCCTCGAGGTATTCCATCCCTCGAGGCTCGCGGGCAGGATACTCGACATGGGCGACATGCTGACGCTCATCGAGAAGGCCCAGACCGCGTTCGACGAGAAGCAGACAAAGGAGCTTCAGCAGAAGCTCAAGCGTGACGAGTTCACGCTCGACGACTTCAAGGACCAGCTCCAGAAGATTAAGAAGCTCGGCTCGCTCGATTCGATACTCTCGATGGTGCCGGGCTTCGACGCCATAAAGAAATCCAAGGACATCAACATAGACGAGAAGGAGATAACCCGGGTCGAGGCGATAATTAACTCCATGACCAGGGAAGAGAGGAAGAGCCCCTCGCTCTTGAACGCCAGCAGGCGCCAGAGGATATCGAAGGGCAGCGGCACGAAGGTCCAGGAAATAAACAAGCTCATCAATCAGTACGCCGAGATGAGGAAGATGATGAAGAAACTCAGGAAGGCCGGCCCGAGGGGCATAAAGGGCCTCTTCCAGAAGATGATGTGAGCAAACCAAAAGACGGAGGTAATACGGCAGCATGGCAGTGAAGATCAGGTTAACCAGAGGCGGCGGAAAAAAGAAACCTTTTTACAGGATCGTGGTGGCTGATTCAGAGGCCCCCAGGGACGGGGACTTCCTCGAGGTCGTCGGCACCTATAACCCGATGACCGAGCCCGCGAAGGTCGAAGTGAAGAGCGACCGCGTGAGCTTCTGGCTCGGCCAGGGCGCGGTCCCGACGGATACCGTAAAGCAGCTCTTGAAGAAGGTCTCCAAAGCGGCCTGAGACGGCTCAAAGCTGGCGGACAGCTGAATAGCAGCCGACACCTGCACCAGAACTTCTCGGAGGTATCTCATGAAGGAGCTGATCGAGTTGATCGCAAAGGCTCTTGTGGATCGTCCGGAAGACGTTAGGGTCGTGGAGGTCGTAGGCGAGAGGACCTCTGTAATCGAGCTGTCCGTTGCCAAGGAGGACCTTGGCAAGGTCATCGGAAAACAGGGCAGGACTGCGCGCGCGATACGCACCATATTGACCGCGGCGTCGACCAAGCTGAAGAAGCGCTCTGTTCTGGAGATAATTGAGTAAAGAAGAAGGACTTGTCCCCATTGCCAGGATAACGGGCGTACACGGGCTTAAAGGAGAGGTCAAGGCCGCCCCCTACGGGGCCCTTGACGGCTTCGAGTGGGGCTCTGTATTTCTTTCCGGCAAGGGGAAGACCGATGAGCGCAGAGTCGAGCGCGCCCGTGAGCACAAGGGGCACTACATCCTCGTGTTCGAGGGGTGCGCTGACAGGAGCACCGCCGAGACGCTTGTCGGCTTCGAGATCTCCGTCAAAAAGGAAGACCTGCCAAAGACCGGGGAGGATGAGTACTATTATTTCGACCTCATCGGCATGGAGGTCTTCTCCGAGGACGGCCTCTATATAGGCACGGTCCGGAACGTGATATCGACCGGCGGCAACGACGTGCTCGAGACGCACGGCCCCCGCGGAGAGGTCCTGATACCGGCCATAGAGGACGTCATAGTGAGGGTCGAGTCCGGGAACAGGAAGATAGTCGTCCGCCTCATGGAAGGGCTCCTGCCGGAAGAGGAACCCAAGCACTGAAATTGTTGCAGCCCACGGCTTTCCAATAGCTCGGTTCTTAGGCTGCTCAAAAAGTTCCATATGCGAGGCGTCGACGAGCGACGATGACAACAAAGCAGATGGACTTTTTCAGCAGCCGTGCCAAGATGATCTTCGATATCCTGACCCTATTTCCGGAGTTTTTCTCCGAGCACAGGCGCCACGGCGTGGTTGGCAGGGCCGCGGCAAAGGGGCTCATAGAGCTCAATACGCATAACCTCAGGGATTACACCCTGGATAAGCACAGGACTACCGACGACACCCCCTACGGCGGCGGCCACGGCATGGTGATGAAGGTCGAGCCTGTGGCGAGGGCGCTGGAATCTCTCAGTGAGAACGGCCCTGAGGCAAAGGTCGCGCTGACGACCCCGCAGGGGGCCTGTCTCAACCAGAAGCTCGCCGCCGAACTCTCAAACCTTCCGAGACTTGTAATCGTCTGCGGCAGGTACGAGGGCTATGACGAGCGCATCAGGGCATTCGCCGACTACGAGATTTCCATTGGCGACTACGTGCTCTCGGGCGGCGAGGCCGCTGCACTGGTCATAACCGACGCGGTAGCGAGGCTCGTCCCCGGCGTCCTGGGCGAGCCGGGCTCTGCGGAGAGCGACTCATTCAGCGCAGGGCTCCTCGAATACCCTCAGTACACGAGGCCCGAGGACTTCAGGGGCATGCGGGTGCCGGATGTGCTATTGTCCGGGAACCACGCTGAAATCGCCCGCTGGAGGCGGCAGGAAGGGCTGAAAAGGACCTTTGAGCGGAGGCCGGATTTGCTTAAGGCGGCCGATCTGACCGAAGAGGAGAGGGCCTTTGTAGAAAGCCTCAAAAAGGCCGGTCAAAAAACATAGTCTTCGGGGCTATATTTTAGTTGCATTTGCCTTGTGTTTTGAGCATAATGTGTAATTAAAAATTTTGATTGTGCGAATCGATTGCGGAGGTAACTATGGGAATCATTCAGGATATTGAAAAGGATTTCATCAGGACCGACATTCCGGCGTTCCAGCCCGGAGACACCCTCCTCGTAAGGGTCAAGATCAGGGAAGGCGAGAAGGAGAGGGTGCAGCCCTTCGAGGGCGTGGTCATAAAGAAGCGCGGCGGCGGCGTAAGGGCGACCTTCACGCTCCGCAAGGTCTCCTACGGAGTAGGCGTCGAGAGGATATTCCCCGTGAACTCCCCGGCCATCGAGTCCATAAAGGTGCTCTCAAAGGGCATCGTGCGGAGGGCGAAGCTCTACTACCTGCGCGACCTCAAAGGCAAGGCCGCAAGGATCAAAACGAGATAAACGGAATCCAGAAGCCCGGCCCAAAAGGCCGGGCTTTTTTGTTGGTGGACAGTCATTGCGAGGAGCGGATTTTCGCGACGAAGCAATCTCAGGCCTTTGCCCCGAAATAAATTTTCCTCTCCCTCAGGGGGAGAGGATGAAGGTGAGGGGGGACTTTTCGTCCTTGAAGTTCAGGCCAATGAAGCGTACTCTGTCATTCTAAACGTCGAATCTGGTTTTTAACTTTCATTCCCCTCATGGACATCCACGAAAGAGACGCCCACTCAAAAGGATTCAAAGCCGTCGCAGGAGTTGACGAGGCCGGCAGGGGCCCTCTCGCCGGGCCGGTCGTGGCGGCTGCCGTCGTCTTCCCTTTTCCTCCACCCCTTGACCTCGGCATAAAGGACTCAAAGGCGCTCACAAGCGGCGCGCGCGAAGAGATACTGCTGGATATCTACAGGACAGCGACGTCCGTAGGCGTGGGCATCGTCTGGCCAGTTGAGATAGACCGCATAAACATCTTGAAGGCTTCATTGAAGGCGATGGAGCTCGCAATCGAACGGCTCTCAGTCAAGCCGGATATGATATTGGTCGACGGCAACTTCCCCATAAACACGGACACGCCCCAGAGGCCCATAATCTCCGGAGACGCCCTTAGCGTATCGATTGCCGCCGCATCGATTGTGGCAAAGACCGCCCGGGACACGATAATGCGCTCCTACCACAGGCTCTACCCGCATTACAACTTCATCTCCAACAAGGGTTACCCGACGAAAGAGCACCTATCCGCGCTCGTCTCCCACGGCCCCACGCCCATACACAGGAAGACGTTCAGGGGCGTGATGAAAGACCTATTCTCATGACCACGATTACCGTCGGCAAGGCGGGCGAGGACGAGGCCGTACGCTTTCTCCAGAAGAATGGCTACAAGATCCTGGAAAGGAATTACAGGTCCAGGTACGGCGAGATAGACATCATCGCCAGAGACGGCAGCGCGTTAGTATTTGTCGAGGTCAAGACCAGGGGAGGAGCCGCCTTCGGCCCGCCCGGCGCGAGCGTTGACGAACGCAAGCAGAGAAAGATGACGATAACATCGTCGTTCTACCTTGAGAGCGTCGGCGCGACTGACGCCGAGAGCCGCTTCGACGTGGTCTGCATAGAAATGAAGAACGGAAAGCCGGAGATAGAGCTTATAAGGAACGCGTTCGAGGCGAGGGAGTAGGGGGGCTGGTTGTTAAGTGGTGCGCACGGCGCACCCTACATGACTAACGGTATAGGGATTTTATATGAAAACTCAAACTATTCAGATATCAGAACCGATATTCAGTAATATTTCACCAGAGGCATTTCAAATGTGGGCTACCCATTTTTATAAATGCAAGCAGGATTTCGTAAAGCCTGAGGGTTTTTCACCAGTACCATATTTTTTATTGTGCAGAGCAATTGAGCTCCAATTAAAATCATTTCATTTAATTGAGAAAAGGCAGCCTGAGGTCAAAAAAGATTTTGGGCATAATTTAAAGTTATCCTATAAAAAATTAGATAAAAAATTCCAAATACTTGATGAAAAAGAGTTTGCTATCTTGTGTTCTGCAAATTCTAGTTATTCATCAAAAGGATTTGAATATTTTAAACCTTATGATGCAATGACCGGCTACAGTGAATTCCCAAACTGTAATGAGCTGGATGCGATTGCGCGGAAATTTCTGGAAATCAAAATTTAAAAATTCAGCGAGTAGGGTGCGCTCTGCGCACCAGCTTCGTAGGTTGGGTTAGAGAAGCGTAACCCAACATCAAGCATTCCTCAACGGAGTTGAAATAAACTCAAATCGAATTTTGTTGGGTTAAAAGACGCAACCCAACCTACAAAAGCTATTGAACAGCAGTCATTGCGAGGAGCTTTCGCGACGAAGCAATCTCGTATTTTGCCGAAGAGCTGAGATTGCTTTGCTTTGCTCGCAATGACAACAAAACGGAAGTTCCGCTGTAATGTAATAAGCGGACTCAGGCCCACGCCCGAATCCGCTTTAAAATCTTATTGGGTGGGCACAGCCCACCCTACAAAAAACCTAACCCATCTTCGCTATAAACCCCTCTATCCTCGTCCTTGCCTCTGGCGAGAGGTTCTCGAACTGCATGCCCAGGCTGATATTCTCGGCGTCGCTGCCGATGTTGCGGATGCGCCCGGCAATCCTCAATCTCTCCTTTGTCTCCGGGAAGTTCACCATGAGGTCGACTACCGAGTTCACGTGCACGATCTTCTGGAGCATTTCCCCGCGCGTCCCCGATATCTTTATCACGCACTGGCAGCCATCCTTGCTGATATCGGCTATGTTTATATCGACTATGTCGTTGCTGACCATGATCATCGCTGGCAGGGCGCAGACCCTCCGCTGGCCGGGCCGCACCAGCGTTTCTTCCACGGCCTTCGGGAAGGAGAGGAACATGAGTTTGCACGGGTTGGAGACGATGTTCTGTATCTCGGTATGGAAGCTGTAGACCTTGTCCTTATGCTGGAACTTCACGTTGACGGGGCTCCGCATGACGGCCTCGCTCCTGAACGTGCCCATGAGGTCGTTGGGAGAGAGCTTGATGAGGAGGAAGCTCTCCTTCTCAATGCCCGCGAGAGCGACCTTTATGCGTTGGTTTACGTTCTGTATCTCTACTATCATCTCTGTGCCGAGGCTGATGGGAAAGCCGGTAAGCGGCTGAAGAGGCCCGGCCTGTTCGCCGCCGGCTGGCGGATAGCCCTGATAGATAAGAGGTTTGTTATCCATTTTCCTCCGGATAGTCTGGAACGATTATTGTCCAATACAAATACAGCAGGAGAGCTGTTCAAGTCAATTGATTATATGCGATATCTCGATATGGCCCGTAAACCCGATCGCTTCGTTAACTCAGACACAAAAAATAAATTACCATTTAAATCAACAGCTTAGCTTGTTTTGTTCATATTTCTTCATTTTTCCTCTTCCCATGTAATGACTTTACTGCTATAGTCTCTGGAATAACCTTGACGCCCTTCGGTCGGTGTCAGCTGTGTCACGGTTGGCCTATCTCCTTTCAACCCTCACCCAGAATAACCTTAAACGCGATCCCGCCTAAGACCGGCCCATTACTGGGTAGGCTGTTTCCAGGAGTTTATCTCATGTCATTCGATTCACTCGGCCTTATGGCCGAACTGCTGAGTTCTGTCCAGGCTCAGGGCTACACCAGTCCCACGCCCGTACAGGCAAAGGCAATACCCGTAATACTCGAAGGCCGCGACGTGCTCGCGGGCGCTCAGACAGGCACCGGCAAGACCGCCGCCTTCACGCTCCCAATGCTACAGCTACTGAACCGCAAGGCCAACGTTCAGCGTGGCAGGCTTCCTCGGGCGCTCGTGCTCACCCCGACGAGAGAGCTCGCCGCCCAGGTCCACGAGAGCGTGCGCACCTATGGGAAGAACCTTCGCCTCTCGTCTGCCGTAGTCTTCGGCGGTGTCGGATTCCAGCCGCAGGCAGACAGCATCAGGCGCGGCGTCGATATCCTCGTCGCGACACCGGGCAGGCTCCTCGACCATTCAGGGCAGAGGACGGTCGACCTCTCGCAGGTCGAGATACTCGTCCTCGACGAGGCTGACCGCATGCTGGACATGGGCTTCATACACGACATCAAGAGGATATTGGCCATGCTCCCGAAGCAGAGGCAGAACCTGCTCTTCTCGGCGACATACAATGACGAGATAAAGCGCCTCGCAGACGGTCTTCTCCATCAGCCGGTGCAGATAGAGGTCGCGGCCAGGAACACCGCCGCGGAGACAGTATCCCAGATCGTCCATCCGGTCAGTCAGCCCAGAAAGCGCGCCCTCCTTGCGCATCTTATAAAGGAGAGGGACTGGAAGCAGGTGCTCGTCTTCACGCGCACCAAGCACGGCGCCAACAGGCTCGCGACACAACTGCTGAGCGACGGGATAAACTCGACCGCCATACACGGCAACAAGAGCCAGGCCGCCCGCACCAGGGCGCTCGCCGATTTCAAGAACGGCTCCGTGCGCACCCTTGTAGCTACCGACATAGCGGCTCGCGGGCTTGATATCGACAGCCTCCCGCACGTGGTGAACTTCGACCTGCCGAACGTGCCGGAGGACTACATACACCGCATTGGCCGTACGGGCAGGGCGGGTGCGAACGGCGCTGCCGTGTCGCTGGTATCCGGTGAGGAGAGGGACCTGCTGCACAATATCCAGCGGCTCCTGGGCAGGAAGATCGACGTCGAGGAGATTACAGGCTTTGTTCAGGAAGCGGCCTCCGCTCAAGTCCCTTCGCGCGGCCCTGTTGAAAGTATCTTCTTGCGTCCGAAGAGGGCTGGGAGCGCCGGCGGCTATGGCCGGGAGAACTCGAGGCGGGACGGACAGGGAAGAAGGTTCTCGCGGTAACACGATCAAATCAGAAAGGCCCGCCTTCTCAGGCGGGCCTTTTTTTATCTGAAGAGTATGCCGGGCGGTCCGTCCGGCAGCTGTCTTTCCTCGTCGTACGGCGAGATGTCCATCGAAGGGACCCCTTCAGGCTCGCTGTCCCGGGGGATATCCGATGAGAGCCTGTCTCTGAGCCTCTCGAGCACCTCGGACCGGAGTTCGCGGAGCCTCTTCATGGCGTCTGAGTGGCGCTCCCTCTCAGGCCCCGAGAGCATCATGCCCCTCGACTCGACCGTGCCGATGACATCCGTCGTAAACGAGTTCACTATGCCGTAGACGCGCTCCGAGCGCCGCACGCCGGGCGGCTCGGTGAGCCTTATCTGCTCGAGGTCCCTGAGCGCCATGCGCCCCATGAAGTCAGGCGCCTCAGTGATGCCAGCGCTTCTCATTAATATGTTTGCTTCTTTCTGGAAATTCTCTACAATACTGATTGCGCTTGATACGGCGTCACCCTGCGCCAAAGCGTAAGCGGGGAGCGTTATGACGGAAAGCAGAAGGAATAGAAGGGCCCTGGCCATTTGTGCAGTATATACGCTCGCGGGAGGGCTGTCAAACAAAGGATGAAGGAAGAAACAAGGAAGAGACTCTTCATAATCGACGGAAGCTCGATAATGTACCGGGCTTTCCACGCCATACCTGCCACGTTCTCAACCTCCAGCGGGCTGCCTACAAACGCGGTCTACGGCTTCACCCAATCACTCAAAAAGATACTCTCCGACTTCAAGCCCGAGTACGCCGTCATTGCCTTTGACGTCAAGGGCCCCTCCTTCAGGCACAAGCTCATGCCGACGTACAAGGCAGAGAGGCCTCCAATGCCGGATCTCCTGATCGTCCAGGTGCCGTATGTGAAGAAGGCCGCCAGGGCGTTCAATGTGACGGCCCTTGAGATGGCCTCCTTTGAGGCCGACGACATCATCGCCACCATAGCGAAGAAGTTCGAGGCAGAGGGCTTGAAGATCGCCATCATCACCGGCGACAAGGACATGTACCAGCTCGTGGACGAAAACACGGTCATACTCGACTACATGGCCGGGAAGGAGTACGGCCCGGCTGAGGTGAAGGAGAAGTTCGGGGTAAGCCCCGAGAGGATCCGGGACCTCCTGGCGCTCTCTGGCGACGCCTCGGACAACGTGCCTGGCGTGCCGGGCATAGGCATAAAGACAGCGGCGAAGCTCATCGAGGAATTCGGCTCGATTGACAATGTTTTTGAAGGCGTGGAGAGCATTTCCAAGCCAAAGTTAAAGGAAAACCTCAAGGCAAATAAAGACCAGGCCATGCTCTCGCTCCAGGTAGTGACGCTGGACCCCGACGTGCCTGTCGAGTGCGAGCTCGATGACCTCCGGTACACGGGCCCGGACTTTGCCGCGCTCGAATCTCTCCTCTCTGAGATGGAGTTCAGGAAGCTCCTTAAGGAGATAATCCCGGCGGCGCCGATAGTCGAAGAGGAAGGGGCGGATTTCCAGGGCATAGCCGGCGCGGATGGACTTGGGTCCATCGTCCAGGAGCTTGCGGGCATAAGGGAGCTCTCTATAACCCTGTCCCTTACCGAGGAGGGCTTCGGCGGCAGGCTCAAGGGGCTCTCTTTCGGACTGGACGCTAAAAAGGCGAGGTATATCCCCGCAGGCATCGACGCCCTCTCCGAGCGCTCAGTGGCCGAGGCGCTCAAGCCCGTCATCGAAGACCCGGCAAAGATCAAGCATACCGACAGCTCCAAGGCGCTCTATCTCTTCTTCAGCAGGATGGGGATAGAGGCCAGCGGCATTGAAATGGATACCTCCCTTGCCTCGTACATCGTAAACCCCTCAAAGCCCGACCACTCAATCGGCGCCCTGGGCCATGAGCTTCTCGGGGTGCCGCCCGAAGAGGTGAGGGACGGGGCAGACATGGTGACCGAGGCAAGGGTAGAGTGCAAAAAAGCCACTAATATCCTTCGTGTTGCCGGATTACTTAAGAAAGAGCTTGAGTCTGAAGACCTGTGGGGGTTGTACTCGGAGATAGAGTTCCCGCTTGCCAAGGTTCTCGCTAACATGGAGGCCGCGGGGATACGGGTAGATGTCGAAAAACTGGCGAATCTCTCCAAAGAGATAGAGATCGGGCTCGCCTCCCTTGAAGGCGAGATCTACGCCGCCGCCGGGACGGAGTTCAACATCAACTCCCCGAAGCAGCTCTCAGAGCTGCTCTTTGAGCGGCTCAAGTTGAAGCCCCTCAAGAAGACCAAGACCGGGTTTTCGACGGACGAGGAGGTCCTCACGCAGCTCGCGCCCCAGCACGACGCGGCGCGCCTCATAATAAGCTTCCGGCAGCTCTCCAAGCTCAAATCGACCTACGTCGACGCCTTGAGAGCGATGGTGAACCCGTCCACGGGCAGGATACATACCTCGTTCAACCAGACCGTCACCGCTACCGGGCGGCTTTCGAGCTCGAGGCCGAACATGCAGAACATACCCATAAGGGGAGAGATGGCGGGGCGCATACGGGAGGCCTTTGTAGCCGAGGCAGGCTCTCAGTTCATCTGCGCCGACTACTCGCAGATAGAGCTCCGCATCGTCGCCCACCTCTCAGGCGACCCCATACTGGTCGATTCGTTCATGAAGGGCGAGGACATACATACAAGGACCGCGAGCGAGGTCTTCGGCATCATGCCCGCCCTTGTAACCGGAGAGATGAGGAGGAGGGCAAAGGCCATCAACTTCGGCATCATCTACGGCATGGGCGCGTACGGGCTCTCCACTGAGCTCGGAATTTCCATGAAAGAGGCGCAGGAGTACATAGGCAGGTACTTCGACCGGTATAAAGAGGTCAAGGCCTTCATAGACGCCACGATAGCCGAGGCGGCCCGGAGGGGATATACGCTGACCCTCTTTGGAAGGAGAAGGTTCATCCCCGAGCTAAAGAGCCCGGTAGAGTCCACGATGAGGCTCGGCCAGAGGCTCGCGATCAACACTCCGATCCAGGGTTCTGCCGCGGACATGATAAAGGCGGCCATGCTGAGGATAGACCGGAGGCTCAGGGACGGCGGGATGGGTACGAAGATGCTCCTCCAGATACACGACGAGCTCATATTCGAGGCCCCTGACGGAGAGCTGGAAGGGGCGCGGGAGCTGGTGAGGTCCGAGATGGAGAACGTCCTGCCCCTCATTGTGCCGGTAGTCGTCAATATAGAGGCCGGGCCGGACTGGAGGAGCGTGGAGTAGTCTGAAAATTGTTATTTTTCCTGATCTCACCTCAAAAAAAATTCCTTCCTCATTTTCAGATAGCCATTACAGGCGCTTTATCCGGTCATAAAAAGCTCTTGACGTTGAATTTCATTACAGATATGATGAATAATATAAAAACTGTAACCTTGCTTCATATCCGCAAACCTTCTAATCCGAGCCATTTACAGGAATGAACGAAGAGAGAAAACCATATACAACCGGTGAGATAGCGAACTTCTGTCACGTCACCATAAACGCGGTGAAGAAGTGGATCGCGGCCGGCAAGATCATGGCGTTCAGGACGCCCGGCGGGCACTTCCGCGTCAACAGGGCGGACTTCCTCAGTTTTCTCGAGAAATACAAGCTCGAGATAAGGGATGAGTTCTTCCCTGTGAGGAAGAAGGTCCTCATAATCGACGACGAGCCGGACGTCCGTGAGTTCGTCAAGGGCGCGCTCGAGGCCATGAACGGCGGCTTCCAGATAGAGACGGCCGGGGACGGCTACGAGGCCCTCATTAAGGTCGGGGACTTCAAGCCCGAGCTCCTCGTGCTCGACATCAGGATGCCCAAGATAGACGGCTTCGAGGTCTGCCGCAGGATCAAGCAGGACTCTCACACGAGCCAGATAAAGATACTCGCGGTCACGGCCTACGGCGACGACGACATAGACCGTATCATACAGTGCGGGGCCGACTTCTGCCTGCCAAAGCCCATAAAGCTCAAGGACTTCCAGAAGAACGTCCAGCGGCTTTTAAAATAACGGCCCCGGATGCCACTCGGTCCCATCCGGTTTAACAGACCATTCCGCTCAAGCCTTTCCGGTCCTAACATGGGCGCTTGCTTATGAACTCACCTTTCAGGCGACTTACCATCTTCCAGAAGTTCTTTATCACGCTCACGATAATCTTCGTAGTCGCAATAGCCGAATACCAGTCCTTTCTCCAGAAATCCAGCAAGGTCGAGCTCTATGACAGCATCCACCGCGAGATAAGCTCGGCGAGGGTCTCCATCTCCAAGCTCGAGTACCTCCTCGACATGTTTGTCATGGCCTGGAAGCTCGAGTACGGCACCATCGATATAATAAGGGAGAGCGTCGACGAGCTCATGACCAACTTGAACGCCCTCCGTGAAGACCCGAGGTACAGCCGCATCTGGGAAGAGGACGCCATGCTCACCGGCTCCGTCGACAGCATCCAGGACGACCTCGCCACGATAAGGGACGACCTCAAGCGCCTTAGCGACGCGATGAGCCAGGACGAGATAATACTCCTGCATAACTCGATCGACACCAATACCGTGCTTGTCACGGAGAAGGCCGAGTGGCTCCTTTCATATATTACCGAGCGGAGGCAGGCGGTGTTCAGGGAATTCAAGAACCTGGCCCTCATGAGCGTCGCTGGTTTCGTGCTCCTCATGCTCTCCGGCAGCTTCCTCTTCTACCGGAAGATCTTCTTCCCGGTGAACAGGGCCGTCCTCACCGCGAGAAAGGTCCTCTCCGGCGACGGGGACGCCGTCTTCGCCGAGGACGATGTGACCGAGGCCGGAAGGCTCGGCGCCGCGCTCAACCGGATGCTCGCGTATTTCAGGACGGACAAAAGGCGCGGCCTCGAGGAGAGCGCTCTCTTGATGGCCCTTTCGAAGGACCTCTCGGGGCAGCTGTCGGCCATAAGCTCCCTCATGACCCTGGCGGGCAGGTCGCTCGCGGCCTCCGAGGTCTTCAACGAAGCCATGCGGCAGGCCGCCTCGAGCGCGCGTTCCAGCGCCGGCGCGGTATATACCGTCGAGGAAGGCTCTGTCTTGAGGCTCAGGGCAGCCTACGGGCTCGACGAGGGCTACATAAGGCAGGCGCATACCCTGTCGCTTCCGCTTGAAAGCCTCAATAAGTCGATATCCGTCTTCGACAGGGTCAGCATGGCCAACCCGCCGCTTGCCGCTGTCCTTGAAGAGCGTTCCATCGAGCTCGTGGTCTCGGCCCCGCTCTTCTACAACAGGGAGTTCACGGGCGTGCTCTTGTCCATGTACAGGGACAGGACCAGTTATTCGGCCGACCTTGCCCCGTTCCTCGAGGCAGCCGCGGCTTCCATCGCCGTGGCCTCCGGCCACTCCGCCCTCTTCCAGAAGGAGCTCCTGGCGAGAAAGTTCCTGGAGAGGATCCTGAACCAGCTGCCGCACGGGCTCGCGGTATTCGACAGGGGCGGCAGGTGCGCCCTCATGAACGTCCAGGCCAGGCTCCTCCTCGGCGCCGAGGTCCGCTTCGACCACAGCTCCTATTCGGTCCTCGAAGACGACCTTCTGAAGGAGCAGGGCATGGTCACGTCCATAAAGAAATCGTATGAAGGCTACTCCACAGAGTTTATAATAAAGTACTCTGCGCTCTCCACGAGGGCGCTGGGCCTCTCCGGCCCGGTGAGGAAGCTCCGCATAAAGAGCTTCCCGGTCTACGACTCCGGCGGCGAGATATCCCATGTGGCCCTCATGTACGAGGACCTCACGGAATCCGAGCCCGCGGGGGCCGGCAATGGTGCGCAATGAAGAAGATATTCAACAGCCTTTCCATATCCAACAAGCTCGCGGTCGTATTCCTCTTCCTGCTTTTCATGATGGGCGTCGGAGGCCTCGTCGGCCTGTATAACGCCGGGCAGCTCTCAGAGGTCACCGAGAGCCTCTACGTCGACTCCTTCAAGAGGGGGGAAACGCTCTCCTCGGTCGAGAACGAGTTCCTCTCGGCCAGGCAGGAGATGTTCCTCCATACCATCATCTCGGACATATCCTCGAAGTCGTACCTCGAGGGCTCCATAGACGAGCACAGGAGGAAGATAGACAGGCTCCTTGCCGATTACATGGCAATGGGCGTGGCCCCCGGGCAGGAGAAGCTCTATGACGAGCTCAAGATAAACTTCGAGCAGTACTGGGGCATCCACGACAGGGTGGAGGACATCTCCAGGTTCGGCGACAGGGACTCTGCCTTGAGCCTCATAAGGACCGAGGGCAACAGGAGCTTCACCGCGACCGTCAACTCGTTGAAGGGCCTCATAAAGGAGGAGAGGGACACGGCCTACAAGTCCTATACCGAGAGCGGCTTTTTCGCCAAGGTCATCATCGTCGTCACCTTCGCCTTCACCATACTGGCCATCATCTTCGCCGGAGGGCTCTGGCTCATACTCACGCGCTCCATCGTCCGTCCGATACTCGCCATAGAAGAGTCCGCCAGGAGGATAGGCCAGGGAAACCTGAGCGAGCGGGCGCCGGTGGCGACGGAGGACGAGATAGGCAACCTCGCCACGGAGTTCAACAGGATGGCCGAGAGCCTCCAGAACTACTATTCGACCCTCGAGCACAAGGTCGCCGAGAGGACGGACGCCCTGAAGCACGCCAACGAGGAGCTATCGAGCAGCAAGATATCGCTCGAGTTCGCGAACATGGAGCTCCAGGAGGCGAACAGGATGAAGAGCCAGTTCCTCGCCAACGTCTCGCACGAATTGAGGACCCCGCTCAACTCGATAATAGGCTTCTCCGAGCTCCTCCAGGAGAGGGCCTTCGGCGACTTGAACGAGAGGCAGATGCAGTACGTAGAGTACGTCCACTCGAGCGGAAGCCACCTCCTGCAGCTCATAAACAACATACTTGACCTCTCGAAGATAGAGGCCGGCAGGATGGACCTCGCCCCTGAGAGCTTCTCGGTGATGGAGGTGTTGGGAGAGGCGCTCGGCATCATAAGGCCGCTTGCGCACGAGAGGAACATCGACATAGAGTCCAAGTCCGTTCCGGCCTCGCCGAGGCTCTACGCGGACAAGGCCAAGTTCAAGCAGATAATGATGAACCTCCTTTCCAACGCCGTGAAGTTCAACCTCCTGGGCGGCAAGATAAGCATCGATTGGGGGATAAGCGAGGAGCCAGCCGGCATGAAGGTGGAGAGGTTCATAACCTTCAGGATAAGCGACACCGGCATCGGGATAAAGAACGAGGACAAGGGCAAGCTCTTCAAGGAGTTCGAGCAGATAGACTCTTCGATCTCCCGTGAATACGGCGGCACGGGCCTGGGGCTCATCCTCACCAAGAGGCTCGTCGAGCTCCATAACGGGACGATCTGGGTGGACAGCGTCGCCGGGAGCGGCTCGACCTTCTATGTAAAGCTCCCGCAGGGCACGGACGAGCTGGACGTCCCGGTGATGTCCTCGCAGACGTTCGCGGCCGCCGGCAGCGAGGCCCGCATGAGGGTGCTCGTCGCGTGCGAAAGCCAGGACATAAACCACCTCCTCGAGATATACCTCTCGGGCGGCCCGTACGAGACCGTGATAGCGGCGGACGGCCTGGACCTCCTGAGAAAGGCGAAGGAACTCCGTCCGTCATCCATAATCATGGGCATCACGCTCCCCATGAAGGACGGCTGGGAGGTGCTGCGGGAGCTGAAGGCCAGCCCCGATACCGCCGATATACCTGTAGCGATAATATCCGCCGTGGACGACAGGGAGCTCGGGCTCTCTCTCGGCGCGGTCGAGTACATGGAGAAGCCGGTGAACAGGGAGATGCTGCTCTCTGTGCTCGAAAGGATACAGAACAGGGCCGGTTGACGGCTTCTGAAAAAGGACGCGGGGGGAGGGCCGGTTACCCGGCCCTGAGGAGAGGAAGGATGCAGGGAGGCAGGAAAAAGATACTCCTGGTCGAGGACAACCACATGAACAAGGTCCTCGTGAGGGAGATACTGACCCTTCATGGCTACGACATAATCGAGGCCGAGAGCGGGACCGAGGCATTGAAGGTGCTCTCTACCGAGCGCCCTGACGTCATATTGATGGACCTGCACCTTCCCGGCATGGACGGAGTTACCGCGACCAGGATAATCAAGTCGGACGAGAGGATATCTTCCATCCCCGTGCTCGCGCTCACGGCCTCTGCCATGCGCGGCGAGGAGGACAAGATATTGAGCAAGGGCTTTGACGGCTACGTCGCGAAGCCCATAGAGAGAAAAAAGCTCCTCGATGCCATACGCGAGAAGATCGGCCCGGACGCCGGACATGAGCCAGACCGGCAACCGGACCCTAAGACGGCCTCTTCCTGATACCCCTGATACATTTGATACATTCCAACGCTTTCATAACGCCGGCGAGCTCGTCTCCCAGCGGCGTACGTCCGCCGAACCTTTCCTCCTCGTAGACCCTTGTGACCTCGCCGACGCACGGCTCTCCCGTGCGCCTCGCGAACTCCGTGGGCGTTTCGCTGGCGAGCTTCCTTATGCCGCTTGCCTCAAGGATTTTCAGCATATCGAGATAGTAGGCCGGGGTCTTTGAGCGTCCTTTCCTTCCGTATGCGCGCCTCAGGGCCAGAACAGAGCCGGCCGCCGCGAGGAGGACAAGGGCAAGGAGGGTGGCAAGGCCGCTTTCGGCTCCCGAGTAGCCTTTTGTCCTGAAAGGCTCCTTGAGCATATCCAGAAGGCCAGAGGCCTTCATGCGCGCCTCCTTAGCGATCCTCTGCTGGTCCTTGAACGAATACTGGATTACGTACCTGTTCCACCTGAGGCGCATGAAGTCCAGATAGAGCGTCAGCACAGACGGCCTGTAGGCCGACGGAGCGGCAGGCGTCGGGTCGAATCTCATCCAGCCCCTGCCGTCGATGTAGGCCTCGACCCAGCTGTGCGCGTCCTGCTGGCGCACTATGAAGTACCCTCCGAGCTCGTTCCATTCACCCTGCTGATAGCCCGTTACGACCCTGGCCGGGACGCCGGAAGAGCGCAGCAGCATTGCCATGGCCGTCGAGAAGTGCTCGCAGTAGCCCTCCTTCGTGCGAAGGAGAAAGTCCTCGAGGGGGGTGGCTGAACCCTGTCCCTCCACCGAAAGGTTGTAGTCGAAGTTCGACCTCAGGTAGTTCTGTATCGCGAGGGCCTTCTCGAGAGGGCCCTTCCTTCCCTGGGTTATTGCCAGCGAGAGCCTCCGTATTGTCCGGCCCTCGGCCGCCTTGTCGAGGTACGACGTGTCGAGGTAAAGGGCATCGGGCGCAGGAGAAGGGATGACGCCGGAGACGTCCGACCAGGCGCTGTACTGGAGGCGCGAGAAGGGCGGCGCCGGAAGCCGCATCGCGGCGTTGTCCGGGTCGATCCACAGGTTGGCGAAGTCCCCTGAGAGCCTGAAGGCGCTGGAGGCAGCGAACAGGACGTCCGTATCGAGCGGCTCGA
>Ga0209323_10000491_pt1 | contig 25409 bp, 23 predicted proteins | sample Rifsed19ft2_FD_184014 | JGI IMG/M metagenome (GOLD analysis project Ga0209323, IMG submission 184014) | Soil microbial communities from Rifle, Colorado, USA - sediment 19ft 2 (version 2) | ecosystem: Environmental > Terrestrial > Deep subsurface > Rock core/Sediment | place: Rifle, Colorado...
CTGAGGAAGCTTTTTCAAACGCAGCATTACCGGAAAATCTAAAAGTATTATTTATTATCTAATCTTTATAGATATAGGATTACAAAATTGACAAATAAAACATATTTAATAGGAGTAGATGTAGGTACGAATGGTACAAAATCTGCTATCTTCGATGACTCCGGAAATCTTATTTCAGAGGCATTCGAAGAATCAAAACTCTATTATCCCGAGTTGTGTGCAGTAGAACAGGACCCCGATGAAATTTACCTTTCTGTGATCAATACGATTAAAGAATGTGTGCAGAAGTCGAATATAAATGCAAAAAACGTTGAAGGAATCGCGATAGATGGACAGATGGCAGGTGTTTGTTCGATAGATAAAGACTGGTCCCCTGCAACCCCTTATGATTCATGGCTGGACACACGCTGCGCTCCTTATGTCGAACTAATGAAAAAAGAAGAATCAAAAGTAATCTCTATAAGCGGCGGACCTCCTTCGTTTACACACGGTCCCAAAATGCTCTGGTGGAAAAATGAAAAGCCGGAGATCTTTAAAAAAATTGCAAAGTTTATCATGCCATCGGCTTATGCTGCCGGTAAATTGGCAGGATTGAAAGCATCGGACGCCTACATTGACTATACGTATCTGCATTTCAGCAACTTCGCAGATATATTGAATAAACGCTGGTCGGAAGATTTATGTAAAGATTTTGACCTGCCGGTCGAAAAACTGCCGAAGATCGTAAAACCCTGGGAAGTAATAGGTAAATTGAGCAAGGAAGCTTCGGAAAAAACTCTGCTGTATCCGGGAATCCCGATTGCTGCCGGATGCGGTGACACGGTTGCCAATATGTTAGGAGCAGCTATTAATAGAGCAGGCATGGTGTTTGATGTAGCCGGTACGGCATCTGTATTTTCTATCTGCCTTGATAAATTCAAACCTGATGTAGAAAATAAGACATTCTTTACTCCAAGATTTGTTACTGAAGACCTGTGGTATTCCATAGCATTCATTAATGGCGGTGGATTGAATTTAAGATGGTTCAGGGATGAAATAATTAGATTTAAAAATAATTTTAACGGTGATGCTGTTAAAGATCCCTATGATTACCTTAATGATCTGGCATCTAAAATAAAACCCGGTTCCGAAAAACTTTTCTTTATCCCCCATATGGGCGGAAGAGTATGCCCCAATGCCCCTTACCTCAAAGGCAGCTGGATAGGATTGACCTGGAAGCATGAGATCGGACATCTTTACAGGTCTTTACTGGAGGCAGTTGCATACGAATATGCAATATATATGAGTATCCAAAAAAAGCTGGCTCCTGAACTTAAATTTGAAAAAGCCAGAGTCATAGGCGGTGGTGCCAAAAGTAAAATATGGAACAGGATAAAATCAGATGTATTGGGAATTCCATATGAAAGATTGAATAGAGAAGAATTCGGAGTGCTTGGTTCCTCGATTCTTGCAGGTCATGCTACCGGTGTGTTTAAAGATATGAAAGAAACTGCAGACAGGTTCAACGAAGTCAAGTACAGAATCGAGCCGGATATGGAGATGCATGACTTTTACCGGCAGTATGTAGATTATTACAGGTCCCTGCTGGATAGTACAAAGGGCATATTTACCGATCTAGAAAAACTGAAAGGTTAAAATATTTTATTTTACTATGGAAGATAATGCGCAAACAGTAAAAGGAATGATAAAAAAAGATCTTCTGGGAATCGTTGATTCGCACAGTCATTTATGGATAGAAGAATCCAGTATGAGTAATATAAAAGATTATCAGGAATTAATTCTAAACGATTTCCTCCTATTGAAAAAAGAATTGGATAGGTTTAAGAGCGAAAGAATTCCGGACATTTCAGAGGATCGTGCCGCAGTCATAGATTGCCAGCCAGGGGGGTGCGGCAGAAATGGAAATAAGTTACTGGAACTATCCGAATCAACCGGTGTAAATATTGTTTCTGTTACAGGATTTCATAAAAAAGAATATTATGGTCCTGGCTCTGAGTTATGGAAAATGAGCAAAGAAAATGCAGCTTCTTTTTTTAAGGACGAAGTAAAAAACAGCCTGACCGAAACATCCGGTGCGGACAGTAAAAACAATAAAATCAGAGCAGGTGCGATCAAAATAGCTTTTACGGGTACTCTTGAAGGCCAGTACGGGATATTGACTGAAGCAGCAATCGATGCTTCCCTTATGACCGGGGCACCTCTGGTGGTCCATACTGACAGAGGTCTGGAAGTTGAAAGACTTATAAGTCTTTTTGAAAAAAAAGAAATCCCTTTTTCGAAGATCATGCTTTTTCATATGGATAAAAGAGCTGATATCAAACTGCATAAAACTCTGGCCGACAAATCGATTTATCTGGAATATGATACCTTTAACCGGGCCGGTTACGATCCGGAAAAAAATGTATGGCCGCTGCTGATCGAAATGATCAGGGAAGGTTATAGCGGTTCGTTGATGGTGGGAAGCGACCTTGCAAATAATTCATCATGGAACGAGATGAGTAAAAAAGGAGGCGTGGCAGGTTTATTCAAAGGTATTGCAGAAAGACTCGCCCGTTCAGGTGCAGGCACAACAGATATTGAAAATATATTAAAGAAAAATACACAAAATTTTTTAAGTTTTAATTGAAATCCCTGTAAAGGAGAATTATGGAAGATAAAAAAATTAAACCTTTTACTTTTAAAATAGATCCGGTGAATAAAACTATTTCAAATCCCGATTCACATATTGTAAGGAAACTATCCTCGATGAAAGGTCAGTACCTCGATGAGAAGAGTTATGATGAAATGATCAAAAGAGAAGATACAGTGATTTATGAAGTATATGAAAAATTAGTTCCGGAGATAGAGGGAGAGTTAATACAGGGATTATCGATAGTACATGCCGGAAAAGTCGGTAAAGAATACTTTATGACCAAGGGACATTTCCATTCGGTGCTTGGAACTGCAGAACTTTACTTCTGCCTCAAAGGAAATGGTTATATGATGATGGAAACGCCTGAAGGTGATTGGTCAGCCGAGGGATTATCTCCGTATACAACTCTTTATATTCCCGGAAGATGGGCCCACCGTTCTATAAATACAGGTAGTGAAGATTTGCAGATGTTATTTGTCTACCCGGCACATGCGGGCCATAATTACGCAACAATAGAAACCAGAGGATTTAGAAAATTAATCATAGACGAAGATGGCAGTTCAAAAATTATTGATAATCCGAAATGGAAATAACTCTGGAATTTAATTATTATTAGTATTATTACCAGGAAAGGGGTAGAGATAAGATGCAAGAAAAGCCGCTAAAGGAATGCCGTATTTTAATAACACCAACTAGTTATGGTAAATACGATAAAAGCTTAAAAACAAGACTTGAAGAAATGGTAAAAGAGGTTGTGTACAATACTGAGGGTAAACCACTGGACGCCTCTGATTTGATTCCCATAATCGAGAATTTTGATGGAATGATTGCCGGACTTGACAAGATAAATAAAGATGTGATCTCCAGAGCCAAAAATCTTAAAATAATCGCAAGATATGGTGCCGGTTATGACAGAGTAGATATAGAAGCTGCAAAAAAAGCTGGTATTTATGTGACCAACACACCGGGAGCTAATTCCACTTCGGTCGCAGAACTAACTATCGGCCTCGCAATAGCAGCAGCCCGTTCTATTCCTGCTGCAAATTATGAAACAAAAAAGGGTCAGTGGCCAAGATTAAAAGGCATTACCCTGCAGGGCAAGGTATTTGGACTGATAGGACTTGGAAACATAGCAAAAGAAGTCGTCTTAAGATTAAAAGGATTTGACTGCAAATTGGTCACATATCATCGTCACAGCAATCCTGAATTTGAATCAGAACATAATATAGAGTATTGTTCCCAGGACGAACTGATCGGCAAGTCTGATTTTGTATCACTTCATGTGCCGGTCACGCCGGTGACGTCCAGGATGGTGAATAAAGAATTTTTAATTAAAATGAAAAAAGGTTCTATATTGATCAATACCTCAAGAGGAGAATTAATAGACGAAGATGCATTATACGAGAGTTTAAAAAGCGGTCATCTTGGTGCAGCAGCATTGGATGCTTTCACCAAAGAACCGCCTGATCCCGATAACCCATTGTTATCTCTTCCGCAGGTCATAGTTACTCCTCATATGGGAGCCGCAACCGATATGGCCGCAAATGAGATGGGAAGAATAACCATGGAAGATTGTATTGCTGTTCTAAAGGGTGAAAAACCAGGAAATATAGTTGCTGAACCTGAAAACACAGCAAATATCAGTTAAGATATCGGGAGGTTTTAAATGAAGGATAATGAAATGAATAATTACAAAATAATAAAAAAAGAGAAACCGACCTTTTATTTCATCGGAGTAACGACTTCCAAGTCATCCATTATGAAAATTTTCCCATTATGGATGAGGGAACTCGGAAAGCCGGAAATAATGATAGACGGAATGGACCTAAAAATTCATGACAATCCTGAAAATTACAGACAGGCAGTTGCGCAGATCAAATATGATGATAATTCTATCGGTTCTCTGGTGACCACTCATAAAATGGATCTATATTCCTCAGCCGTAGATATGTTCGATTATTTTGATGATTACGCAAAGTTGCTTAAGGAAATATCTTCTATTTCAAAGAATAACGGTAAACTTGAAGGACACGCCAAGGATCCGATAAGTTCGGGTCTTTCTCTGGAACATATAATCGATAAGGAATATTTTTCGAGGACAAAAGCTCATATGTTGATTTTTGGTGCCGGAGGGTCGAGTATCGCAACTATACTTTATACGATCACCGAAAGAGGACATTCAGACAAGCCCGAGAAGATCGTTGTGATAAACAGAAGCCAGCCCAGACTGGATCATTTAAAGGAAATCATCCAAAAATTAAATGCTGACATCAATATAGAATATATCTGTAACCAGGATCCTGAAGTAAATGACAGAAAAATGAGTTTGCTTCCCCCATACAGTATAGTCATTAATGCTACAGGTATGGGAAAGGATACGCCCGGATCACCGATAACCGATTATGGACTTTTCCCGGAAAATGGCATAGCCTGGGAATTTAACTACAGGGGAGAGCTTGATTTCATGCACCAGGCGGAAAGACAGAAAGACTCACGCAGCGTTAAAGTGGAAGATGGTTGGATTTATTTCGTACACGGATGGACACAGGTAATTTCACAGGTTCTTCATATCGAGATTACAGAAGAACTGTTTGATCGTTTGATAAAAATTGCTAATAGTATTAGATGAATAAAAATATGATTATACATTTGACACACGTATGTAGTAGACAAGCATTTAGGATTAGCTTCCCTTCACTAATCTTAAACTCTTTTTTGAAAAATACGGATATGATATTTTAATATCGATTCGTATAATCTCCAAACTGCTACATACGTGCGCCAAGTGTATAGTCAATAATAAAAAAGGAGGAAAATAGATGGCGCAATTTGACAGAATCAAGGTTTACAATGTCATGCTGGAAGATGGGTTGATACCTCTCTTTTACAATAAAGACATTGAAAAAACCAAAAAAGTCGCTCAGGCACTGGCAAAAGGAGGCGCAAGGATCCTGGAGTTTACAAACAGGGGCGATCTTGCGGTAGAAGTTTTTTCTGAACTGATAAAATTTAACATAAAGGAGTACCCGGACCTTATAACCGGAGTAGGTTCAGTTATGGACGCACCTACTGCAGCTCTTTATATCGGTCTTGGAGCAAATTTTATAGTCGGACCATCTTTCAACAAAGAAATAGCACTGCTGTGCAACAGAAGAAAAGTTGCTTACATTCCGGGTGCTGCTACAGTGAATGAAATATCTAGGGCAGAGGAATATGGAGCAGAAATCGTCAAAATTTTCCCTGGTTCCACTGTGGGAGGACCGGGTTTTGTGAAAAATATACTGGGTCCTATGCCGTGGTCAAAACTAATGCCCACGGGAGGTGTTACTACGGAAGAAAGCAATATAAAAGCATGGTTCGATGCCGGTGTTGTGTGTATAGGTATGGGTTCCAATCTGGTAAACAGTAAGTCAGTATCAGAAGGAAAATTTGATGAAATCACAGGTCTGACTTCAGAAGTACTTAAAATAATAAAGAATGTAAGGAAAAAATAAACGAGTGTTTTATATTACATGCGGCTGGAAAATGAATCTGGGTGTTTCCAGCAGTATCCACTATGCTAAAAAAATAAAAGAATTTATCGTCTCTATAAATGACTTAAGCAGAGATCTAAGAATCATTGTTTTCCCTGATTTTTTATCATTATACTCAGTTATAGAAGTACTGAAAAGTTCTCCCGTAGAGGCAGGTTCCCAGGATTTATTCTGGGAAGATAAGGGTGCCTTTACCGGCGAGGTGAGCCCGCTCTTTTTATCTGAAATCGGTTGTAAATATATCTTACTGGGTCACCCCGAAAGATCGATCAATCTCAAAGAAGATAAACAAATGGTAAATAAAAAAGTAAAAGCTACTTTGAGAAATAATTTGACTCCTTTTTTGATAGTATTTGAAAAAAAGGACCCGGATAAAGAAAAAATATTTCTCCAGGTAAGAGAGGATATCTTGAGTTATTTAGAGGGACTTGAGACTGATGAGATTTCCAAAATAATCATGATTTATGAACCACTGTGGGCCATAAATACTGCTGATGCTGCGCCTCCGGATTATATCAGGGAAAAAGTAATATCTGTAAGAAAACTTATAGATAAAGAATATGGATCAGGTATAGGCAGCAATCTTCGCATCACTTACGGCGGAGGGGTAAATGAAAATAACTTTAAGGATATTTTAGACATTAAAGAGCTTGATGGGATTGGAATTGGTCATGCAAGTCTGGATCTAGATTTTATGAAACATATAATTAAAACTGCAAATGAAAAGAAGAAAAGAGTTGTATGATAATTTTTAGGATTATTGTTAGCTCTTAAGCTAAAATTTTCTCTGAAGTTCCGCTAATTCCTTATTAATATTATTCTTAGATAGTAAGTTAAAAGTTTTAAAAAAGATGTCATATATTTCATTGTAGATCTGATGATTTTTTTCTACCGGTTCTATCGTTTCTACGACACTCACCATTTGTTCGACACCTTCCTCTATGCTGGTAAAAAACTTGCATCCATATGCCCCTAAAATTGCTGCCCCAATGCTTGCACAGTCTGCTATTTTTGGTCTTTCGATAGATTTTCCATAAATATCTGCCTGTATATGATTCCAGAGGTTTGATTTTGTCCCACCCCCCGAGATCCTCAAACTATAAAACTTCCTGCCCAGTACGCTTTCCATTGCTTCTTTTATCATGTTTAATTCAAAAATGGTCCCTTCCATTATCGACCTTATTATATCCGCCTTATTATGAGCAAAAGAAATACCTAAAAATCCGCCTTTTGCATTATAATCATAACTTGGTGTACTCTGTCCCTGTAAAAATGGAAAGAATACCAGCCCTTGACTGCCCGGAGGACTTTTTACAGCCTCCGAATTAAGTATTTCATAAACATTCGATCCGGATTCTTGAGCAATATTATTTTCATACAGGCAGAAATTTTCTTCCCACCACTTTAAGGTTCCGCTGCCGGTAGCCTGCAAACCTTCCATATCCCATTTCTCTGGTATACAGGAACCTCCGAAAACAACTTTTTTATCTTTGTCCTCCTTTTTTGTATCGATGTGTGCGATTATTGCTCCGCCCGTTCCGAGAATCACTACTGCCATACCTTCCTTTATTATTCCTGCACCAATAGCCGTACATTGCTGGTCCCCTCCTCCTATAGCGATAGGCATGCCTTCAGGAAATCCTGTTTCGGAGGATGCTTCTTTAGATATCTTCCCAACCATTCTTGCAGGTGTGCCCATAACCGGAAGCATATCCATGGGAAGACCTATTAAATCGCATAATTCTCTGCTCCAATCAAGTTTTTCAATATCAAGCATACCATTCATTGTTATTGAAGAAGGATCCGTACTCAACTGCTCAGCTCCCAGCTTATTTAAAAAATATTCCTGCCCGTTAAGAAACTTAAACGTTTTTTCGAAAAGATCCTTCCTATTGTCGATATACCATTTTATCTTTGCATATGACCAAACACTTGAAGGAGGCACGCCGGAGATCTCGTGATATCTGTCTTTACTGATTTTTTCTAAAATCGAATCAAGTTCCTTATCAGCTCTCGTATCGGACCATACTATTGAATTCATAAGAGGTCTAAGATCTTTATCGACAGGAATAAAAGTACCACGCTGACTTGAGATCCCAAGGGATTTTATAGAATCAGCAGGTATATTTGCATTATGTATTGCTTCACTGGATGCTTCACAAATCTTTTTCCATATGATACCTACATCCTGTTCGACCCATCCTGGTCTGGGGTATTCACAGGGATACGACCTGTAAGATTTAGATATTACTTTACCTGAATCATCCACAATAAGCGCTTTCACACCGGATGTTCCTATATCTAAACTTGAAAAAGAAATTTGTGCCAAATTCTTATTCTCCTAAAAGTAAGTATTTATAATTAAAGAATGAAGCAATGCCAACTTTATTTCTCCGGTGTGTTTCTTTAATGATTAAATGGATTCAAGTAATTTTTTTGTAGTTTCAAAACCTCTTCTAATAACCCACTGAGCATCTTTTTCCCAGTATTCCGGCCTGAAAGTCTCAATGGATATCATTCTGTCGTAGCCAACATCTTTTAAATTTTTTACATAATTCTTTAAATCGATAACTCCTTCTCCCGGAAAACATCTATGGCAGTGATCCAGGACCTCCAGGGGTAAATCTTCACCATCATCAAGGTGTACAACAAAAATCTTATCCGGATCGACAATTTTGATATCCTTAAAGTCATTTAACTTGTTATAAAGATGAAGATTGAATGCATCCATGGTCAAACCCACGTCATCCTGATCGATAGTTTCAACAATATCCCAGGCTTGCCCAATTGTTCTTACGCAGCAACCGGGATTTCCAACCGGTTCAAAGGCTAATTTCATACCATAATTTCTTCCAACATCCAGAAGTTTTGTCAAGCCTCCTATCGAGTCTTCAAAAACTTCGGCTTCACTGTGAGTATTAGGTTTTTTGTGATAGTGGGGTACGACTACAATATACTGGCTGCCGATTTTTTCACCTGTTTTGCAGGCCAGCATGAAATCTTCCATTACCACTTTCCACGCATCGGCATCACAGAAATTAATATCGAATAACGCATTGAAAGCATGGGGCTTGATCCTGCTGCTGGCAAAAAATGATTTTAAATCTTTTACCGAATATTTTTTTAGATAATCCCTGAGCATATCCAAACGGATTTCTATAAAATCATAACCAATCTTCTCACAGAGAATCAAATCATTTTCGAGAGTGGAACATCCCATGGCAGTCGCTTCATTGTAGCTTATTTTCATATCAATATTACTCTTTTCAAGATTTTGTTAACGTGTGAATCTTCGTCGTAGCTGATCTATTACTACTACACCAATGATTAAAATACCAGTGAATACCCTTTGAGCAAAATCCTGTACATTGTGGAGGTTCAGCACATTTTTTAATACGCTCAGGACACCGGCGCCAAATAATGAGCCGACAACACCACCCTGACCACCAAACAGGTCAGTCCCCCCTATGACAACTGCGGCAATACTGTCCAAATTAGCTGGATCTGCCATTAAGGCATTGGCAGAATTCATACGGCCAATTAATATTATACCCGCAAGTGCTGATAATAATCCTGATAGTGCATATATTTTGACTTTGGTTAAATCAACATTTATACCAGATATGGCAGCAGCTTCCCTATTGCCTCCTATTGCATAAATCGACCGCCCTAATACAGTATGTCTTAAGATCAGCCAGCCGATAGCAACTATAGCCAGTGAGATTATAAGAGCGACAGGTATTCCAAATATTTTTCCACTGCCCAGCCATATTATTGAAGGCGGTAAATATGCTCTGAGTCTTACCGCAGTTATATGGGATGGAACCGGTAATCCTCCTGTCAAAATCAAAGCGACACCACGAATAGTTACCATCATACCCAATGTCGCAATGAAATCAGGAATTCTACCCTTTGTGATAATCAGTCCGGTAATACTTCCTATAGATAACCCTGCCGTCAGTCCAAGCAATATCGCCACCCAAACAGGCAAACCCCAATAGCAAAACGCTACTGCAGTCAATGAACCGCAAAAAGCAAGAATAGCTCCCACGGAAAGATCGATGCCCGCTCCGATAATAACCATAGTCTGGGCCACCGCTACAATGATATCAGCAGGCATGCGCTGGGCCATATTAGTAGCATTTCCAATAGAGAGGAAGCCGGGTGCCGACACCGCATAATATAAAAATACGCTGCCTATCACTATAAACATCGCCATAATCAAAAGTTTCGCTCTCTTTTGCTTTGTTTCTACCAATGCTTTTAGCCATTCGAAACTTAAAATTTTAAACTTTGATGGTTCTTTCGTCATACTATCTATACCTTTCAAATTCGATAATATTATTTTCTAACTACAGCACATCTCAGTAAATCTTCCTGTGATGCCTTTCCTCCTTCAAATTCATCAACAAACGAGCCGTCACACATAACCAGAATACGATCAGACATATTTAAGATTTCCGGGAGCTCAGACGATAGTAATATAATTCCAACTCCACATTTAGCCAGATCGTTTATTAAACGATAAACCTCGACTTTGGCTCCGACATCGATTCCTCTGGTGGGTTCATCCAGAATCAGTATTTTTGACTGGCTGCACAGCCATTTTGCAATGGCAACTTTTTGCTGATTTCCTCCACTTAAAAATTCGATTTTTTGATCTACTCTGGGTGTTTGTATACCAAGGTCATCAATATAACCCCTGGCAATCTTTTTTTCATCGTTTTGTCTTAAAAAACCAAACCGGTTAAATCTTTTCAGACTCGGTAATGTAATATTTTGCGGGATTGCCATTCGCATTAGAAGCCCGCCCTGTCTATCTTCGGTGAGATAACCGAGACCTTTCTCAATTGCCTTTGCCGGAGAAGAAATATTGACTCTTTTACCACCGATAAAGATCTCGCCCTTGCTTATTTTATCAATTCCAAAAAGAGCCCTTGCAAATTCCGTACGGCCTGCACCCATAATACCGAAAATCCCCAGAACTTCACCCTCATTTAAACTTAAATTAAGGTTATTTAACTTACCGTCTACCGTCAGATTCTTGATCCTCAAAACTTCTTTACCCTCCTGTGTCTTCTCTTTAGGAAATCTCTCCCCAATATTTCTACCCACCATCATTCTGATAAGAGTGCCCTCATCAGCCTGATTAACCGGCATGGTATCTATCTTCTTTCCATCCCGCAGGATGGTTACACGATCACAGATTTGAGGGATCTCGGATAAACGATGCGATACATAGATTACGCTTACCCCCCTTTTCTTAAGTCCTCTCACCAGTGTGAAAAGCCGTTCTCTCTCTTCATCGGATAAGGCAGAAGTTGGTTCATCAAGTAAAAGAATCTTTATGTTCATAGATATGACACGGGCAATTTCAGTTAATTGCCGTTCGCCCATTCCGAGACTATTCACACGCGCTTTTATATCAATATGGACACCAAGTTTTTCCAGTACCTCTTTAGATTGTCTGTAAATCTGCCGCCAGTCAACGGATTTAAATAACTTTCGCCTGGGCCACCTTCCTAAAAAGATATTTTCGGCTACGGTTAGATTTTGTATAAGGCTTAATTCCTGATAAACCATACCTATTCCTAATTGTTGGGCCTGATGGGGATTTGTAATATTGACCTCCCTGCCATTGATAAAGATCTTTCCTCCATCTTTAATTACCGAACCATCCAGTATTTTCATGAAGGTTGATTTACCTGCACCATTTTCTCCAAGCAGTGCATGTATTTCCATTTCATTTAGATCAAAATCTACATGATCGAGTGCATGAACTCCAACGTAACTCTTATCAAGACCTATGACTTGCAACAACGGTAATGACATAATAATTATCTTCCTCCATAATAAATAGATTGCATTTTTTAGATTTTATTGAGCGGTATAACCTCCATCTATCGATAATATTGTACCTGTAGCATAAGGTGATTCATCCGAAGCCATATATAGTATACCGTAGGCTATTTCTTCAGGTCGACCGAGCCTATTTGCAGGACGTACCATTTCAAGTTCACGACGGGCTTTTTCTGGGTCCGAAGCTTTGCTTAAGGCTTCTTTTACCAGTGTTGTTTCCGTAGTACCGGGGCACACACAATTAACTCTAATATTTTGCGTAGCAAAATCCACAGCCATACTTCTTGTCAATGCTATAATACCGCCTTTAGAAACATTATAAGCCACCTGATTTTTTATACCGACAATCCCGGCTTCAGAACCGACATTTACAATGACACCGCCTTTTCCGCCTTTTATCATTTCCGGAATGGAATACTTACAGCATAAAAAAACACCCCTGAGATTAACATCCATAATCCGGTTCCAGTCATTTTCGCTTGTATCAACTGCGTTCGCCTGTAAATAGATACCGGCATTATTCACCAATATGTCAAGTCTGTCATAAGTTTCTATAGTGGATATTACCATTTTTTTTATACTGTCCGCCGCAGTCAAATCAACCTGTACAAAAATAGCTTCTCCGTTATTACTTTTAATCAAGTTTGCCGTATCCATGCCTTTATTCTTTTCAATATCCGCAATTACAACTCTCGCACCTTCTTTTGCAAATATAACTGCTGTTGCTGCCCCTATTCCGGATCCGGCTCCTGTTATGATTGCAACCTTATTATTCAGTCTCATTTGCCCCCTTCTTACTAAAATATTTCACTTGTTATTTACTGATTCAGGTATTAATATTCATTATTCGCAGCAGAACCGCCTGCAAAATGATAAGTGTCAGGCGGCTCTGCTTCTATAAAATCTCCATTTTCTACTTGTTGCTTAATCTATCCTTGGTGATTCACCATTCTTTATAGCTGCCCAATCAATCTCTTCAAGAGAAGGATTAGGATAGAACAAATCAGCATTTTCCATGTATACAGTCCTTGGTCTTATATCAAAGATTTCCGGAACCTGTCCGCCGTATACCAGTGTCACTGCAAATTCAGTTCCATACCAGCCCCAGTCCGGGAATCCATGTGTGGTTTCGGCTACTATTTTTCCTTCTTTTATACGATCCACAGATTCTGGTGTTACATCGTTAGTAAAGATAGCAACACCGGCATCTCCTACTTCGCCTTCACCGGCCAGCTCCAGCCTGTCTGCAGCTTCGCATGCAAGCATAGCTCCAAGCCCCATTTCATTGGATGCTGCCCAGATTGCATCAAGCTCACCAGATGGGTTTGCTGTCAGGAAGTCTTCGGTTGCCCCTATCCCTAACTCACGGTTCCAGTCTGCAGCCAGAGTACCAACTACCTCTATACCGGGAAATTGGTCAACTACACTGTGGAAACCATTAAGACGTGCCTGAGAGAAAAATCCTCCAGCAACACCCTCTATTATCGCTACTCTGGCATTTACATCTATTGTTGCGGGATCAACATCCTGATACAAAGCTTCCCACCAGGCAAGATCCAGATAAGTACCGGGCTCTATTTCTACTTGTTCACCTGTACCTGATATACCTGGTCCGCCAAAATAATCAATAAGAGCATAACCGGAGATTGCTGCAGCATCAGTATTATCAAAACCGATGTACGAAGCCACTTCAACTCCTTCGATAGGTTCAAGCAGGTTTACAATAATCACAGGAATTCCGGCTTCATTAGCCTGCTGTATAGCCGGGATAACTATCTCTACTTCAATAGGAGAGATAGCTATGGCATCAACACCTCTAGCTATAAAGTCCTCGATTATAGCTACCTGCTCTCCAAAAGCTGTGTGACTGACAGGAGCCTGAGAGATTATATCAACATTAATTCCAGCCTTTTCTCTGGCATCTGTAGCAGACAGAATAAAATAGTCAGTTGCCGTTCTGAACACTCCTGTAATATCAGGTGGTGTCCAACCAATCCTTATAACATCAGAAACTTCTCCTTCTGCTCCTTCCTTACAACCGAAGAGTGCAAAAGTTACCAATAGGGACATACTAATTATTAAAATCGTTACCCATAATAGTAATTTCTTCATTTTATATCCTCCCCTGTTTACTTTTTAAGTAAATTCTAATAAAATTACGCGAGAGATTTGTTCGCTTTTTGCTAATCTAACTGATTTTTAAAGGTGAGCAAATCTCCTTTAAATTGTTTATTTTTCATCACCTCCTAAAATTTTTATGTTTTGATGATCAGCTAACAGACACCTCCTTTCTCAAGTAGAACCAAGAAACAACAATTTATTTTATTACTTCCAATATCCTTGTATAACAAACCTAAAATAAGGATTCAATACTTATATCTAACGTGATACCGAATTTATATTAGAATCAGAAATGAATTTTTTGTCTATCTGTGTTGTTGAATGATTGCAAACATTGATAAGAGATACTGCTAATTTGCTTTTATCCCGCATTAAATAACGCTGAAGTATTCTATAAGGTACCTGACTTCGATAGCTCATGCTGTTTAATTTTATTAAAGGAATACAAACTTTCATCTTTAATCCCTCTATCAACAGCTTTTCCAATTAATAATTAAAGATTCGAGCCGAATGCCATGTTAATCCTGTTATCCTGTAATTACAAATATATTACATAAGACCTATACTGTCAATTATTTATTAGATTTTTTTATGGTCAAGTCGATTCGGGAAAACTTACTCTAAACCATATTTTTCAGAGTATTCTTTCAGGAACTTTAATCCTTCTCTTGCCAGGAACTCGGAAGATTGGGTAGGTGGTCGCCATAATTTGATTGCGGCAGCCAGATCCGGATTCACTGCCGGAAAAGACTTGACGACCATTGGACCATTGTAGTGCGCATCTACCAGGCCCCGGAATACATCATTCCAGTTGACCGTTCCGCTTCCAAGCAAACCTCGATGGTTCTCACTCATATGCATATAGCCCAGCACATCGGCATTCTCAACCAGGGGTTTATAGAAACCTTCCTCCTCGTAAAGCATGTGATAGGTATCGCCATGTATCTTTATATTATCTGCACCGACAGCGAGAATTGTCTTTCTGGTATCGGCAAATGTATTGAACAGGTTACTTTCGTAGCGATTGACCACCTCGATACCCAGTGTTATGCCGCGTTTCTTTGCTTCTTCCGCAACCTCACCGAGTGTGTTGACCACTGCATTGCGATCTCCTGTGAACTTTCCAAGTGCAAAGGCGATACAACCTCCAAGGTAGGTCCCCCCAACAGCTTCGATCTTTTGAAGTGCCGTGAATAGAAATTGTTTGGCTTTTTCAGGTTGTTCGGGCATATGTGCCCATTCTGGCAGCACAAGTGATCCGGTCGCTTCGATTCCTGCATCGTTAAGAGCCTTCTTATTTGCTGACACATCAAATCCCTCCGGTTTCATAAGAGAGATTTCAATGAAATCAAAACCAAGTTTCGCAGTAGCATCAATTGCGCCTTTTCCTTTCTCGGTTGTCCACTCATCGATCCATAAGAAAGTATGTGCACCATATTTAGGCATTATGATCCTCCTTAAATACTTAATAATGAATATACTCTTTTTTCCCGGATTCAGAAGATTTTAGGATTGTATCGCACACGACGACAGTCCTGTAACCATCTTCGAACGTTGCCACCATGGGCTCAAGTTTTACATTATTGATTACCGCATTGACCATATTATATGCAATATGTACAAGAGTGTTTCCCCAGCCTATCAAGTGTCCGTGGGGCCACCAATTCTCGTAATAAGGATGGTAAGATTCTGTGACATTTACGCAATGAAAGCCTCTTGTCTCAGTATTTTCCTCTTCTTTCCAGTATGTCCAAAGATTATTCATATTTTCAAGATCCCACCATATGCTTCCTTTTTCGCCATTGATTTCTATTGTATTGTAATTTTTTCTGCCCGGACAAAATCTTGATGCTTCAATGGTCCCGATTGCACCATTTTCAAATTCAATTACTGATGCAACTGCATCATCAACATCGACCTTCTCCTTCTTTTTTTCTTCTTCGTTATATCTTTCCTTAATAAAAGTTGCGGTCGCAGCCATGACCGATTTGATTTCACCGCATAAAAATCTGCCAAGGTCGATAATATGCGAACCAAGATCCCCAAGCGCACCACTCCCGCAGCTGGCTTTTTTCAATTTCCATATCATTGGAAAATCCGGATCAGCTATCCACTCCTGCAAATATCTTGCCCGGAAATGGTAAATTCTGCCAAGTTTGTTATCCATTATCAAATTTTTAATCAAGACTATCGCCGGTACCATTCTATAATTGAAGTCACATATATTTTTGACCTTATATTTTATTACTGCATCCAGCATTCCTTTTGCTTCTTTTGAATTACGGGCCAGAGGTTTTTCACAAAGAATATTTTTACCTGCCCTGGCAGCTTCTATGGCTTGTTCAGCATGGAGGAAATTAGGTGTAGCAATAATAACAATTTTGACCCTTTCATCGCTTATAACTTTTTTCCAGTCTGTTGTGTATTCTAAAAACCCATATCTTTTTGCTGCCTCGGTAACACTATCTTCCGGGATACCGCAAATCTTGATTAACTTAGGAACAGCAGGAGGCGGCCAGAAAATATAAGGCATTTGTTTCCATGCATTTGAATGAGCTTTTCCCATAAATGCATGGCCTATCAAGCTCACTCCGATTTCAGGAATATCACCTGTAGTCTTTTTTTCTGAAGTCATTGATACAAATCCAACTCTTTTACCTGTCATTTTTCACCTCATGAATAAAAAACTTTAAAAAATATCTATAAGACACTTTATCTTACAATATTTATATCAAAAACTTTCGACATATATTTTAAATCTTCGGATTTATCGCCGACCACAATACAGTTATGATGGGAATAAAAAAGATCCATTAGTCTAAATCCGTCTTCTATCTTTATCAACCCTCCGTTTCTGCAATCAGAACCCGGATATTGTACATATTTTTCAAGTTCGCCCTTTACCACCATAAGTTCATTTAAATCCGGATGCAGTTTAGTTATAAGGATCTTTCCTAATGGAAGTCTTGCATCTATTACAGTTGCATTTTTATCAACGATTGCCAGGACCTTTTCCCTTAGGGCCCATTCCGAAGCAATACATTTTGGAACCAGTCCAAAATAACCGCAATGCACCACTAACAGATGATTTTCGGGTTCATCGACTTCAGGAAATTTGTCAATTTTTTCATGTTTTAACGCAGCCATTCCCACAAGAAATGGATAAATATTACTCATGATTATATCCGCGCCGGTAGATCTTTGAACAAGATACATAGTAAGCAGTGAAATTGTATCAGCTTCACATGACCATACAACGTTTTTCTCTTCATACAGCAGACTCCATGCAAGGCATGGAGTCGTATTTGAATAAAAAGATTCATTCAGACAATTGATCCCTGCTCCTTTTATATCCGGGTCTTTTTCAAGTTCCTCTTTTATGGCAATATACATCTTACAGGCGCTTAATAGAGCGTTGCTCGAAACTCCATCTATATTTATTGTTTTATCTTTTGCCACTTCCAGTGCCCGGGAATCAGATATTTTTTTGGATTTCTCTGCGATTTCTTTAAAGCTCTTTCTTACAATCGATATTCCGAATTTTTCTTTAATTGACTTTGTGCATATTTCTTCCCACCAGTAAAAGCGTTTGAAAATCTCAGCCTGCATGCCAATACCGGGATTATCCTGAAAAACCAAAAACTTTGTGTTTTTCATATCTCTTTTTAGAGCAAGGCTTCTGCAAATAGTTTTTGTAAGATCAAGACTATAAGGCGCAAATACCTTTAGTCCCTTTGTTTTCAGAAATGTCACGATCTCCCAGTCCCACATATTTACCGTACCAAAATCGGAAGTAGTTACAAGCAGCGGCAGCTTTATTTTTTTCAGCAAATCCACTTCCCCGAATGCTTCTCCTGTAAGTTGGGGAAAGATAACCGCATCTGCATCTTTTATTGTTCCTCCCAGCTTAAGCGGTTCCAGAAGATTAGCTTCATCTTTCAGATACACCCTCATCATATCAAGATGCGACTTGAATTCATCATCCATGCCTGATTTAAAATATAATGGCTGCAGTATTGCTTTCATTTTAAACTCCTTCTCAGAAATACCTACTTTTCTAATATATCCGGCCTCTGGAATATTATGTCACCTGCTTTGATTTCAAGACTCGGGAAAAGAACCGGTTTGGTGATAAACTTAAATCCATTACTCGCAGCGACAAAAGCATCTTCGGATTTTGTTCCGCTAATCGAAGGGTTCCAACAAAAAACCTGGTTCTCCTGAACTATTTCTTTGGAATCGCTTGAACATACATAATCCCTTACATCATAGCCCATTGCACCGCCCTGATGGTGAAGCTTCCATTCGTCATGATATCCCAATTCTTCATATAAATCACATGCCCTCTTAAAGATTTTATACGTTTGTATCCCCGGTTTTGTTGCGGCAATCATTTCACATTCGATATACGCATTATCTCTGTACTGTTTTTTAATTTTTTCAGGAATCTCTCCAAAATTAAGAAGCCTGGTTATTGTGGTTATTAGACCCCACTTTCTTGCCATAACACAGAGCATAAGACTTTTCTCTATTTTCTTTTCTGTAGGAATAGGATGTCTGTATTTATACGCTCTTTCATCAGCGGCAGCTTGATATCCTACAGGATCGATTCTTTTTTTCCAAAGTCTTCTTGCAAGTTCACCTGTGATTTCAGCTTCGGTAAATCCCGGTTGTTTAACATCCATCAAAACAGATTCAATAGCCTCAGAAGTTTTTTCTCCTAACCATAGATATCTTTCAATTTCAGAAGAAGTCAATGAATATCTGATCTCTTTGATCTGTGGTTCAATATTTTCGAGTCCGTAAACCGATACATCGCATCCGACATTAAGTGAAGGAACGATCTTTTTTATAAGATCCTGCTCTCTGGATCCGAACCATTCGAATTCAAGTAAATTGAATCCAAGATCCTTGAGACCTTCCTCTTCCATATTTCTGGCGGATTCTATGCGGTTTGAAATTAGGTACTTTTCCTTCTCCGTGACAAGTATTGTCGTAAATCCCATTTCTGTACAGACCGGTACCATATTTATTCCCCCGCCTGTAAACCAGCTGAAATTACTCTGCTTTTTAAGAGCAATACCCTCAAGTCCCAGCGATCTTATCAGGTCCCTGACTCTTTTTTCTTTTATACTGACTTCTTCTTGTCTATCCATAATACCTCCAATGTGAATTTCTAAATTTCGATATCAGAATAACTATAAGACCAGTTTCATTAACATTCAAAAATAGTTATTAATTTATGAAAATATTATTACTATACGGATTAATGATAAATCCGAAAATCTTTACAGTAAAGAAGACTTTATATAGATATTTTTATGATTTATTCTTTCTTTTCTTCGTCCGTTCTTAAATCCACATAACCACTTTTTTCCATACTGGAACAACCACAATAAACACCTACAAACTCACAAGGTTCATCAAAAGGATTTTTATGCCAGTGAACTTGTCCTCGACCAGCCCAGATTGCTGTCCCGGGCCCACAAACCTGTTCAACATCTTTGCCGTCAATCGTAACACCGGCAATACACTGTCCCTTGACCACATAAGCAACTTCATCTGCGTTCATGTGTTTATGCTTATGATGTTTTGCTCCTGCTATGAAGATACTATGATTCCAAACAGTACTATTATTATTTGGGACTGTATCCTCAGTTATAACATACTGCAAATCGAATTGAGGCATCAGCTCTTTAACTTTGGGGTCGACTGAAATCTCTTTGTAGTGCCAAAAATTTTTTTTCTCAGGTTTAAATTTTGTCAATTTTCCTCCTTCATGATTTTTTAATTTTTAATTAATAAAAATTTAATTTTCTCTATTAAAGATCTTTAATTTTTATGGTTACTGATTTTATAATTATTTTATTCCTTCAAAGATTTTTTATTCTCTATATCAAATAAATACATATCCTCTTCTTCAAATGAAAAACTTATTTTATCTCCAATCTTTAAAAAATTTTCTGATACAATTTTCATTATTAATCTTTTTGACTTTAAAACAAGGTGTACGTAATCTTCATTTCCCATATTTTCAATCAATAAAACAGTAGCAATATTTGTTTTTGTATCTAAAGTCGACGTATTTTGAGTCGCCAGCTTAATCGATGATGGCCTAATTCCCATAATCAATTTTTCACGCCCATATTTGTATAAATATCTTTTAAAATAGCCTTCGGATATTTCATAAGTAAGTTCTTCACTTTCAAGGTAATATTTGCCATTTTTATTTTCTACTTTTAATTCAAAAAAATTCATAGGAGGTTTACCGATAAATCCCGCTACAAATTCATTTTCTGGATTTTTAAAAATATCCTCCGGAGTACCTATCTGATGAATTTTACCATTATATAATATTACTAGTTTATCCCCTAAAGCCATCGCTTCTTCCTGATCATGTGTAACATAAACTGATGTTATATTAAATTCTCTCTGTATTTTCTTTAATTCATTTCTTAATTCTCTCCGGAGTTTAGTATCGATTGCACTTAAAGGCTCATCCAATAAAAAGATTTTTGGTTTTCTAACCAATGCCCTACCAACTGCAACACGCTGAGATTCACCTCCTGATAATTGGTTTGGCTTTCTTTCCAATAGCTTTGAGATTTTCAAAATTCCTGCTATTTTCTCAACTCTTTCCTGAATTTCTTTTTTACTAAGTTTAGTTGTATGTTCCAAACCCAATGATAGGTTTTTACGTACTGTCATATGCGGATATAGGGCATAACACTGAAATACCATTGCTACGTCTCTATATCTGGGTTCCTTATCGCTTATCAATTCATCGTCAATTAAAATAGAACCCTCAGAAAGTGTTTCTAATCCCGCAATGCACCTCAATATAGTACTCTTCCCACATCCCGAAGGCCCGACAATCACAGCTAATTGGCCGTCATCAATTTCTAAATTCACGTTTTCAAGACATTTAAGAGCACCATAATTTTTACTAAGTTTTTTAATTGTAAGTTTTGCCATAAATCTCCAAAGAATCAAAATGTGTCAAATAAAATACAAAACGGTACTGACTCATATAGTCGAATTTTTTATTTTTTAAGAGTTCCAAATGTAAAACCATATGCTAAATACTTATGTATAAATATTCCAAATATTATAGTCGGAATTGCAGCCAGAATACCAAGTGCTGACTGCGGGCCATAATAGGTCCCTGCTTCGTTGGAAAATAATTTTGCCAGTGTCAGTGTTATAGTTTCAACTTCTCGGGATGATAAAGTCAAGGCAAATGTGTATTCGGTCCAATTAAGTATAAGTAAAAATAAAGCTGTGGTCATTAATCCATTCTTAATCACAGGTATCCATACTTTTAGAAGTATTTGCCATTCCGAAAGACCATCCATCATCGCAGCTTCAGTATATTCTTTCGGTACATTATCCATGAATCCTTTTAACATAAAAACCGAATATGGAAGTGTAAATCCTATATATACAATAATCAACCCCCAATACGTATCTATAGCCCGTATTACCTGGAAGAAAATCATCATTGGAATTATCATAGCCATAGGTGGAAACATTCGCGGCATTATTATGGATATTAAGGATGATACCCCCCTGGTACGAAATCTTGACAAACTATAAGAACCGAGTACACCAACTACAAGAGCAATAAAAGTAGCAGTTACTGACACAAAAACAGTATTCAGGTATGGAACCACAGCACTTGCATAAGTCCTTGCGAAATTTCCTGAGGTACCAAAGAGTATAAAGATGTAATTACTGAGAGTTGGATCATTCGGAATCCATGTTGGGGGGTAGGACACCCACTCGGTTGAAGGTTTGAATGATGTCATAATCATCCAGAATAACGGAAACAATAATGATGCTGTTATTATATACAAAAAGAGATGAACAAAGACTTTCCTGGAAGTATTTTTAACTATTAGTTTTTTAGAGGACATCTTACCTCTCTTTACCCAAAATTGATCTTAATGCCAAACTGAAACTTATTAAGGAAATAAATAATATAATCCAGGCTCCGGCTGAAATGTATGAAACTCTGCCATATTGGAATCCATACTTAAATAAATAGTAAGATATAGTCTCAGTATTTGTTCCCGGGCCTCCACGTGTTAGAAGATGAATAATATCAAATACCTTCAGCGCCTCCATCATCCTGATTACCAGAGCTATTGCGATTATACCTTTTAATTTTGGAAATTTTATTCGCCAAAAGATTTGCCATTCATTTGCTCCCAGTATCTGCGCTGCTCGTATTTCGGAAATTGAAATATTTGCCAAACCTGAGAAAAGAATCAAAAAGATCAAAGGATACCAGTGCCAGATTTCAGATAAAATAATAGGAATTATTGAAAATTGAGGGTGAGAGAACCAGGAAACTGTGAATTCTCTATTCAAAATATTACTAATTATTTGATTTACAGGTCCATTGGCACTAAAGATTAACCAGAAATTGTTTCCCACCACTATCGGGGGAATCATAAGCGGTATGATCAGAATCGGGAATATAATCTTTTTACCTAATATTTCTCCGGATAGAATGGATGCAATTAATAATCCTATTACAAATTCTACTATGATACAAATCACAGAAATAATGATTGTTCTTAAGAAAGCATAAAGAAACGCTTTATCCTGTAAAATTTTTATATAATTCTCTAAAAAGATAAACTTGGATTGCCAGAAATTCAAGCCAAGATTAGGCTGATAATTAACTAAGCTAAACCAAATTACAAGTATAGTGGGAATTATTATTAAGAAAAACATAATAACATTAGTTGGTAATAACATCACCTTGTTTAATTGTAATGTCTTTCTTTTAATCTGGTTACTCAAGTGTTTAGTCTACCTCCGTTTTCTTTTGAAAAAAGAAAAATTTTATTGTCTTTGAGGCTTATCTTTACTTTTTCCCCCACCTCAGGTTTTACTTCTGGCGAGGTGACAACGATTAGAAATTTCCCATTTTCTATCATTAAATATATTTGATTTACATCCCCTAAAAATTCTATTGAACTTATGGTGCCTATCCCGTCTTCGCCAGCCTTTTTTTCTAAAATAATATCTTCGGGCCTGATTCCAAGAATTGCTCTGGTTCTCCGGAGAGGTGAATATTTCTTTAACTTGACATTAAGTCCCTCTCCTTTAAATAAAGAATCATTTCCCTGTGGGATGATATCTCCCTCTACCAAATTCATTGCCTGAATTCCGAAAAAATCTGCCACAAAAATATTTTTTGGATTTTTATATATTTCTTTGGGGTGTCCCTCCTGAATAACTTTTCCTTCCCTCATTATTACTACTCTGTTGGCAATACTCAGTGCTTGTTCCTGGTCATGAGTTACATAAATAAATGTCTTTTTTAAATTTATATGCAGCCTCTTTATCTCAGTCAACATTTCTGACCTTAAGTTAGCATCTAAATTACCCAGAGGTTCATCAAATAAGAAAAAAACCGGATCGTTGATAAGAGTTCTTCCAATTGCTACTCTCTGAGCCTCTCCTCCACTAATAAACGCAGGTTTTTTATCCAGTAATTTTCTAATTTTCAACCAATCAGCAATTTCTGTCACACGTTTTTCAATATCTTTCTTATTATTTTTTTTAATCTCCAAACCAAAAGCAATATTCTTTCTAACAGTCATATGTGAAAAAAGACCATACTCTTGAAAAACCATTCCGATATTCCTATCTCTGGGGGGAAGCTGATTAACAGGTTTCCCATCAAACATTATTTCTCCATCATCAGGTTTAGAAAATCCAGCAATTATATTAAGTAAGGTAGTTTTTCCACTGCCGGATGGTCCGACTATCATACAGAAATCTCCATCGTGGATTTGCAGATTTACATTATCCAATACTTGATTGCTTCCATATTTTTTAGAGATATTTTTTAAAACTAACTCAGGCACAGAAGGGACACCCCTTTGCTCAAGGATTATAATTATTACTTACTAGAATCCAAGCCAATCCTGTACAGGAGAAGAATAAATAGCCTTCAAGCTATTCCAGGACTCTATTTGTTCTTCTCTTCCATATCTTTCTGTAATTTCTTCCCACTTTACTGCTACTTCATCTAAAGCTGCTTCTGCTTCCAGTGCTCCTTTTAGAACACCCGTAACAGCTTCAATAAGAATTCCGCTGTATTCTGCCCCACCTCTCATAGATATAGCCGGGAAGCAGTGTTCAACCTGCCACTGTTGATTTTCCATCCACTCATCCATATATATACCGCCATTTTTTCTTCGAATCTCAGGAAATTGTGCTTCATCATAGTTGCTCTCTTTACATACGTCGTACCATCCGCCTGGAGTAAGAGCTACTCTGGCATTCATTGCTGCACCGCTCATCCACTGGCTGTAGAGATAAGCTAATTCTTTGTAATTGGAGTAGGCTGAAACCGAATAACCCCAGCCCCAGTATTGAGGTTGAGGACTAATCAATTCTCCATCGATCATTCTTCCGGGATATGGGGTATAAGTTACATTGCCTACCACGCTGGAGAATTCAGGGTCTTCGAATCCTGCCTGAGCCCATGTCATTAACACGGTGGAATAAACTTGTCCACCTGCAAATGCTTCCAATGCTCTGGCAAAATCAAACTCAAGAGTTCCAGGCATACTATAATTTAACATCTCTTCCATTTCTTCCAGGGCCTGAACTGCTTCTGCAGAATTAATATTAGGATGCATCTCATCATCAAAGAATGCTACTTTTTGAGATAGCAACCTTGGGAAGAAATCAAATGCAGCTTCTTCTGATGACCAGCTTGCAGCCATTCCGTATATTCCTTCCTCAGGATCATTAAAGAACTCCATCTGATCCAACCATTCTTCTACAGTATTTGGTTTATCTAAGGCATAGCCATATTCACTCTCAAACGCAGCTTTGTTTTCAGGATCTTCCAGCCAATCTTTTCGTAAATAAAGAGTTGCAACATCAGTATCCGACATAAAGAAATAATAACTATCTTTGTATTTACCAAATGATTCTAATCCTGTTAATATCCTATTGGGTGAATCAGGGTCAAGAATCTCAGGGTCATACTCATCAATATAAGTAGCAAAATTCTCAAGCACTCCTGCTTCAACTAGATCCGGAACCCATTGTGGAGCCATCATAAAAACATCGTATTTATCAGTTTTAGTAATAGAAACATCACTCAGTTCCTTATACCAGTCTGGCCATGGTACGGTATAAGTCTCGAGTTTTATTCCAGTTTCGTTTTCCCATTCCTCGTAAAATGGTTCAAAATCACTAACATTATCAGGGGAAACGAGTAATTTAAGTGT
>Ga0209323_10000494_pt1 | contig 25306 bp, 31 predicted proteins | sample Rifsed19ft2_FD_184014 | JGI IMG/M metagenome (GOLD analysis project Ga0209323, IMG submission 184014) | Soil microbial communities from Rifle, Colorado, USA - sediment 19ft 2 (version 2) | ecosystem: Environmental > Terrestrial > Deep subsurface > Rock core/Sediment | place: Rifle, Colorado...
TTTCCGGTTACCTTCACCCTGGAAGGCTAAGCTGATATAATAGAGGCACGCCGAGGTGGCGGAATGGCAGACGCGCATGGTTTAGGACCATGTGTCCTTCGGGACGTGGGGGTTCGACTCCTCTCCTCGGCACAATCTTTGTCCCTCTTGAAATTTGAGTGTAAGATTAGAGTATGGAGTCCGAAAATGTCCATATCCATACCAACAGGTTAAATCACGGTCTTAATTTGTTCCTTCTTTTTATCCCCGCAATTGTCTTTGTATTGACTCTGGCCTTCCTTATCTCGACCAAACCCAAAGAGGATATTGCCACCACCTCCCAGCCCTCGATTCTCGGGGACGAAACCGAAGTTCCCCCTTCCTTAAAATGAAACAGATTCTTTTTCCCCTTCTGGCAACCATTGCCTTTATCGCAGCCATCGGTATTTTTGTGGGAAAAGCAAAAAGTACACCTTTAAGTCCCAGAAAAGAAATCAAAATTGGAACTCTAAAGATCCAAATTGAAATTGCAGATACGCCGGAGGAAAGAAAAAAAGGCCTTTCGGGAGTAAAAAGCCTACCTGAAAACGAGGGCATGCTGTTTGTTTTCGGAGAGCAGAATCTTCTCCCTTCCTTTTGGATGAAGGAGATGCTTATCCCCATCGATATTATTTGGATAAACGACGGCAAAGTGGCCAAAATCCACAAAAATGTCCAACCGGAACCCGAAGGAACCAAGCTTACTCTTTATTATCCGGACGGCCCCATAGATTACGTCCTTGAGGTTAACGCCGGGTTTTCGGATAAAAACACTGTTAAAAACGGCGATTCGGTAGATTTGTCGGGGATTTAGACTTAAACTTAAAAAAAGGCATGAAGCTTGAACCCCTGGAGAAGAAAGAATTTCCCGAACCCCTTCCTTTAAGAAAACTCATCGGCCCCAGTTTTATCCTTCTGGGCCTGGGTTTGGGTAGCGGAGAGTTAATCCTTTGGCCCTATCTTTCGGCTAATTACGGTCTGGGAATAATCTGGGGCGCTCTTTTGGGCATAACCTTCCAGTTTTTCATCAATATGGAAATCGAGCGCTATGTTTTAGCCACCGGAGAGAGTGTCTTTGTCGGGCTGGCCAGAAAACTCAAAGCTTTTGCGCCTTTGTGGTTTATTGCCTCAACGCTTCTCCCCTGGATGTGGCCGGGGATAATTGCATCCTCCGGAACCCTTTTGGCCTATGTCTTGGGTATCAAATATTCGCCTTTGGTGCCAATCATTCTTCTTGTCTTTATAGGCCTGGTTTTAACTTTAGGTCCCGTTGTCTATAAAACCCAGGAGGTCTTCCAAAGAACGCTTATTTTGATAGGGGTTCCCTTTATCTTTGTTTTGGCTTTCATTTTTGCCAAACCCCCTGACTGGCAGGCTTTGGCCGTGGGATTGATAGGCAAAGGCGAGGGTTTTTGGTTTCTGCCGGCCGGAATCTCTCTGGCAACGTTTTTGGGGGCATTCGCATATGCGGGAGCCGGGGGGAACTTAAACCTGGCCCAAAGCTACTACGTAAAGGAAAAAGGCTACGGCATGGGCAAGTATTCGGGAAGAATAACCAGCATCCTCACCGGAAAGGACGAAAAAATACGCTTGGAAGGAGCTACGTTTGATCCTAACCCCGTAAACTTGGAGCGCTTCAGGGTTTGGTGGAGGCGAATCAACATCGAGCATGCAATCATTTTTTGGGCAACCGGGGCTACCTCAATGATAATGCTGAGCCTGCTTGCATACTCAACCGTATTCGGCAATCCCCAGGGAGCCCAGGGAATTATGTTTCTCGTAAGCGAGGCGGCAACGTTGGCCCAGAGGACTTTTCCGGTAATTGGAGTCGCCTTTCTTCTCGTTGCGGCAACCATGCTTTTTTCGACTCAGTTTTCGGTTCTGGATGCGACAAGCAGAATCATGTCCGAAAACCTAACCATTTTGTCTCCCAAGCGTTTTAAGATCGAGAAGCTCCCCATTTTTTACTACTTATTTTTGTGGACCCAGATTGCCGCAGGAATTGTTATCTTTTCCCTGGGCATCACCGAGCCTTTGACTCTGGTGGTTATAGGGGCTTTCTTGAATGCAATTGCCATGTTCGTCTACAGCGCCCTGATCATTTTCTTAAACAAAACCAGCCTGGTAAAGCCTCTCAGGCCTTCATTTTTGCGGGTCTTTGTCGTGGCTTGTGCCTTTATCTTTTACGGAGTCTTTAGTTTAATTACAATTCTTAAATGAAAAGATTTCTGGTAGTCACCATAATAATTATTTTTTCCGTTGTTCTCGGCTGGTTCGCAAAAGATTACTTTTTGGATAAAAACACCAAGGTGGGGGAAATAACCGAAAAAATCCTTCCCAAGCCTCTGGACAAATATACAATCCAAAACCTAAGTACCGCCCTGATAACGCAAGAAAAGATAGAGCTGGGAGAGGTAATTAAGGAGAATGCCGATTTTACTTCCTATCTTTTTAGCTTTTCCTTGGATCCGACCTTGAAAAACGCTGCCAAAAAGAAAGTCACCGGACTTCTCAATGTCCCCAAAGGCCAGGGCCCACTCCCTTTGATTGTGATGTTTCGGGGCTACGTTGACCAAAAGATATATCAGACGGGAACCGGAACCCAAAGGGGAGGGGAGTATTTTGCCGCAAACGGATTTATTACCGTTGCCCCTGATTTTTTGGGTTATGGAGGCTCGGACCCCGAGGCCGAAAACATCTTCGAATCCCGTTTTCAAACCTATGTTACGGCTCTTACTCTTCTTGAGTCTCTAGGTTCAATCCCAGGCTGGGACGGAAAAAATATATTTATCTGGGGACACTCAAACGGAGGACAGATTGCCTTAACCACCCTTGAAATTACGGGAAAATCTATTCCCGCCGCACTCTGGGCTCCGGTTTCCAAGCCTTTTCCCTATTCGGTCCTTTACTACACCGATGAGTCTGAGGATAGGGGAAAGCTCATCAGGCGAGAGCTGGCCAAGTTTGAACAGGCCTACGACCCTGACCTTTATGCCATAGACCTTTATTACGACAGAATCACGGCACCCATACAGCTGCACCAGGGAACAAACGACGATGCCGTACCCGTGGATTGGAGCGATACCCTGGCAAAAAGCCTTGAAGAGCTTGAAAAAGACATCACCTACTACAAATACGTTGGAGCCGACCACAACCTAAACCCCTCATGGAATAGTGTCGTGGCAAGAGACGTTTCCTTCTTCAAAAAGCATCTAACAAAACCTTGACATCTATGCCCTGGTAATCCAATATGGATATATTATGAAGTTGGTTGTAAGGCTTGCCATAAATGTCTTTGCTCTTCTGGTCGTTGCCTATCTAGTCCCCGGTTTTGTGCTTGCCAATATGTGGGCCGCGGTTGTCACGGCCGTGGTTATAGGCGTGGTCAATACCTTTATCAGACCCATCCTGCAGCTTGTTGCCCTTCCGATCTCGGTTTTAACCTTCGGCATTGTGGCCTTTTTAATCAATGTGGCCCTTCTTTGGGGAACAGCCAGATTCGTTCCCGGATTTGAGATATCATCCTTTACGACAGCCATTATAGCCTCGATTCTTTTGTCTTTGGTTTCCTGGTTCCTTCATAAATTAGCCTCCGAATAAGGGGCGGGTATCCAGTGAAAAAATATTTCAACACCTTCTTAACCGTCTTTGCCGTTGTTTTTGCCATCCCTTCCTTTTTGATTCTCATCAGCTGGAATTCCCTTCCCGGAGAGTTTCTTTACCCTCTAAAGACTTCTTTGGAGGATGTGGCCCTTGCAGTAACCATCAGAACACCCATCGCCTCGGCATTTTCCATAAATTTCACCCAGAGAAGATTTTCCGAGGCTAACCGGCTTCTGGCCAAAAAAGGTTCAACCGCAGGCTATTCGCTTTTGGTTACGGAGGCCAGCGAATCAAAAGAAATAATCCTGGGACAGGCCGATACCGCCAAAGCCCAGGAGCTTTCGGATAAAATAGAGGAGTACAAGAAAAACATAGAAGAGAAGAAACTGGCGCTTCAGGTTCAGCCCCAAAGCATTCTGCCGCCTGCCTCAGAACAGGAAAGGGTTTGTATTCAGGTAATAACCCCGGCCAAGAACCCAACAACGGGGGAATGTAGGGAATTTCCTACCCCTTGCGATGTACCTTCCGGCTGGACAAAGGTTACCTCTTGCGAAATCGGCGCTACCCCCAAACCTACGGGGGCGGCTGAAGCCCCGAGTGCTGCTCCAACCACCGCTACTCCCGCTCCCGAACCTGTTGATGAAATCGTGGAGGAGCTGGAACAAACTCAAGAGGATCTGGAAGACATTCAGGACGAGCTGGAGGAACAAATTCAATCCCAGCCTCAGGGAGTCCAGGAAGAAAACGGGGACAAAAAGGGAGGTAAAGGCCACGAAAAAGAGGACCGCAGGGAGGAAGAGCCTTCATCTAAGCGGCCATAAGAAGACTAGCCCTTTTTTGCAGGGACTTTACCTAATTAAGTGAAAGACTACTTAACGAGGAACTTGAGGTCGAGCTTCGTTTACGTTTATCTTTCTTCCCTTTAGGTCTGCTCCATTGAGCTTTTCGACTGCTGCTTTTGCTTCATCATCAGAGCTCATCTCTACGAATCCGAAGCCTCTGCTTCTACCAGACATTTTGTCTGATATGACAACAGCGTCAACAACCGTACCGGCCTGGGAAAAAAGCTCGCGCAACTCGTCAGAAGTTACGGAGTACTCAAGATTTCCTATAAATAACTTAGCGGCCAAAAAAAGTTTCCTCCTTTCTAAACCTTACAGGCACCTAAAAGTATATAGTAAAAATTTACAAATTTCAAAGAACATTCTACAATCTAAGTATTATGAAGACTTTTATCAAGAAAAAGGCGGGTCCCACTCTGGGCTTTAGAACCCCCGATTTCTACAAAGGCAGGAAGTTTGCGCCCAAGGGCTTGGGAAGTAAGTTTAGTCCCTCCCAGTTTCGAACCCAGCACAAAGGCGGAAATTCGTGATATAATCCTCCTACCACGCATAAAGCGTGGCTTATTATGCCTAAAAAGGACCTAGTGATATCCCACACCATTGCCAAGACCGAGGACGGCTCGGTCCAGATTACGTTCGATATTCCCTTTGAGCTTATTTCCGAGGCCAGAGAAGAGACCTTAAAGGAATACGCCGAAAGCGTAGACGTGCCGGGTTTCAGGAAAGGCAAAGCCCCGATAGAAGAAATCAAAAAAAGAGTTCCCGAGGCCTCGGTTATCGAGCACACGCTGGGACATATTCTTCCCAAAGCCCTGGGTCAGGCCATAACCGAAGGCAAGCTGAAACTCGCCATCTACCCGAAATTCGAGCTAATCCGCGCCAAAGAAGGGGAAAACTGGGAAGTTAGAGCCGTAAGCTGCGAAATCCCCGAGGTCTCCTTGGGTGATTACAAAAAGGTAATTACGGGCTCCGGACGGGCCAAGGCCATCTGGACCCCCGAAAAGGGGAGTCCCAAAGAACAAAAAGGCCCCAGCAAGGAAGAAAAAGAACAGGAAATAATCAAGGTTCTTCTGGAAACCGTTAAAGTGGCTATCCCAAAAATCTTGATAGAAGAAGAGGTTAATGCCAGGCTCTCAAGCTTACTCGAGAGGATAGAGAAGCTGGGATTAAACCTCGAAGGCTATCTGGGCTCACTAGGTAAGACTGCAGATGGACTGCGGACCGAGTACGAGGCCCAGGCCAGCGGTTCAATCTCTTTGGATTTGATCTTAACGGCCGTAGCCAGAGAGGAAAAAATTCAAATAAAAGAAGCAGAAATAGATGCTGCGATTAAAGCCGCAAGCGCCGATCCCAAAATAGGGGAAAGGCTCAATACACCCGAACAAAGACGGGTAATTGCCGGAGTTTTGGCCAGAAGGGCCGCGCTTGACTCGTTAACGGCTCTGCTGTAAGATTTCTGCGTAATATCCCCAACATGGACAAGTATCAAAAAGGCAAAGGCCAAAAGATAATCACCCAGAGAAACGTGCTTGAGTCCCTTAAGGATCTGGGAACGGGAACTGCCAAGACCGTAAAAAGGGATTTGCTAGAAGCCTCGGGTGAGGATTTCTTCAGACAGCTTCTGGGCACAAAGGCAGAAAAGAAATACACAGGCGAGATTACTCCAGGGGAGGCCCTTGAATTAAACGAGGTTTATTCCGGGAAAAGGCAGGAAAACGAAAAACTAAGAGGCCAGATTGAACTGGAAAGAAGGCTGAGGGAGGAAGAAAAATCAAGAATCCAGGAGAAGGGCAACGAGCTCAAAATCCAGCTTCATGCTCTTATGCAGGAAGTCTACGAGCTGGCCAAGACCACCCAAGGGCTGGGACACGAGGTTGAGGTGGCCTCGATGCAAGCTCCGGTCAATCCCGGAGTCTACCACGTCATCTTTTTTGAGAAGCTCTTGGAATTTATGAAATCCTTCAGGAAAAAGATCGAGGATGCCCAAATTTGGCTGCACGCATCAAATAAAAGAGCCGAGAAGAAAAACTTCTGGAGTATCTATAAAAAGCACGGAAGCAAATTCCTGCTTTCCCCTGATCATTATCTACAGCGCTCGGCCGGATAAGCCGTGTCTCCCGAAAACCGCCATTTAAGAGTTGTACCGCAAACGGAACTTGCGGGCATTCTGACTTTAGACAACGTAAGGCTTTTAAAGGTCTTCCCATCCGAGGATACCAACCATGTAGCCAGTCTTTACGAGATTAAGCCTACGACCCCTCCAAACCCCATTTTCACCTGTTCCCACTGCGAGGAACAAGGTAAATTCCTGATAGACCACAAGGGGGATGGCGGCGAGCACACCCTCTATGCATCCTGTGGGGAGCACTCCATTCCTTCTTTTGGCATGTATCTGGAAAGCGTAACCTCTGCCTAGATTTGTCTAAGCTCACCCCAGAAGGTATAATATTTAACTTGAAGGACGGTTAGCTCAGTTGGCTAGAGCGCTTACTTGACGTGTAAGAGGTCAGGGGTTCGAGTCCCTTACCGTCCACTTATGTCACTAGAATTTATTCGCGATAAATATAAAGACGAGGTAATATTGCCTGGTGGGGTTTTGGTTATTTCGGCTGAAGCCAGTACAGCTGAAGGCTTAGACCGTGAGCTGGGAGACAGACTGTCTGAATATACATTAGAACAGGGTATGGAATTGCCTAAAGGAACACAAGTAAACCGAAGTAGGTTAAGAAAAGTGGGACCTTTAGTTGTAAAAAGAATATCCTTGAGTTCGGAAACTCTTATACCGTAAAAGCCGTCTTTTCTGTAAAGAGTCCACTGCGGGCCCGTGGTATACCGGTAACACATTTCCATGGCATGGAAAAGTAGGGGGTTCGATTCCCCCCGGGTCCACCCACGTAAGGCAAGAGCAATTTCCACAAGAAAAATTACCCACGTTTGAGGATTTTTTATTGCTCTTTATTTTGAGCAGTTTGGAGAGAATTGAATATGAAGCTCGTGGTCTTTACCAACGCCTGCTTCCACCACCTCTTCCGCCTCTAAATCCACCACTTTTGTCGCCGCCAAAACCTCCTCCGGCAGGTCTTTCCTCCCTGGGTCTGGCTTCATTTACAACGATTTTTCTTCCACCGATTTCTTTTCCGGTTAATTCCTTTATTGCTTTCTCTGCGTTTGCATCGTCAGCGTATTCAACAAATCCGAATCCTTTTCCCTGTCCTGTGAATTTATCCACGATAACTGTTGCGGATGTAACTTCGCCTATCTCGGCGAAAACTTCTTTAAGTTGTTCGTCCGTTGTCGTATAGGGAAGTCCTCCTACGAATAATCTTTTTGCCATTTTGTAATCACCTCCTTCGTGTACTTATGTGAAGATAGCCCACGATAGAAGTTCAAACTTGCTAAGGTGAAGGCAATCAATCCTAAGTAACAGCTATAGTATACCACAAAGCTCTTTTTGGCCCAATTTAGAAGAAAGTTTAATGGTATACTGTTCTATTGTTAACAGATTCTTCAGTTCCTGAATTGATTGCTACTTTCCTACAAAAAGGTGGAAGGATTGACAGATATTACCTCAGAGACATAAATAGAAGCAAGCGTTCTTTGGTTTATCTCGGCGGCTGGTTTTCCGGCCAAAACATAAAAGCAGCCATCCTCAAAGCCTTCGGCAAGATCTAGCCACTATGAAATCCTTCAGTCAAAAATATTATATTCACGCTCCCGTAAAAAAGGTCTGGCAAGCCCTGACCGATGCCAAAATAATTGAGGCTTGGGGCGGGGGCCCGGCAAAAATGAGCGATAAAGCGGGTTTCTCTTTTTCCCTTTGGGGCGGGGATACCTGGGGTAAAAATATCAAAGTTGTACCGGAAAAATTACTGGTTCAGGAGTGGTACGGAGGCAAGTGGGACGAGCCTTCCATTGTCAGTTTTAGCCTTTCCGAAAAAATGGGCAATACCGCGCTTCTTCTTAAACACGAAAATCTACCCGATGACGGCTGGAAAGATTTTGCCGACGGCTGGAAGGATTTCTACCTAGGGCCTCTGAAGAAGCTTCTTGAAAAGACTGGCGACTAAAAACAAAAGAGATTCGAAGTCTAAAGTTTTCAGCTCTACCTGAAGAATTTAAAAACCAAAATGATTGCGGCGATGGCTCCAAGGGCGCTAAAGATAATCGAAGAGAAAGAAAGAAATCCGGCTCCCCAGAGGCCGGGAATAAATCCTCCTACTATCGAGCCTATAAATGCGGCCAAGTAGACAACTCCTTTTGATGGCATAGTTTATTGTAGCACCCTGGGTAAAAAGGCACCAAAAGGGACTCCCTTTCCCAAATTGACAGGTCATGTTTCATAGCGTTTAATAGGGATATGACTTTAACACAAAGAGATTTTGACGAGATTGAAAAAATGATGGACGAAAAATTCGAAGAACAACTTCGAAACATTCCCACTAAAGACGAATTCTATACAAAGATGGATGAAGTGATGGGGGAGCTAAAAGGAATTAGGGAAGAAATAACTGTGGTTACCCACCAAGTCTCCGGCCACGAAGACAGGATTACTACCCTTGAGAAAACCGTAGAACTTCATCCCTCCCCGTAGTATATAATTACCCCAGATGTATAAACTCTCTCCCTCGGACTTTAAGTATTTATACGAGGACTGCAAACACTGCTACTATCTCAAAGTTAAAAAGGGGATTACCCTTCCTTCCATCGGCATGCCCGGAGTTTTTTCCAAAATGAACTCGCTTCTCCAGAATGCGATTGTCGGGATGGAGCTTAAGGAGATTAATTCCTTGCTTCCGGCCGGCAAGGTCGAGATTAAGGAAGGATTTTTAAAATCAAAACCCATTCCTCCCGATAATTCCTGTTTTATTTCGGGAAGGTTCGACATTGCCTCCGAACTCGATGACGGAACTTATGCGGTTGTTGATTTTAAAATTACCGACCCTACCGAGGATAAAATTCAAAAGTTCTTTCCCCAACTCCATGCTTATAAGTTTGCCCTCGAAAATCCCACCTTTGGTGCCCCCAAAAAAGTCAGTAAGATGGGAGTGGTTACAATTAGCCCCGAAGAGATAAGTTTCCCCGGGGAGAATGTCATTTTTAAAGCCAAGCCCCAGTTTTTTCCAATAGAAGAAGATATGGAGCGCTTCTTTGCTTTTATCTTGGAAGTTTCCAAGCTTTTAGCCGGTCCCGTTCCCAAGGAGAATCCGGATTGCGCCTGGTGCAAATACCGCCTCTGCTTTGCCAAACCCCAGGAAGAACAGGAAGAAATTCCTTTTTGAAAATTTTCTCCCCCTGCTACCAGTGTTATAATTTGGCCCAGTGAAATCTTTCCTCAAATACTTTCTTTGGGCGGTTTCTTTTTCGATACTCACCGGAATTATCTGGGGAGCCTCATATCGGGCCGGTAAAGTTTTGGGTCTGGCCTCCGTCCCTTCCCCGACACCAACCAACCCGCCAACTCCGACACCCACACCTTCGCCTTCTCCCACTCCCACCCCGACCCCCACTCCAATTCCTTCCCCAACCCCTCCGCCCCCACCACCCGTTTCTTCCCAGGAAATACACGCTTTCATAGAAAGATTTGCCAGCCAATACGCAGTTGACCCGAATGTCTTAAGACACATTGCCGTTTGCGAATCGGGATTTAATCCCCTGGCCCAAAAAGCGGGCTACGCCGGTCTTTATCAATTCGGTTCCACCACCTGGAAAAATTTTAGACTCCAGATAGGGGAGGACCCCAACCCCGTTTTAAGATTAAATGCGGAAGAGGCGGTCCAGACCGCGGCCTTTGCCCTCTCCCAAGGCAAAACTTCAATTTGGCCAAACTGCACACCATAAAACAGTGAGGGATACCACCTCGTTCGTGGTAGAATACGCCCAATTTATTTGAAATGTCCGAATATCTCAAACAGTTTGGTTTGGAACTTATAAAAAGCTTTAGTTTGCAGGAAATTTTGGAGTCGGGCGAGCCCATTGACAGAAAAACCCTATCGGAATTTCTGACTCGGGCTAACCAATTTCTGACCACCGAACCGGGTCCGCATCTTACCCAAAGAAGAGAATATTCGACCGACTGGCTCAAGTGGTGGGTAGAATATATAAAAGTAGCCGGAATAGACAGAAGGCCAGCTCTGCTCTTACCGATAAATCGGATTCGAAGATACATTGACCCAGACACCCGCTCGGGCGTACTTTTTGCAGGGGGACTCGAGGGCCACAGGGGCCACCTCTGGGCAGTTAATTGGATGCTTTCTTTTGTCAAACCGATTCTTTTATTTGAACAAGACGAATATCTGGCCGGAAAGGATAGACAAGCCCCCTTTTTACCTTTAGCGGTCAGAATCTCGATGTGGAGCCGCTATAGCCCAGATTTGACAATAAGCGTCTTACCCCAAAGAAATCCGGCCGTCACCGAAAGTGAACACTATAAAGCACTTTTTGATGCAACTGGGGCTGATTATTGTTTCGTAACGGAGGGAGACCCCCATCAGGAAGAAAAAAGGGCAAGAGGGAAAGACGCTAACTTTACCCTTATTCCGAATCTTTTTACTCCACGAACCACCGAGCGAGTCCAAAAACTATTCGAGGATTAGCCTCAAAGTGAGGCAATTTTGGCCCAAAAATAAAAAGGGGGTGCGGTTCTGAAAGAATTCGGCCTGTTATAATTAGATTATGCAAGCTCCGGATTTTAAACTACCCGACCAAGAGGGACAAAACCATTCCCTGTCGGATTATCAGGGAAAGTGGCTGGTTCTATATTTTTACCCGAAAGACTTTACCCCGGGTTGCACCAAGGAAGCCTGCACCTTTCGGGACAGTAACCGGGGATTCGGCAAAAGGGGGGTCAAAATTGTCGGAATTTCAAAAGACACAGTTGTCTCCCACAAAAAGTTTGCCGAAAAATATCATTTAAATTTCCCCCTTCTTGCCGACCCCGGGCATAAGACAATTGAGGCTTACGGGGCTTGGGCAAAGAAAAAATTTTTGGGCAGGGAATACTACGGAACACTAAGAAGCACATTCCTGGTAAGTCCAAAGGGAAAAATCGTCAAAGAATATAAAAATGTTAATCCACTGACCCACTCCTCCGAAATCCTCAAGGACCTGGATAAAGTGCTAAAATAGGCCTTATGAAAAACATTTTTCGTATTCCGGTTGATAATCAACATTTCAAAGATACAATCGAAAATGGAAAAACTATTGAAGAGCTCGAGAAATACCTCAAAGGAGACGAAAAATCTATTCTGAAAAATATTTCTAAAGATGGAATTATTAGATATTGGGGTTCCATTCCTGGCGAAGCTAACCGTAGAAATTTTGAGATACTGCAGGAAGGCGATGAACTTCTTTGTTATCGAAGCGGCAAATACATTGCATTGGCAGAAATTGTTTTTAAATCAGTTAACCGCGAGTTGTCTTTATTCTCTTGGGGGGAAACGGAAAATGGTGGCACTTGGGAGTTAGTTTACTTCTTCAAAAATGTTTTATTTTTCCAACTGGAGTCAAAAATAATCAATGATGAATTTGAGTTTAAAGATGGGCCCGTTATGGGTTTTAGCCATATTAACGAGGAAAAAGCTAAGAAGTTTTTATCTCGATACGGAACTGTCAAAAGTTTTATCGAACGGAAAGGGTATGAAAATAAAATTATTACATCAGCCTTTGATCACCTTTTGAAAACTAAGATAAGTTCTCCATTCGAGGCACAATTCTATCTAGTAGATTTGGGTAATCAGTTGGAATATGACACTTATATCCCAGCCGGAGACGCTGGCAGGGTGATTTTTAATAAAAAATTAGACGAACTTATAACGGTTAGAAAAAATGATCTTGTTCAGTTTGTTGCACCGGCAATACTCGATCCGCTTTCGAATATCGACGTGATTTGGTTCAAAGATAATTATAAGCCGCGTTTCTTTTACGAGGTGGTTCACAAATCTGGGATGAATGAAGCATTTGACAGATTAAAAGCAGTAAGCGAGCATTACGAAATCGCAAAAACTAGAATCATTGGAGATAAAGAAAAGAAATTAGAATTTGATCGGTCAAAAAGGCTTTATTTTCCAAATCCAGACAAGATTGCTTATAAATACTATGATGATTTGACCCGTGTTCATTCTGAAAGTCTTCATTACAAAAGCCTCGTTGAGGCGTTTTTACAGTAGCTTGAATGAATAAGATTAGAGACGACATTCTCTCTTATAGAGAAATGTGTGATGCAGAAAATGTACAAACTCTTCAGAGAGGAATGAATTTTCGCCTCAACCCACTATATTCTGTTATTTTAATGTCTCAAAGATCAAACGCCCCGTATAAGGACAAGGTTTATCCCGACGGTTTTTCCATTGAATATGAGGGACATGACGTTTTAAAAAGATCATATGGCCACAATCCGAAAAACGATGATCAACCAGAAAAATTACCATCGGGCAAATTGACACAAAACGGATTGTTTATTGAATCGATTAGAAAATATAAAGATGGCAAAGCCAAGCCAAAACCAGTAAAAGTATATGAAAAAATTATGAATGGAGTTTGGTCATTGAAGGGTTTTTTTGACCTAATTGATTATAAAGTCGTACATGACGAAAATAGGAATGTTTTTAGGTTTTTATTAAGACTTTCAGAAAAACAATTTGCAAATGACGCTGCACGAAATATTCAATTGAATCACTCAAGACTCATTCCCACAGAGGTTAAAAAAGAAGTTTGGAAGCGGGATAGCGGAAAATGTGTTCTTTGTGGCAGCACAAGTAATTTACATTTTGATCATGAGTTGCCTTTTTCTAAAGGGGGAACAAGCTTGACCGCAAAAAATGTGCGTTTGTTGTGCATGAGGCACAATTTGGGAAAGTCGGCCAAAATTGAATAAATTTGACCTTTGGGAAATTTGGAGTAACCTCTAAATGCAATTTCAAATGAAATCACGCAAGATTACTGATCTTAGATGGCACGAGGCACGAGACTACTTTCTTAAGAGTACGAGCTATGTAAATTTTGACCTCCCTGAGTATATCAATTTTGGCGAGGTTCTCAACTTAGTTTATTCATACATGTCTGGTAAGACTTTGGAAGCTGTTTGCAAAATAATAGCGAGAAAGCGAGAATCCCCAGCTCTTTACGAACAAGTCAACCATATCATATTAAGTAACAAAGAGGGGCTTTATTCGTGGAGGCCATTACACATAATTCAGCCTGTTTTATATGTTAACTTAGTAAGGGAGATTACAAAAAAAGGGAATTGGAATCTTGTTCAGAAAAGATTCCGGAAATTTTCGAACTCTTATGTTAGTTGCATAAGTATTCCGAGGGAGTCAGGTGGAGTTCAGTCTAATAAAGCATCTTTGGTAAAAACATGGTGGGAAAGAATTGAACAAGATTCTATTAAAAAGTCATTAGAGTTCAATTATTTGTTTAAGACCGACATAGCTGATTGTTATGGCTCACTTTATACTCATACGATTGAATGGGCTCTGGAGGTAGGAGGTAGGGAAGCGGTAAAGAAAAGGATTGAAAAGCAAATTGGAGTCAAAACATTGGGAGGCTTTATTGACAAAGCACTTCGGGATATGTCGCGGAATCAGACTAATGGAATTCCACAAGGAAGTGACCTTATGGATTTTATTGCAGAAATTGTCTTGGGGTATGCGGATGAATGTCTAACTGAGAAAATAAAAGATGAAAAGATAGGCAGAGAAAAGTTTCATATTATTAGATATAGAGATGATTATCGGGTGTTTGTGGATGATCCTAATATCGGCCGAAAAATCTTAAAATTGTTGAGTGAAGTTCTATGGGATTTGGGCATGAGGCTTAATTCTTCTAAGACTTTGGAGGGAAATGACATAATTTTGTCTAGCATAAAGCCAGAGAAGCTGGAACGAATTTTAGTAGCACCGGTTGAACAATATCTACAGAAAGAATCATTGAGGATCTATCAAGTCTCAAGAAAGTATCCAAGTTCGGGGATTATTTCAAAGGAGCTAAGTTTCTTTTTCGATAAGATAAACGAGTATGATTGGGAGAAAAATACCGAGGAACTTGAGCCAGTTATAACGATACTTGCAATGATTGCTTTTTATAGCCCGAGGGTTATTAATTGGGTTTCTGCAACAATCAGTATATTGATAGAAAAAATTAGAGACAAAAATTACAGAAAGAAAATTGTGAGAAAAATCTATATGAGGTTTAGAAGTATTCCAAATACTGGTCTATTGGATATATGGATCCAGAGAATAACAGAACCTCAGGGAATATCTTTTGATTATCCAGATAAACTAGCTAAACTTGCTATGGGCACAATCAAAAATAGTGAGCTGTGGAATTGTTCTTGGCTAGTTAATGAAGCGAAAAGTCTTATCAATGCTGCGCAAATCTCTGATTTAGACGAAAGGTTAAAGAGTAAGACTATCTCGCCTATAATTAGCAGGGAAGAAGTCGAATTGTTTAAGCAGGATTATTTTTAATATTATTTAATATAGATGTATAAACTTTCACCCTCCCGCTGGTAACCAAAAAATTTGACCACATAATCCCAGATTTAGTTCCAATACCGTTTCCATTACCCTATAGTCAATTTGATTTCCTGTATGAACTCTGCTATACTTCTCTTATAGTTAGCAGGTTGAAGAAATACATCTGCTTAATTCTGATTTTATTTTGAAGTTGGTAAGATAAAGGTACCCCAAAATCTTTCGAATTTATTCGTATCTTTTCCCCCACATCACGATTTTCTCATTTAAGCAGTTTTATTTCTTTAAAAACCTATATGTATAGAGGCTTTAACCACCGCTCAAACGGACATTCCGGGGGAAGAAGGTTCCCCAATAGATTTCCTTCCAGAAACCAAAAAACTGACGCCGAAATCGTGAGAGCGATTCAGGCTGTCCAAATTATGGAAGCCCAAGAAGGCTATACGCCCCAGAGCACTTATTCCCCCAAAAACAGATTTGAAGATTTTGCCATCTCTGGGCAGCTTAAGAAAAACATTGCGGATAAAAGGTATCTAACCCCTACCCCGATTCAGGATCAGGTAATACCTGCAATATTGGAAGGGTCCGACATTATTGGAATTGCCAATACCGGTACGGGCAAAACCGCTGCATTTCTGATTCCTTTAATAGAAAAAGTCTACAAAGACAGAGGCCAAAAGGTTCTTATTATTACTCCCACCCGGGAGCTTGCCTTGCAGGTTGGTGAGGAGCTTTGTGGCTTTAGTTATGGTTTGGGAATTAATAAGGCTCTTTGCATTGGAGGAATGAATGAAAAAAAACAAAGATATGAACTTTCTTCCAATCCCAACTTTGTAATAGGTACTCCCGGACGCTTAAGAGAATTTATTCAAGATGGGGCACTGGCCATCTCGAAGTTTAATAATATTGTTATTGACGAGGCAGACAGAATGGTGGATATAGGATTCATTGCGGATATTAAGTATTTTATTTCGCGTCTTCCCCAAGCTCGTCAGTCGCTTTTTTTCTCCGCAACTATTCCTCCTAAGGTAAAGCTGATTCTTGGTTCTTTTGTTCGAAACCCGATAACGATATCGGTAAAGGTAAAAGAAAGCATTGAAAATATTAGGCAGGATATTATTAAAGTAACCGATAGCCAGGGTAAAGTAGACCAGCTAGAAAACATCCTCTCCCAGGAAGGATTTGATAAGGTTCTTATTTTTGGACGTACAAAATGGGGAGTCCAGAGACTTTCGGATGAGCTTGCAAGACGCGGTTTTAGGGCGGGGGCCATACACGGGAACAAAAGCCAAAATCAAAGGCAGCGGGTTTTGAATGATTTTAAAAACAGTAGAATCTCTATTCTTTTGGCGACGGACGTAGCTTCCCGGGGACTCGATATTGAGGATGTAAGTCACGTAATAAACTACGATTTACCAAACACCTTTGAGGATTATATCCACAGAATAGGAAGAACAGGCAGGGCAAACAAAAAAGGCGTTGCCTTAACCTTCGTTTAAAAAAATCTCCAAGTTAAAAATTTGACCCCATAATTTCTGAGGAGTAGAATTGGTTTGCTTTAATACAGATATGGAAATAAAAAGATATATTCCTGAAATTACAGCCGTCGGAATCGCCGAGTTGGGCCCAGTTGCATTAGCCGCAAAGCAGGCGATTGAAGGAAATCCCCTGACCGTTAAAGAACTCGCAAATTATTTTGGTTTCGCAACTTTTTATGTCGGAATTCCGGCAGCAATAGTTATTAGTACAGCAAGAACAGCATATGCTTGGTATAGGAACAGAATCTTCGGTAATAACAGACACGGCTAACAAAAGCTTCTTTTCTATTAAAATTTGACCCCGAAATTTCTTCTTTGCAGCCTAATCTCCTATACGCTACAATCAAGTGGATGGCAAATTTAGATAATCTAAGACACTCAACATCCCACCTTTTGGCTGCGGCGGTTACTTCTTTGTGGCCTAAAGCTAAACCCACCTTAGGGCCTCCCATTGATAATGGTTTTTACTACGATTTTGCGGATTTGAGTATTTCTGATGAGGATCTTCCCAAAATCGAAGAAAAAATGAAACAAATTTTAAAAAATTGGTCTTCTTTTGAAAAAATTGAAGTTTCTCCCTCCGAAGCCAAAAAAACTTTCAAGGATAATCCTTTCAAGATTGAACTTATTGAAGAGTTTGAAAAATCAGGCCAAAAAATTACTTTGTACGAATCGGGTAAGTTTCTTGATTTGTGCCGTGGAGGTCATGTCGAAAATCCCTCCAAGGAGATTAAATACTTCAAGCTATTATCTGTCGCCGGCGCCTATTGGAGAGGAGACGAAAAGAACGCCATGCTTACCAGAATTTACGGAACCGTTTTCCCTTCCCAGAAGGAACTTGATGATTATCTTGCCAACCTTGAGGAAGCAAAAAAAAGAGACCATCGTAAAATAGGCAAGGAGCTTGAGCTCTTTACCATTTCCGAAGAAGTTGGTCCTGGTCTTGTTCTTTGGCTTCCCAAAGGAAACATAATTAAGGAAGAAATCGAGGACTGGGCCAAGGAAACCGAAAGGCAGTGGGGCTACCAGCGGGTTACCACGCCCAATATCACCAAGGGCGGTCTGTATCATACTTCGGGGCATCTTCCTTACTACAAGGAGGATATGTATCCCCCCATGAAGCTTGAGGACGGGGAGGAATATTACCTTAAGCCCATGAACTGTCCCCACCACCACATGATCTATAAATCAAGGGTTCGAAGCTACAAAGAACTTCCTTTAAGGCTTGCGGAGTATGGGACCTGCTATCGTTACGAGGCCTCCGGAGAGTTATTTGGTTTAATGCGCGTCCGTGGTTTCGCCCAGAACGATGCCCACATCTACTGCACCGAGGAGCAGGCGGTTGATGAGTTTGTATCCGTCATGAAGCTCCACGAATACTATTACAAGACTTTAGGAATTTCCGACTACCACCTTGTTCTTTCTTTACGGGATCCCAAAAACAAAAAGAAATATCACGGAGATACGGCCATGTGGGAAAAGGCGGAGGAACTAATGAGGCAGGCCTGTTCCAAGATTGATATTCCCATGGTCGAGGATGTAGGCAGCGCCGCCTTTTACGGGCCCAAAATTGATTTTATTATCCGCTCCTCAATCGGCCGTGAATTCGGAATCTCCACCAACCAGATTGATTTATTTATGGGCAAAAGGTTTAACCTTGCCTATGTGGATGCCGACGGGAAAGAAAAAACTCCGGTTATTATTCACCGGGCTCCTTTAGGTTCCCACGAGCGCTTTATAGGTTTTCTCATCGAGCACTGGGGCGGAGCCTTTCCTGTTTGGCTTTCACCCATCCAGGTTAAGATTCTTCCCATTACCGAAAGAAATTTGGGTTATGCCAAGAAAGTTTCGGAGAAGCTCTCTATAGAAGACATTAGGGTCGAGGTAGATGAGCGCAACGAAACCCTCCAGGCCAAAATCCGTGATGCCCAAGTTGCTAAAGTCCCTTATATGCTTATCGTGGGGGATAAAGAAGAAAAGGGAGGAACAGTTGCCAAAAGGGACAGGAAAGGGAAAGATTACGGACCCGCTAAGATTGAAGATTTTGTTTTAAGTGTCAGAAAAGAAATCGACGAAAAATCCCTTGACTAAATAAATCCTTGAAGATTTATCTTTATTCCTGTAAAATTAGCCTCATCAGTTGAAAAGCGCAAGCGTATATTGGCGAGTAGATAACAACATCCGTGCCCCGGAGGTCAGAGTAATTGGCTCAGATGGCAAGCAGGTCGGAGTAATGAAAACCTCCGAGGCAATCAAAAAAGCCCAGGAAAAGAATCTTTCCTTGGTTGAGATTGCCCCCCTTGCCAAGCCTCCTGTTGCCAAGATAGTTGATTTCGGGAAGTTTAAGTATCAGGAAGAGAAAAAGGCAAGGAAGGTTCAAAAAGGAGTCAAAGGCGGAGACACCAAAGAGATCAGGTTCTCTCCTTTTATAGCCGAGAACGACTATAATGTGCGCCTGGGAAGAGTCAGAGAGTTTTTGGGGGATAAAAACAAAGTCAGGCTGGTGGTGGTCTTTAGAAGACCCCAGCTGGGAAAGAAGGATTTCGGTTACAACCTATTGGCAAAGATCGTAACTGACTTGGGTAAAGAAAATGTCGGTATAGACATGGAGCCGAAGTTTCTGGGAAGAAACCTAATGATGATAATTTCACCGGTTGCGGGAAAGAAAAATGCCTAAACAAAAAACAAGAAAATCACTGACCAGAAGGTTCAGGATAACCAAGAATGGAAAGGTCCTAAGACAAAGGGCCTTTACCCGCCATTTAAAAGGGCCTAAAAGTAAAAGAAGGATAAGAAGGCTAAGAGCCAAAAGACAGGTTACCGGCTTCTTTGCCAAGAAACTAAAGAAAGCGATGGGCAAATAATATGGCCAGGGTAAAATCACCAGCATCAAGAAAACACAGGGTTCTTCTTAAAAGGGCCAAGGGTTTTAAACAATCCGCCAGAAGGCGAGCCAAAGTCGCCCACCAGGCACTTTTGCATGCAGGTGAATACGCCTTTAGGGGCAGGAAGCTTAGAAAAAGGGACCTAAGAAGCCTTTGGATTACGAGGTTAAATGCCGCGGTCAGGGAGGAAGGGCTTTCCTATTCCAGATTCATGTCTGGTCTTAAAAAGGCAGGAATTGAGCTGGACCGAAAGGTTTTGGCAGACATTGCGGTAAGCGATCCCAAAGGTTTTAAGGAAATTGTAGCCAAAGTGAAATGAAATACTTTTTCTTCACTAGCTTTTTCGGTAAGATTTAGCTGGTGGAGATAATGCAATAGTAGTAAGCTCTCCACCAGGAGGGCTTTTTTTATAGCTTTAGAAAGTTATTTATGAGGGAAGAAATTATAAATATCAAAAACGAAGCTTACGCCCAGATAATGGACGCCAAGAGTACTTCGGAGCTTGAAGAGCTCAAAATCCTTTACTTGGGAAGAAGTGGGAAGTTAAATCTTCTGACCAAAAGGATAAAAGAGGTTCCTTCGGAAGAAAGAAAGGAAGTGGGGATGCTCCTTAATGAGAGCAAGAATGCCATAACCTCTCTTCTTTCCGAACGCAGAAATTCCCTCAAGGAATCAGCCCGGGAGTGGTTTGACGCAACCATCCCCGGAATAAAGCCCAAAATAGGCCATCTCCATCTGGTAACCCAGGCAATTGAGGAAATTTCCAGAACTTTTGAACAAATAGGCTTTGTGCGTGTCCGCTATCCGGAGGTCGAATGGGATTGGTATGCATTCGAAGGCCTTAATATGCCCTCCGGGCACCCAGCCCGCGACGAGTGGGAAACTTTCTTTGTAGATAATCCAACCCATTCAAAGTATGGCCAAACGGTTTTAACCCCGCACACCTCCTCGGGCCAGTTAAGGGAAATGGAGAGGGTAAAGGTTCCTCCGATAAGGATGATAAATATCGCCAAGTGCTACCGGAGACAAATTGATACTTCCCATGTTCCCATGTTTCACCAGTTTGAAGGCCTGGTAATCGATAAAGGAATATCCATTGCCCACCTTAAAGGCACCCTTGACTACTTTGCCAGAAACTTTTTTGGAAAAGAGCGAAAAACGCGCCTTCGACCCTTCCACTTCCAGTTCACCGAGCCCTCATTCGAGGTGGATGTCACCTGCGGAGTCTGCGGAGGCCGCGGCTGCAAGCTTTGTAAGGGAGGGTGGTTGGAACTGGGAGGGGCCGGTATGGTGCACCCGGTGGTACTTAAAAACGGAGGGATTGATCCTACCGTGTATTCCGGTTTTGCCTTCGGTTGGGGAGTGGAGCGAACTTATATGATGAAATCAGGTCTTTCTATCCCTGACATAAGAGTCCTTTATAGTTCCGACCTTGGATTTTTGCGTCAATTCTAACCTAATATGGATATTTTAATACCAGATAGCTGGCTCAGGGATTTTCTCAAAACCCAGGCCACGACAAAACAGATTTCAGAATACCTTTCTCTTTGCGGACCTTCCGTCGAAAAGGCAGAAAATGGGGTTTACTCGATTGAAGTGACCACAAATAGGGTGGATGTAGCTTCAGTCTATGGAATTGCCCGTGAGGCAGCCGCAATCCTGCCCCAATTTAATCTTAAAGCTTCCTTTTCTTCTATTAAGACTCCTTCCCTGAAGTTCAAAGGGCAAGTTAGTTATCTTGATGCCAAGGTAGATTTCAAACTTTGCCCGAGATTTACCGCCGTACTTATCAAAAACGTCAAAATCAAAGATTCTCCGGATTGGGTTAAGGAAAGACTTCTGGCTGTTGGGGTCAGGCCGATAAATAACGTTGTCGATATTTCCAACTACGTCATGCACGAGCTGGGCCAGCCGGTCCATACCTTCGACTACAACAAGATTAAAGGAGCCAAGATGATTTTAAGAGAAGGCAGGAGCGGGGAAAAACTCACCACCCTTGACGGCAAGCTTCATACCCTTAAAGGAGGAGATATCGTTATTGAAGACGGGTCAGGCAGACTTATCGATTTGGCAGGCATTATGGGCGGGGAGAATAGTGCGGTAGATGAAAACAGCAAAAACATCCTTTTGTTCGTTCAGACTTATAATCCGGTCAATATCAGGGCAACTTCAATGTCCCTGGCCCAAAGAAGCGAGGCTGCGGTTCTTTTTGAAAAGGGACTGGATCCCGAACTTGTAACTCTGGGGATGGCCAGAGGGATTGAGCTTTTTGTCAAATTAACAGGAGGTCGTCCCCAAAAAGAAATTCTGGATATCTATCCTGACCCTTACAAGCCTAAATCCATTTCTTTGGACCTTGAATTCATAAAAGCCCGGTTGGGGACTGAGATAGACAAAAAGAAAATCGACTCGATTCTTAAATCCCTGGGCTTTGAAACTTCCTGGAATAAAGGCAACTTACAGGTTTCGGTTCCTTCGTATCGGGCCTCGGATATGTCCATTCCCGAGGATGTTGTCGAAGAAATAGCCAGAATCTACGGCTACCGAAATTTGCCCTCCGAGCTTATGTCTGGGGCCCTTCCCGAACCCCCTTCCGACTCTCCTTTCTTATTCGAAACCGAAGTCAAAAATACTCTTAAGGGATTCGGAGCCGTTGAGGTCTATACTTTCTCCCTGGTTCCCGAAAACTTTGTCGAGGGGAATGCTCTTAAGCTTAAAAATCCTTTGGGGAGTGATTCCGAATACCTTCGGACTTCCCTGATGCCTTCTTTGATTGCCGCGGCCAATGAGAATCTGGGCGAAAAAGAACCATTTCATCTTTTCGAGGCGGCAAATGTTTATCTTCCCCAAAAGGGAAGTCTCCCAGAGGAGAAAATGATGCTGGCCGGGATATTCTCGGATACCGATTTCAGAGAGGCAAGGGGGGTAGTTGAGGGACTGTTTGCCGAATTTAACTTGGAAGGAAAGTTTAATCCGGAGGAGTCCGCCCACTTTGCACCTTCGCGCAGACTGGTAGTTTCAATGTCGGGCAGGGAAATTGGCCAGTTCGGAGTATTGGAAAACGGAAAAGTTTATTATGAGTTCGACCTTGCTTTATTAAAAAAATCTTTAAAACCAAGAAGCTTTAGAGCTTCTTCAAAATATCCTCCGCAGATAGAAGATATAACCCTGACCTTTCCTGAAAAAACCAAAATCGGGGAGGTTATCGAAAGTATTCAGGCGACGGATAAACTCGTTTCGGAGGTTGAACTCAAAGATATTTACAAATACTCCTACACTTTTAGGGTTTGGTATCAGCACCCCGCCAAAACGCTGATAGATATAGAGGTTGAAAAAGTTAGGGATAAACTGACAAAGGAGCTTAAGAATAAATTCGGAGCAATAGTTAAGTCTTAAAAGCTAATCCCTGAGAGTTGTTCTTACCAGTCCGATGAGTTCGGTTTTCTGAGTTATAAACCTAATCGCAAGACCAACGGTCCCGTTTCTGGTAACTTCATCATACCTTTCTATAAACTCTCCCCTTAACTGCTTAAATTGCTCTTCGTTTATTTCCCGCGCTCGATATCGACTTCTTATTCCGTACCACTCCGTTACCGCCTCGAGACCTTTTTCGCCCAAAGCACTTAATCCAGCAAATCCTTCAATTTGTTTTTGGAGATGACCTTGAAGCAATTCCTGCCAATTCTTCTTGCTTAAAAGCTCACCCTGCTGTTTTAAGTCCCTTATGTGGCTTCTTTCTCCTTTTGACGCCCTTTCATTGTCCATCGTGTAGTTAGCGATGGATTATATCATATAGTCAAGGAGTTGGACTAGAAGGCGGGGTATAGTCCCAGGTAGTGTTTACGCCGATGGTTATGACTCTATCCGATTCTTTTCCGTTGGCATCTTTGGCCTTGGCCCGAAGGGTGTGAACCCCGTCGGATAAAGTGGCCGCAAATTCAAAGGGAGGCCCAGTAAAGGTTCTGACTTTAGTTCCGTCTATTTCCAGTTCAATCTGGACTATATCGGATGTAGAATCCGCACTCACTTTTATTGTGAAGCTACTGGGCAGATTCGATGTGTGCTCGGTTGGGTTCAGAAACTCAACGTGCACCGGTATTCCGCTTCCGCAGTAATCTATTGGCGGGTGATATCTCGGCTCAGGCTGGGTTCCCAGCCATTCGTCAATCCCTTTTTGCCACTTATTTTCCTGGCCCAATCCGGCGGTCGGGTCCTTTTCTTTAAATACGAAAAACTCTCTTTCGTCATAATTTCCGGCCGCAATATCGGAAGGAGTTGCCAATTTCCCGTCGGATTTACAAATCTTTAGCTTGACATGGACGCTATCTCCCCCAGGCTCCGTCCCTTTGATGAAATACTCGGTTCTTGAAGGGTAACCGTCGTGGGCCCTAAATCCCGAGACCGAATCAACTGCGGCGTTTACGACTCCCTGGGGGATTTCAAAGTTTACATTGGGTTTATCCGCCAGGGCTTCCAAAAGAATTCTTCTCCAAATGGGGGTTGCCCCCGAAACTCCGGATGCGACTGTCAACATTTGAGAATAGTCGTTGTTGCCTACCCAGGTTCCGACCATTACGTTTGCATTTCCCCCCAGAGCCCAGTTGTCCCTTTTGTCATTGGTGGTTCCGGTTTTGACCATCACTTTTCTGCCGGGAATGTTAAGAAGGGAGTTGGTTCCGAAAATCAGAGCTCTGGCAGAATTGTCCGAAAGAATGTCCGATATCAAAAAGGCCTGCTCTTCGGATAAAACCCTTTTTCCTTTTTCCGGCTTTGTCTCCTCCAGAACTTTGCCGTCGCTATCCTCAACCTTTAAGATGGAGACAGGGTCAACCCTGAAGCCTTTATTCACGAAAGACGAATAGGCGCCGGTAAGCTCCAGAAGTCTGACCTCTCCGCCCCCCAGGGTCAGGGAAAGGCCGACCCTATCCAAAGTTTCTTTGTCCGGCTTAAGGGTTGTAAGCCCCAGGTCGTAGGCGGTTTCTAAGGTGTCTCTTATCCCCACCATAGCCAGCGTCTTTACCGCCACAACGTTTATTGAATTTCCCAAAGCGTATCTAATCTGCAGTGGTCCTCTGTACTTCCCGTCATAATTTTCGGGCTTATACTCCGGTTTATCTCCACCAGGGAATACCGTAGGCACATCCATGATAAGGGTAGAGGGCGTGTAGCCTTCCTTAAAGGCCGTGACATAGGTTACGGGCTTTATTGCCGAGCCCGGCTGTCTTAGCCCCTGGGTAGCCACGTTAAACTGGCCGTCGTAGTCGGGATCGTTAAAGTTTCTGGAACCGACCATTGCCAATATTTCTCCCGTTTCGGGATTAACCACAACCGCAGAGCCGTTGGTAATCCGCTGAGACAGAACCTTTTCGATTTCCTCTTTGACAATCTCTTCGGCTTTCTCCTGAAGTTTAAGATCCAGCGTTGTTGTGACCTTTAAGCCGCCCTGCTCCACAACCCTCTCTCCGTATCTTTCCTCCAATATCTTTTGCACATACTGGACAAAGTGCGGAGCCTTAAAAGAAGCCCCCCTGGCCTGGAAGGTAACGTTAGGCAGTTCGCCGACAGCACTTTCTTCCTGCTCCTTGGTTATATAACCATCCTCCCGCATTCTTCTTAAGACCTGTTCGGTTCTGTCGATATAGGCCTTGGGAGTAGAGGAATAGGGGGAATAGCTTGAGGGCTTTTGCGGCAGTCCCGCCAAAACCGCACTCTCCACCAAATCCAAATCTTTGACCTTTTCCCCGAAATAAACCTCGGCTGCAGCTTCAACCCCCCAGGCCGTTCCTCCGTAGGGGGCTTCGTTAAGATACATCTGAAGTATTTCGTCTTTGGTGTACTTCCTTTCAATCTGGATGGCCAGAATAAACTCCTTTATCTTCCTGAATACGGTACGTTCTGGGGTAAGAAGAACATTTTTAACCAGCTGCTGGGTCAGGGTTGAGCCTCCC
>Ga0209323_10000495_pt1 | contig 25291 bp, 29 predicted proteins | sample Rifsed19ft2_FD_184014 | JGI IMG/M metagenome (GOLD analysis project Ga0209323, IMG submission 184014) | Soil microbial communities from Rifle, Colorado, USA - sediment 19ft 2 (version 2) | ecosystem: Environmental > Terrestrial > Deep subsurface > Rock core/Sediment | place: Rifle, Colorado...
CGTGGAGGCCGCGGGAAGCTCAGCGCAGAAACACTGAACTCGCGAATTCGAATCCCGCCCAGTCCATTACTGCGGAAGGGGCGACCTCTTCCCAGCCCATCACAACTTGTGATGAAGTAGGCGAGTGTCGTGTTGAAAAAAAGACGGAATAATTATAGGCGCTCTCACACTGAAATTCAAGTGAACGCGTTATTCTTAGACTATGATGGAACAATAAGTCCTTTGGATGTTCCCATATCGGAATCTGCGGTGTCTTCAGAAAACATGGCAGTTCTTCACAAAATCAGTCAGCGAATACCTGTGGCTGTAATAACCACTAAGGATCTCCCGTTTGTGGTCAGAAGAACGCCTTTTGCTCACGCCTGGTCTGGGTTGGGAGGCTTAGAAATGAAGATTGGCGATGTCACGGTCAAAGCATCCTGCCTAAGAAACATGACACGATATTTGACAAAGGCGTTGGGATATGCAAAGCGCCTTTCTGGTGATGACTTAATAATTGAAGAGAAGCAGGATTCTGAAGGAGTTGTTGTTGCTTTTTCTGTTGATTGGCGACAAGCCAAAAACGGATACGCAGCAGAAAAGCGGGCTTTGAAAATATTCTCCCACTGTGAAACATTGCCAGTAGTCACCATCAGGTATGAAGGGCAACCTTTTTTTGACGTTTTTCCCTGCCCTATAAACAAGGGTAAAGCCTTGTTGGAGTTGAAGCAGAAACTTGGCTTGCGCAGTGGCATTCTATACATGGGAGACTCGGCTATTGACAATGCAGCTTTCGAAGAGGCTGACATCGCGGTGGGAGTAATACATGAAGAAACACCGAATAATCTTGTATGCGACTATTTTGTAAAATTTGAAGACGTAACTGCTTTTCTCCAAAGTCTCTTGAAAGACAATTTTCGCCTTAGCCTAAGCTCGCCTCTAATTCTGCATAGGGCATAGATGAGTTTGAATCATTCAGCAAGGGAACTTCTACGTGAAACAACTTCAGGTTCTGGATAGTTTAGTATTGACTTTAATCGTGGAGCATGCCTAACGTGGAAATGGATTACTTTTTTAACATGCAATTAGATATTGTTTGTAGGAGCAGCGTGAGCCAATAGATGCTGAAGAAGCGAATCGGAGTTATAATGTACCAGACGAGCAAGAGCAAGGGACAAGAGTTGATTGCTCAGAGGATGGTACGTGAATTCATTAAACTTGGACATCAAGCGTATCTCATCACCAGCGTCTATCATGATGAAGTAGAAGAGGTTTCGCCTGAGAGCTTGAGGGAAACTGGAGGATTTATGTATATAGAAGACAGCGGCCTGGGCATCCCCGTAATCAGAGTGGATAGTTATATTGCAAGATGGCCTCCTCGCCGTATAGTCTTTAGGGATTTTATATCGACGTTAGAGAGAATCGTGGAGAGGTTCCAGCTTGATGTTCTCATTACTCACAGCACACTATGGAATGGCCCGGAGGAAGTTGCCAAGTTCATAGCGTGGCGGCGGGACATGCGGAGCATAGGGGGCTATGAAGATCCTTTGGTGTTCTGTCACATGTCTCATTTTCAAGAGCCTTCACCCAGCAGGTACTCTTTGACAGAACGTTCCTTTAGAATCGCTTGGAACAAGCTTACTCTTCCTCAAATCTTTTCAACGGCTAACCTCATCCTCGTCGTTACGCCCTTGGAGAAGGACGCCAAAGTTAAAATGGGAGCTAAGGCAGAGAAATGCTTCCTGTTTCCAGGCGGCGTTGACGATGAAATGCTACGTTACGCGAATGTTGATGTTAAAAGCTTACTTGAACGGCTCAAGAGCAAAGAGAGCGCAAAAATAGTGTCGTACCTTGGAAGCCTCGAGAAGCGCAAGAACCCTCTTGCCATCTTAAAAATAGCTAAAATGCTTCAACATAGGAAGGACATACACTTCGTCATAGCTGGAAAGGGCGATTCACCCTATGCTGAGGAAGTAATTGAAGCAGCATCCAGCATGCCCAATGTGACGTACCTTGGCGAAGTAAGTGAGCAAGAGAAAGTTCTGCTTATCAAGGCTTCTCACGTTAACATCCTCTTGAGCCAGCTAGAAGCACTTGGTTTAACACAACTGGAATTCATGTACTTCGGCGTTCCAGTTATCACATCAGCGGTTGGAGGGCAAGCGTGGCTCATTCGCAACGAAGTGGAAGGCCTTCACGTAGGCGGATCAGAGGATGTAGACGGTGCAGCAGCCGCGATTACAAGGCTTGTTGACAACCCGCTTCTTTGGAATCAACTGTCGGCGAATGCCAAAAAAAGGGCCAAGAGCCTCACCATTTCAACCTTGACAGCACAGCTTAATGAAGCAATAACAAAGGAGCTAATTAAAGAAAGAGGCTTAACGAAGATACCAAGCGAGGCTCGCGTTACTCTAGCAGAACCAGAAAACGTCTTGAAGAGCTGGTCGTCTGGTAATTGGGGTGTAATAGCTACGAGCCGAAGACTTTTCGTTAAGAGAGGCGTCATTTCTAGAAAGGTCACCGAGATTCCTTACACAAACATCTCTTCAATAGAGTACACGCGGAGATATTCGTGGAAGACTCTTGCTATCGGCGTGGCATTTTCAATACTTTTTTTACTTGGGCCTTTCTTAGGGCCGATTTTTTCAAGGGCTTTCATCACGGGGCTTGAAGAGCTGATTCGTTTTATCTTTCCAGAAGCATTTCTGCAATCTCCAGTTTTAGCAGCATTCTTGGACATATTGCCTATACTTCCGCTAATAATAGCGGCGATTGCGTTTGTGATTCAAGCAAGAACTGGTTTCAACCTTCGAGGACCTGGAATAGAAGCGCTGTATTTACCCAGTAAATTCCGAGAAGCTATAGCGTTCATAAGGCGCGTTCAAAACGGGCAGTCTTTGAGAGAGAAGAAATAGACCTGCGTGCGCAAGTCTAAAGCAAAAAAGAAAGGAATATTTCAGCTTCTGAATTTGATACTGACTCTGAAAAGGTGCACCTTATTCTCAATAAATATGGTTATGTCTTCACACGGATATGTTTTGAGGATTCGCTACATTTATTTACACTAAGCTATACTGAATAAGCTGGAAGACGGGGATAGAAGAATGTCAAAGAAACCACAGTCAAAGGATGAAGCGTTAGAAGCTTTAGACTTCATAGTAAACGTCCTCAAAGAACATGAGAAGGACCTAGATAAGCTGATAAACGAGTTGGGCACGGTTGCGGAGCAGTTGGGCGACACTGGCGAGTTAAGCGGCAAAGTGGAGAAAGTGGAACAAAGGATAACAGGCCTGCAAAATGAGATAAGCAGTTTGATAAATTACATGTCCACATCGCCTCGTGAAGCTCCGCTTGTGACTAAAGAGCAGAAGGGTGAGGCTGTGCAGGCTGGCGTGATGCATGGTCCTCCTGTGATTTTGAGATGTAAGCAATGGGAGGATTTTCAGACTTTGGCTTTTCAGGCTGAAACGTTGTCTTTCATGCACAAGGAGGCGGAGAAGACTTTTCAGGCTGATGCGCTGAAGGGTAATCAGGTTGTAACGTATAGCGGCGAGCTTCCCAAGTTGACGGCGCTTCTGAAAACGTGGTTGTCTAAGCAGTTGGACGTTCCTGAGAAGAAGATTTTGGAAGGCATTTTGGCTGTAGGTTGAGCGTGTTTTTAGTTTAGTTGTGATGCGTAATGCTTTTATAAGTGTATAATGTCTTAAGTCTTATGACGTGACATGGAGGGTTATCGAGGTTGAAGGCTACGCCAACTGAGCCAACAGAATTTTTTCCGTTTTCGAAGCCTTCTCCTTTCTCCTCGATGACGGATTGGCCGATTGGATAGCCAACAAACAATGACAAACACCCTCCAACACACGTCTTCAACCGCAAAGAAGCTGAAAAGCATGAGCAAAGAGAGAGTGCTGCACCGAAAAGTCCGCGAAGAAATGGCGAGATTCGAAAAAACAATGGAGGAACTTCGCCTCCTAAAATCTGTTTCTCAAGACCTGAAAAACTACAGAAGAATGATACGATTAAAAAGATACGACTGAGCTCTGGTGCTCCGTGGTGACTATAGCCCCTTATATATAGATTGAACCTCGGGTTAGAATTCTTTGAGGATTTTGCTGAGGTTTTCTAGGGTTAGGTTGCCTCCTGTCAGTGGCAACGCAACTTTTTTGCCGTGAAGTTGTTCGCGCATCTTAAAGGCGGCGGCTGTGGCTGCGGCGCCTGCGCCTTCTGCAAGCTGATGCGTTGTCTCCAGCAGCGCCAAGATAGCTTTTTTCAGTTCTTCCTCACTTACGAGGACGATATCGTCTATCATCTTGTTCAGAATGCCAAAGGTGAGCGTGAAGGCGACTCTTGTGGCTAAGCCCTCTGCAAAGGTGTCAGCGGATTCAGTTTCCATCAGTTGGTCTCTTTTCCAAGAAAGATAGACTGCAGGCGCTTTTTCCGCTTGAACTCCGATGACTTTGACCTTTGGGTTTATGGCTTTAGCCACTATGCACGCTGCGGCGGCGCCGCTGCCGCCACCAATAGGCACTATTATGGCATCAATGTGTGGGACCTCTTCCATTATCTCCAAATATAGTGTTCCCACGCCAGCGATTAGCAGGGGCTCGTTGGCTGAGTGAATGTACCTGTAGCCTTTTCTTTTGGCTTCTTCCTCAACCCACAACCGCGCTTCGTCATAGTCTTTCCCGTGAAATTCGACGCATGCACCGAAACATTTTGTGGCTTCAACCTTGTCAGGATTTGCGCCTTCAGGCATGCCTATCGTGGCTTTGACGCCGAACAGAGACGCGGCATAAGCCACAGACTGCGCATGATTACCCGTGGAAACGGCAATAACGCCTTGGCGCCGTTCTTTTTCGGAAAGCTGTGAAATGAGGTTGACGCCGCCTCTGACTTTGAAGGCGCCTGTTGGCAACGTGTTTTCGTACTTAACGTACGCGCCAAACCCTAACCTTTCCGAAAGTGCTGGCGAAAACACTAAGGGCGTTCTAGGAAGGTATCTGCGCAAGATTTTCCGGGCTTCGTACACGTCTTCAAGAGTTACCTCTTCAGTTGTCATACTTATCTGAAAGCACGCTACTTTTTTATCCTTAATAACCTTTGCAGTTTTCAAAAGAGACACAAAGGCGCGCTTTCTTGAATGGCGAAATGTATATTTTAATCTGCCACAAAAGTGTAATGCCAAAGAAGGACACTCCTTATGAGCGAGGAACAGAAAGAACAGCCCTCCAATCTTGAACAGCAGTTGGAAGCGGAGAAGAAGCGTTCAGAGGAATACTTGACGCGCTTAAAGTACTTGCAGGCAGATTTTGAGAATCTGAAGAAACGGTTTGGTCGCCAAATGGAAGAAGTGAAGAACTATTGCACTGAATGCTTGGTTATCCAATTATTGGATGTTGTGGACGAGTTAGAACTGGCGCTCAAGACAGCTCAATCCGCTAATTCTGCCCAACCGCTCATTGAGGGCGTTCAGATGACTCTTAAGAAACTCAGAAAGGTTCTTGAGCAGGAAGGCGTCTCTCCTATAGAATGTGAGGGTAAAGTTTTTGACCCCTCAAGGCATAACGCTATTGCCATAACAGAGCGGGACGATGTTGAGGGATGCATTGTGGTTGAAGAAGTGAGAAAAGGCTATATCATGAAAGACAAAGTGATTAGATCCAGCATCGTCAAAGTTGCAGTTAACCCATCAAAGTCACAAAAGGAGAAATAGAAAAATGAGTAAAATGCAAGGAGAAAAAGTGTTAGGAATAGACTTGGGAACCACCAACTCCGCCGCAGCCATCTATGAAGGCGGACACGCCACGGTAATCCCAAGCGCAGAAGGCCCAACCATGGCGGGAAAAATGTTCCCTTCAGTCGTTGCCTTCACAAAAGACGGTCAGCTCTTAATAGGCGAGCCAGCAAAGCGCCAAGCAACCGCCAACCCAGAAGGAACAATTTTTGAAATAAAACGAAAAATGGGCACCAACTACAAAGCAAACGTTTACGGAAAAGAATACACGCCGCAGCAAATTTCCGCTTTCATCCTGCAGAAAATCAAGAAAGACGCGGAAACCTATCTGGGCGGCACAATGCGCAAAGCCGTCATAACAGTTCCAGCGCACTTCGACGACAACCAGCGCCAAGCCACAAAAGACGCAGGCGAAATCGCGGGCTTCGAAGTGATGCGCATAATCAACGAGCCCACTGCCGCCTGCCTCGCCTATGGCGTAGACAAGCTCGAAAAGAAAATGAAAATATTAGTGTTCAGCTTCGGTGGCGGAACCCACGATGTCACAATAATGAATTTTGGCGAAACTGTTTTCCAAGTGCTCTCAACAAGCGGTGACACGCAGATCGGTGGCACAGACGTGGACAAGGCAGTTATTGACTACATCATGGACGAGTTCAAAAGGCAAACGAGCATTGACCTCACTGGCGATAAGATGGCTATGGCTAGGCTCAAAGAAGCAGCAGAAAAAGCAAAGATAGAACTATCCGCCTTAATGAGCACTGACATTGACCTGCCTTTCATAACCTCAGATAACACAGGACCGAAACACTTGCACCTAACGTTGACACGCACCAAAGTTGAGGCGCTAGCCCAGCCAATTGTTCAAAAAACCGAAAGAACCATAGTAAAAGCGCTCGAAGACGCAAAGCTGACTCCCAGCGGCATAGACAAGATAATCCTCATCGGCGGCATGACGCGAATGCCTCTTGTACAGAAGTCTGTGGAGCAGATAATGGGCAAAACGGTGGAGCGCGGCGTTGACCCCATGGAGTGCGTCGCCGTCGGCGCTGCTATACAGGCAGCAGTGATTACAGGCGAAGTGCGCGATTTGCTGCTGGTCGATATCACGCCAGTATCGTTGGGCGTGGAAACTCTTGGGGGCATATTCACAAAACTAATCGATAAGAACACGACTATCCCTACAAAGAAAAGCCAAGTGTTCACCACAGCAGCAGACTTCCAAACAGCAGTCACAATCCATGTGCTTCAAGGAGAACGCGCCATGGCCGCAGACAACGTGTCCATAGGCACGTTCAACCTCGTGGATTTACCACCAGCACCAAGAGGCGTTCCACAGATAGAAGTCACCTACGACATAGACGCTAATGGCATTCTGAACGTGACCGCCAAAGACCTCGGCACGGGGAAAGAAGCCAAAATACGAATAACGGCGCCAACGAAACTGTCAAAAGAAGAGAAAGAGCGCATGGTCAAAGATGCTGAACAATTCTCTGAGCAGGACAAAAAGAAACGTGAAGAAGCTGAGCTGAGAAACAACGCAGACAGCCTCGTCTACACTGCGGAGAAAACCAAGAAAGACTTGGCGGATAAGTTGACGCAAGAGCAGACGGGCAAGATAGACGCAGCGGTCGCGGCTCTGAAAGACGCTTTAGCCAGCAACGATATGGCGCAGGTAAAAGCGAAGTCTGACGAGCTTCAGAAAGTTCTGCAAGAGGTTGGCACTGTGATTTACCAGCAGGCAGCCGCTGAATACGCAAAACAAAAAGGGCAGCCGAGCCAAGACGCCTCAGCCTCCCCAGGCGACACTGACAATGAAAAAGTTGTTGATTCAGACGATTACAAAGTGAAGTGAAGAGCCGAAACAGTTTTGATTAGGTAGTTGCATTTCGAATTTAGCGGTAAAGCGCATGGCTGAAAAACGGGATTACTACGAGGTTCTCGGCGTTCAGAGAAACGCTTCTAAAGACGGAATCGTAGCTGCATTCAGAAAACTAGCGTTGCAGTATCACCCGGACAGGAACAAGTCGCCTGACGCGGAAGAAAAATTCAAGGAAATTTCCGAAGCTTACGCTGTCTTGTCAGATGACCAGAAACGGCAGCAGTACGACACGCTGGGACACCCGGGCTTTGACCAGCGCTACACGCAAGAAGACATTTTCAGAGGCGCCGATTTTAACTCCATATTCCGAGACTTGGGCTTCGGCTTTGGAGACATTTTCCGCTACTTCTTCGGCGGCGGCTTTGGAGGAGGCTTCGGCGAAAGAATTAACAGAGGCCAAGACCTCGTCTACGACCTTGAAATAACGCTGGAAGAAGCCGCAAGGGGAACTGAGAAGGAAATAGAAGTTCCCAGAACCGAAAAATGCGACGTCTGCAACGGCTCAGGCGCCAGCCCAGGCACTTCGCCCCGAACTTGTCCCCGATGCAACGGCGCAGGCCAAGTTCAGCACATGAGAAAAAGCAGCTTCGCCATGTACGTCCAAGTGACGCCTTGCTCTACATGCAGAGGAAAAGGCACAATAATAGATTCGCCATGCAAAAACTGCCGTGGCACAGGCTTAGTCAGGAAGCGCCGAAGGATAAGCGTGCAAGTGCCCGTAGGCATAGACGAGGGATACCAGCTTAGGCTCAGAGGCGAAGGCGAAATGACTTCCAACGGCGGTTCACCCGGCGACCTCTACGTTCTCGTTCACATACTTCCTCACGAGCTTTTCATGAGAGAAGGAGATGACCTCTTGTATGTCCTAATGATAGGTTATCCTCAAGCAGCCTTAGGCGCGGAAGTCTCTGTGCCCACCTTGGAAGGACCAATCACCGTGAAGATTCACCCGGGAACGCAGTCAGGCGAAGTTATTAGATTGAAAGGTAAAGGTATGCCTCGGTTTAGAGGCTACAGCAAAGGCGATCTGTTGGTGCGCGTTGGAATTTCGGTTCCAGAGAAACTGACGCCGCAGCAGCGAGCGCTCCTTGAACAGCTCGCAAAAGAACTCAACCAAGATGTCCAGCCTAAGAGTCGCAAATTCCGTTTCTGAGTTTAGACCCGCTTCTTAGAAGTAAGGCACTGCATTTTGTAGCCAGCAAGATTTTTAAATAAAGCCTATAATAGAACTATTCGAGTTTGTGGAAGGCAAAATTGTATGGCAATCAATTTAGACACGCTGTTGATAAACCTAGTAATACATGTTATCGTCAACGCCATCATACTGTCGCCAGTTCTTTGGATTTCAGGAAGACTATTAGCGGGCAAAGATAAGGCAAAGTTCACAGACGCACTTTGGATAGCGATTCTCGGAACCGTCATCGGCTCGGGTTTCGGTTACTTCTTCTCAGGGATAATCGCGTCAATCATCGTGTTGATTATTTGGCTGGCTTTGGTGAAGCACTTCTTCGATTGCGGATGGCTGCAAGCGCTCGCCATAAGCATAGTGGCCGTGCTTTTCTTCATAGCGATATCCGTAGTTCTGGCACTAATCGGAATAGTCATCGTGTCCATATGGTTATAGCCTAAATCAAAAACACTTTCCCTTACTTTTTTTTGGTATACTTAGAGAATGTTTAAATTTTTGTTTTCGTTTGTTTGTTGTGTGGAATGCCTATGGCGCATTGTTCAAATTGTGGCGAAAAACTTCCAAAAGACGCCTATTTCTGCCCAAAATGCGGCACCAAAGCCATGAAAGGAGTGGATGCAAACGTTGCAGCTCCATCCGACGAGGTGAGAGAAGCATTTGCCAAAATGAGTCAAGAGCTTGAGAAAGCCTTCGCGGTAGCCGCCAAGGAAATACAGGTTGCGTTTCAAACTGCGAGAGAAAACATTCAACAGTCGCTTTACAAGGAACCTCTCGTTTGTCCCAATTGCGGCGAGAAAAACCCAAACGACGCCATTTTCTGCCGTAAATGCGGCAAGAAACTGGAAGCCGCAAACAAGAAAACCTGAACACACAGTTGTGGCTGAATATAAGCGACAAGGCTCTTATAGCGTATGTTACTAAGGGCGGCGTGACCGAAGAAGCAGCAGGCATAGCTGGAAGTAGACTTGGTTAAGTCTACAAGGAAGCGCTAAAATTCTAGAGAAAGAATTCGGAGACAAAAGAATCGCGTTCCTTCTCTCTTCCGCGGAAGCTGGCGATGCTAAAACCCACGACACGGCAATAGCTTTGCGGCTGTTGTTTGGAGGAGTAGTTTTAAGTTGATGTGTGCAGTGATTAATGAAGGAAGGAGTATGGTTTCTCCAGAAGTTCTCATTAAAGCGCACGACCTGACAAAGAAGTTCGGCAACCTCACGGCAGTGGACCACATAGACTTCGAAGTCTACAAGGGCGAGTGCGTCGGTTTCCTAGGCCCAAACGGCGCTGGAAAAACGACCACGGTGCGGATGATCTACTGCTTTTTGCCCTTAACTGAAGGCGAATTATCCGTGGCGGGAATGAGCGTCGCTAAGCAGTCACGCGAAATAAAAAGCATGGTGGGCGTGGCACCTCAAGAGGATAATCTCGATCCAGACTTCACCGTCATGAAGAACCTCTTAGTCTACGCTCGCTATTTTGACATTCCCAAGGCTGAAGCCGCGAAACGAGCCGCGGAGCAGCTGAAGTTTTTCCAGCTAGAGGAAAAACAGAACGTTCTCATATCAGAATTATCTACTGGCATGAAGCGGCGCCTGATCTTGGCCAGAGCCCTGATCAACGAGCCACAAATTCTCCTCCTAGACGAGCCTACCACAGGCTTAGACCCGCAAGCACGTCACCTAGTCTGGGATGAAGTCCGCGCCCTAAGGAAACGAGGCGTCACCATAATCATAACCACGCACTACATGGATGAGGCTGCTGCACTGTGCGATAGGGTCTTGATTATGGACAACGGTAAAATCATCGAGCAAGGTCAGCCTGCAGGGCTCATCAAGAAACACGTTGGCGAAGATGTGCTGGAAGTCGACAACGACGAAAAACTGGTGCAAACTCTCAAGGCAGAGTTTCCAGACGCCCGCTTCGAAACGTTCGGCGACCGTGTCCATGTCTTCACCACGCAGCCCCACGGCGTGTTCGAACGTTTCCTCAAAAAGCATCCCGCCACAAACGTGACCATACGGAACGCTAATCTGGAAGATGTTTTCCTCAAACTGACAGGAAGGAAGCTGAGAGAATGACCAAATCAAACGATTCCCAGTCAAGCTTCAGGATGCCCACGCTGACTTACCGAGTCTGGAAAGTCTGGCGAAGAAACTTCGATGTCTTCACGAAAACCATACACGTAAACTTTCTACCCTCAGTGCTTGAACCCATCCTCTACCTCGTTGCGCTAGGCTATGGACTTGGCACGTTTGTCCCAGACATCGAGGGCGTTCCTTATCGACAGTTCATAGCGCCAGCGTTGATAGCTATCGCCATCATGTACGGCTCCTTCTTCGAGTGCACATACGCGTCTTTTGTGCGCATGTATTTCCAAAAGACTTTTGACGCCATAATCGCCACGCCAGTAAGCGTTGAAGAAGTTATAGCAGGCGAGCTTGTGTGGGGCGCCACGCGTGCGACTATAAACTCCGCGATTGTACTGGCGGTGGTGGCTGCTTTCGGCTTAGTTTCTAGCCCCCTGTTCCTCTTGGTGCCTCTTCTTGCCTTTTTTGGTGGGTTAATGTTTGCAGCCTTAGGCATGTGTTTCACAGCTTTCGCGCAGAATATAGACTTCTTCAATTATCCTTCATTCCTACTCGTAACGCCAATGTTCCTCTTAAGCGGAACCTTCTTTCCACTTTCATCGTTGCCAGGTCCAGTTCAGACGGCGGCTCTGGCTGTTCTGCCCCTCACACACGTGGCAAACCTTACAAGGGGTTTAGTTCTCGGCAGAATCGACACTTTCCTAAACCTCAGCACTGAGGCAACGCTACTTCTCAGCATAGCTTGGATCAGCGTAATCACTGTATTCTTCTTCATCCTCAGCATAAATCTCATGAAAAAGAAACTCATCAAATGAACAACACATTAAACTTTTTATTCCAAGCATCTCGGTTACAATGAGATGATCTACACCAGCGAGAATGAGCTTGCTATTAGCTCTTATTATTTGCGAAACCTGCCTTTCTTATAAGTGCGAATTTGCCTATCGCCGTTAGCGAAGATTTCGGCGCTTAAGTCAAAAGGAACTGGGGGCAGGGCAGCGATTTCTATTTTTCAGTGAAGATTACGATGTTTCATCCTTTAAACTCTGTAACCGCCAAAGCTTGTTATTAGAAACACGGCGTACAACACTAGCAATAGTGCGCCTTCTCTCCAACTCAGTTTTTCGCTGGACAGGAAATACCACAGGAACAGGTTTGTTATAAGCGAGAACATAGCCAGATTGGAGAACGCAGCCATGTTAACCGTTAAGGGTGACGCTAGTAAGGCTACCCCGAGGATGCAGGTGATGTTTATGAAGCAGCTTCCGATGATGTTGCCCAGCGCCAAATCCAAATGCCCCTTTCTCACAGAGCTTACACTCGCTGCCAGTTCGGGTATGCTTGTGCCGAAGGCAACTACTGTGGCGCCTATGACGACAGGCGGAACGCCCACGCTGGCGGCGATGAAGGAGGCTGATTCAATAATGAAGAATGCGCTGGCAACTATGAGAGCCGCGCCTATTAACGCGAGTGACACGTATTTGCGTAGTCTGCTTCTTTCAGAGCCTAATGCGCTTTCGTCTTTCAGTCTCTTCACTCTCGATAATTGGATTGTGTAGAACACGAAGATGGTCAGAAGGATCACGCCTATGAATTGGCTTGCGTATCCTATGTAAAGTAGTGCCAAAGGAATTATCGAGGCTATGAAGAGGCCGAAGTACAGGCTGCCTATTTCTTCCTTCGCCATGGTCAGGTAGGCGTGCTTATTTCGTGGGCGTTTCAGCGTTACTAGGAGAAAGCATACTCCCAATATTAGAGCGATGTTCACTATGTTGGAGCCTAAAACGTTGCCGATGGATACACCGATGGTATCTGGGTCGAAGACCGCGAAAATGGACACGCTAAGCTCAGGCAAAGAAGTGGAGAAACCAACCAAGATAAAGCCAACGGTTGTTTTTCCGAAACCAGTTATATCAGAAACTTTGATTGAATTGTTTATGGTCAAATCGCTAGCTTTGCCCAGAACGACTAGTGAAGCGATGAGAATAAGCAAATTGCCAATTAACCCAGCTTCTTCAAATATTATCGCTTCACCTTTCCTTAATTGTTCTTGAAACACCACTAAAAAGTTTTCTTAGCATTTATAGATTAATATAAGTGCATAACTGGATTGCACAGCCGTTTTTGTAAAGGATTTTTAACTTGAACTTCACATTATACTCGTTAAAGGACGGATGAGCCATGCGCCTTGTGTTGCGAATAGGCGGTTCAGTAGTAGCGTCACCAATCAACACAGAACTAATCAGCAAATACGCTGACTTGCTGAAAACTCTCAAAGAGCAAGGTCATGAGGTTGCCGTGGTTGTCGGCGGCGGAACACTGGCAAGAGAGTTTATTACAATCGCGAAGAATCTGGGGCTTAACGAGCAAGCTCAAGATGAAATTGCGATTTCTGTTTCCCGCGTTTTCGCCCAGCTGTTCCTCAAGAAACTTGGAGAAATGGGCTGCAAAGCCGTGCCCTTAACGGTTGATAACTCTGCGGACTGCTTGAACAAAGGGAAGATTTCGGTTATGGGCGGCTTGAAACCCGGCATGACAACGGACACTGTTGCGGCGTTGATTGCGGAGCGCGTAAACGCTGATCTACTGGTTAAAGCCACAGACCAAGATGGCGTTTATAATAAGGACCCTAAAAAGCACCGCGATGCAGTTAAGCTTGATCACTTGTCGTTTGACGATTTGCCCAATGTTTTTTCTGAGAACAAGCACAAAGCGGGGATACATCAGATAATTGACCCTGAAGCAGTCAAGATTCTGAAACGTAAGCGAGTGCGGCTGGTTGTTGTGAACGGGTTTGCACCTGAGAACATTTTGGCAGCTATTAACGGTGAAAGCGTTGGTACAGTGATAAGTTAAGTTGTGGTTTGTGTTTTGTGAGCGTTAAGTTTAAATATCGCCTTTGATATCACAGGTGAGGTCAATAGTGATAAACTATGTTTACCCATGAAAATGACAGAAAAAATCTGATACACCACAGAGAAATGAAAAGATGGATGCGACACACCGCCATGGTGCCCAAAGGCTTCATACGCTATCACGTTCTCGAAGCCCTCAGCGAAAAACCCATGTCAGGATCAGAGCTAATGGAAGAAATCGAAAAGCACACAGGTGGCTGTTGGAAACCCAGTCCAGGTTCAATCTATCCACTTCTGGCTTGGCTACAGGATAACGGGTACATCAAAGAGCTCCCCACCGAAAATGGACTGAAACGCTATGAGCTAACACAAAGCGGAAAAGCGCTGCTTGAAGAGCAGAAAAAAATAAGGAAGAAGTTTAGGGAAGAAGTCGGCTTTCTTCCAGCGCCCTTCTTTGACAGTTTTCTCATGAGAATACCCCCAGAAAAAATGGTTGAAATACGTGACTCCATGAGGCGATTAGCCATAGCCTTTTTCCACGTGGGCAGCACGCTGCAAGAAAATTTCTCAGAGCAAGCCTTAAATGAGGCTCTAAGCGCTGTAGATGAGGTTTCAAGGAAGCTTGAGGAATTGAACAAAAAGCTAAAAGGCGATCAACATGAGTGAAGACGTAATTAAGGCTGAAGGACTGACAAAAGTCTTCAACCATAATCTCGTGGCAGTTGACCACATCAACTTCAGCGTCAAACACGGTGAAATTTTCGGATTTTTAGGACCTAACGGCGCTGGCAAAACAACAACGATAAACATGCTAATAACCGTTCTAAAACCAACTGAAGGCGAGGCTTCAGTTTTAGGTTATGACATAGCAAAGGAAGCCAACGCGGTTAGAAACATCATCGGCGTTGTTCCGCAGGAATACACGGCTGATGAAGACTTAACAGGCTACGAAAACATACTTTTATGCGCTGACTTATACGGGATTCGCCGCGAGGTTTCCAAAAAACGCGCATTAGACCTTTTAGAACTTGTTGAGTTAACCGCATTCAAAAATAAAAGAGTTCAAACTTACTCAGGCGGCATGCGACGTAGGCTAGAACTCACGTGCGGATTAATCAACAGGCCAAAAGTTCTCTTCTTGGACGAGCCAACATTAGGCTTGGACGTTCAAACTAGAGCCGCCACTTGGAATTATGTTAGAACTTTGAAAAAAGAGTTCGGCATGACACTCTTTATGACAACACACTATCTTGAAGAGGCCGACGCTCTCTGCGACCGAATCGCCATAATCGACCACGGAAAAATCGTTGTCGTTGGGACTCCTGAAGAGTTGAAGGAAAGTCTGGGTGGCGACATTATCACCTTGAGCATCCAAAAGGATGTTGACATCACTGGGCTTGTTAAGAAAATTGAACATGTAAAAGAAGTCAAGAAGGAGAATGGTTCGTACATGATAAAGTCTGAAAATGGAGAAGTCACCGCGCCATTGATAATTGAAGCTTTACGAAAGGAAGGTCATGTTGTTACCAAGCTTTCGCTTATGAAGCCAACATTGGACGAAGTTTACTTACAGTACACGGGTAAGTCTATGCGTGACGCTGAGGAATCAAGAGAAGCTGTTTTTACACAGAGGATGACTGTGAGGAGGGCGAGACGATGAACGAAACTAGCAATGTTTCAAAAAGCAAACTGCACGGTCTCTGGGCTTTGACTAACCGAGAGCTTAAGAAGTGGTACAAAGCTCCAGTCGTGTTTCTCCTCACCATAATTCAGCCTGTCATTTGGATGAGCTTACTTGGAAAAGCCATGAACATAGGCGCGCTCATACCGAGCAACATTCCAGGTGTAGACCCTCAAGCTGTTCTTCGAGCAACTCTTGGAACCGGTGATTACTTCTCTTTCATGGCGGTGGGAATGATTACCTTCACCACGCTCTTCACAACAATGTTCAGTGGCATGTCAGTGGTTTGGGATAGACGTTTAGGTTTCCTAAACAAAGTTTTGAGTACGCCAGTGTCTCGGTCAGTGATAGTGTTGTCCAAGGTTCTCTCAGCCACGTTGCGGTCAATGTTCCAAGCAGCCATCATAATAACCGTTGCTATACTGCTCGGTCTCCAATTTGGAGCAGGTTTCAACCCGCTTAACATACTCGGCGTATTCGCAATCATATTCCTAATATGCATGGGCATGTCTTCGCTCTTCATCGCCATCAACATTAGATCGACAAGGATAGAGACTCCGATGGCTGTCATGAACCTCATAAACCTGCCGCTAATGTTTGCCAGCAACGCATTATTTCCAATCAACTACATGCCAGATTGGCTACAAGCAGTTGCGAACGTTAATCCACTCTCGTATACTACTGACGCGGTAAGACAGCTGCTAATCTTCAGCACTGATTACGCACGGCTAGCTTTAGACTTTGCATACGTTGGCATATTCGCTGCGATAGTGACCACGATAGGCATCGTGCTCTCATGGCGGTTCCTAAACAAATAAATACGCAAATTTGAAGGAGTGAAAAATGAGTGATGCCCATGGCTCCAGTCGTTGAAGCAATCGACTTGAAGAAAACCTACATGCTTGGAAAAGTGCCAGTGCAAGCTCTGAGAGACGCGAACTTGCGAGTTGAAAGCGGCGAGTTCCTCGCCATTCTAGGACCCTCTGGAAGCGGAAAATCGACCATGCTGAACCTGATTGGAGCTTTGGACAAGCCAACTGAAGGGAAACTACTGATTGAAGGCGTTGACATTTCCACACTCAATGACAACCAACTGGCAGATCTTAGACGTCGAGTAGGCTTCGTGTTCCAATTCTTCAATCTAATCCCACGGCTTACAGCGAGAGACAATGTTGAGCTGTCAATGTCCATAGCCGGTATGAGTAGAGAAGAAAGAAGAAAACATGCAGAAGAACTCCTCGAAACAGTGGGTTTGAAAGACCGAATGAACCACAAGCCAGCCGAGCTCAGCGGCGGCGAACAACAACGTGTAGCCATCGCCAGAGCCCTAGCAAACAGCCCTCGCTTCTTGTTAATGGACGAGCCTACGGGAAACATTGACTCCAAGACTGCCAGCGAAATGATGAGGTTGATTAAGAGGCTTAACGAGGAGAAAGGCGTAACCATCATAATGGTTACTCACGACCAGCGTCTGGCAAGAGAAGCAAAAAGAATCGTCCAGATGTTTGACGGCGTAATAACTTCAGATGTGATGAACTAAAATGAAAACAAGAGACGTTTTCGGCTATTCTTTCAGCGCCATAAAACTGAGAAAACTGCGTGCAGGTTTAACGATCTTGGGCGTTGTGATCGGCATTGCCGCTATCGTTGCCTTACTTTCAATAACTCAGGGCTTGCAAAACACCATAACCCTGCAGCTTGAAAAGGGATTGGCAGCAGATACGCTAATTGTTACTTCTGGAAGAGGCTTCTTGGGCGGAGGCGTAGGCATGGGGGGCGGATTTGGCGGCGGCGACTCTGACTTCAGATTGATGATCAACGACACAGCAACCATTAACGCTTTATCGCCAGACATCGAGACATCGGTCGCGGTGATACAAAGATCAGTGCAGATCAAGTCTGCTGACCGGCTCGTTACCCTCAACATAGTGGGTGTGGATTTCGCTCAGTACGCGGGCATTTACAGCAGCACCTTTGTGACTGACAATGGAACTATCAGCTTGAATCCGGAAAATGACACGGTTGTAATTGGAAAACTGCTAAATGACCCTTGGAAAAATGGCACCTTACTTTTTAATGTAAATGATGATGTTAAGATTATCTGGACCAATTCTACTGCTCGCCCACCAAAAGATGAAACGTACACTGGTCACATCGCAGCGGTTCTCAAAGAGATCGGAGGCTTCAACATTGGAGGACCCTCAGACACAGGCGTTTACATTCCGATCTCGCAGGCTCAAAGCTTCTTTGGAACCGAGGAAAGCGACATGATAATTGTTAAGTTGAAAAACAGCGATAACGCAACGATTACCGCAGTTTCAAGGGCGATAACAAGATATTTCAGTTATGAAGTTTCAGTGGTATCCTCATCGTATGTGCTTGGTCTCCTTTCAAGTGTATTTTCGATCATAGAGCTTTTCTTGGCTGGAATCGCCGCCATCTCGCTGCTAGTGGCGGGCATAGGCATAATGAACATCATGATAGTCTCGCTTATTGAGCGCACAAGAGAGATAGGCATACTCAAAGCGTTAGGCATGAAAAGCCGAACAGTGCTTCTGATCTTCCTAGGCGAGTCAGTGATAATCGGCTTGATAGGCGCGGTGATCGGCATAGCATTAGGCTGGGGTTTAGCAAACATTGTTGCCATAGTCTTCAGCGGAGGCGGTCCATTCCAGGGGATAGGTGGAAATCAAGCGGCAACCCCCATTGGAAATGGTGGAATGACTATAACTCCTGTTTTAACCCCGACCGTATTAATAGGCGCCTTGGCTTTCGGCATAGGCGTAAGCGTAATCTTTGCGCTTTACCCTGCCTGGCGGGCTTCAAAGCTTAAACCAGTAGAAGCTTTAAGATACGAGTAGCCCAATTAGTGGCAGAGGCTTTGCGCATTGAAGCGGCTTTACCCTGACAAGCCAATTGTAGGCGTCGGCGCCATAATAATCCACGAAGGCAAGATTCTGCTTGAAAAAAGAAAAAACGCTCCAGGCAAAGGAAAATGGAGCGTCCCAGGCGGCTTAGTGGGTCTCGGCGAAAGCATTGAGCAAGCTGTTATCAGAGAAGTGAAAGAGGAGACAGGCTTAGATGTCGCGGAACCCCGCCTTGTGGATGTTGTCGATCACATAAGTTTGGATAAAAAAGGCGCGGTAAAATACCATTTCTTGATAGTCGATTACTTAGTAAAGGTAGTGCGCGGCGTACCCAAAGCGGCAAGCGACGCTGAAGATTTAAAGTGGGTGCCCTTCAGCGGAGTAGAGGAATGCGATTTGACGAAATCCTTCAGAGCCTTCTTTCAAAGGAACAGGCAGAAACTAGAAAACCTCTAGTTTGTGTCTTTGAAGAATAACCTTGTTTCTCCCATTGTTTTGAGGTCTAGGGCTCTGACTCTCGCGACCATTGGGAAATCTCTCACAACTTTTCCCAACGTGAGACAGTGATGCGGGGGCAAGTCTCGCGCAATGGATCTGACCGTTTCCGCGTCCACGCGTGCGGCGCGGCTTACAACATCTAAGTCGTGCTCGTTTGTGAAGTTGAAGAGGAAAATGTTGTCTGCTTGGCGGTAAATGTTCTCTCGAATGGTGTCTGGCTGGTTGGTTATGAATGTGGTGAAGATTCCGAAGTGCCGCATGCGAGTGACTATGTCGTCCCAGTAGGTTTCGCGGAGGTAAAGGTGCGCCTCTTCGGCAAAGAGGAAAACGGCTTTTAACTTCCAGTTTGTCAACGAATCAACCAGTTTCCCAAGAACGTATTCAACGACTATTTGGCGGTCGATGGCGGATGTGTTTCGCAGGTTTATGACTATGGCTCCGCCGTGTTCCTTGGCTTTTAGCAGGCACTCTTCCAGAAGCGTGGCTTCTGCTGCGTTGTCGGTGAAAAAGCCCGAATTAACCAAGGCGTGAAAACGCGAAAACAGGGCGTCACGGACGTGCTGGTTGCAGTTCCAGTTGCGTATTGTTTCGCCTAGTTCGTGCAGTGTGAGGGTGTTTTTCTCTTTTAGCGTTTTCCAGATGCGTCTGAACTCGCGGGCTGATGTTCCCGGTAGGTGCAGCGCGTGGATTAGGATGCCGATGAGGATGTTTAGGTGCAGTTGTTCGAGGGCTACTTTGAAGTTCTGCGACGGCGCTAAAGCGTGGATTTTGTCGTAGTACATATTTCTTTTTCCGTCAGCCGTCATGCCCAAACTCGAGTATTCACCGTTCAGGTCGAACACGACGATGGTAGCCTTGTAGCCCACTAAACTTACCATTAAGAGTTTGGATAGGTGGGATTTGCCTGTTTCTTTCTTGCCTGTTATGATGTTTAATCTTCCATCTAACGCGGAAGCGTCTATGGTTAAAAGCGAAGAGTCTTTTGTGCCGCCTAGGATTATTGGGAGTTTTCCATCGATGTTGGCGAGTTTCAGCAGCATGGGAATTGACAATTTTTTAATAAGCGACTGCGAGCGGGAAGGCAGCCAGGAGCTGCTGGGGCTTAACATGTTGTTTTCGAGTGTTGCCCTTATTTTGCAGATGAGTAGGCTAGCGTCTTGGATGTACGTGATGTGCGGTGCGATTTCGAGCGGGTCGATGTCTTCGCCTTGTATTGGTTCGCCTCCGTCTGGCAGCGTGCGCAACAGCTCTTCAAGTACGCCTGGGATGCAGGCGAATTGCACGTCGATTACCTGCGCGATTAATGCTTTTCCCGCTTCTGCGTCTTCCACCAGCAGGTAGTCGCCTTTTTCCGCGTTTTCGGTTGGGAAGCTTAGGATTTGGAGGATGTTGCCTTCTTTTTTGTACAGTTTCATGAGTAGTTTTCTCCTTTTCCGAAGGGTCCGAACAAGAGCCTGTGCATGTCGGGCCTGTTGATTATTTGTATCCCGTGCTTGCGTGTGATGAAGTGCTGCATCGCCAGTACTTCATTTGCCGTGAAGGTGCATAGGATGTGCGCTAGACGCAGGGTTTCGGGGTAGCTTTGCATGTACAGGTCGTTGCCTACGAGTTTTTCAACGGCGTCCATTCTCTGCTGAACTGGGATTTCTCTGTCTATGTCCAGTCTGAACGCGTAGTTTGCCTTGTTTAGGCGTGCCACGTAAACGTCGCCCAGCAGAACAGTTGGCGGCTTGAACTGCAAACCTGTGGTTTCAAGAAGGTACGGCGGCTCGTGTTCAGGTAGCAAGTCGGTTATGAGGTAGCCGTTGACTCGTAGGCTGGTCATTTTGGAGAACGCGAGCACTACGCTATTGTTTCTTCTCGCCGTGCTGAGGATTTCTTTCATGCGCTGCACTGGCGTGTCAAAGGTTCCTGAGGTTAACGACCCGTCAAAAAGGATTAGTCCGTTGGTTATGGTTTTTGCGAGCATGGCTTGTAGCCATCTTTCGAGGAGGCTTGCGAGGCGTGTGGGCATTTGCAGGAGGTTTGGCGCTGCTTGGTGATTGCTTGCGTATGGAGTGTTGAAGTACGCTGTTTCCAGCGTGTTGTAGACTTCTTTTTTGTTTTCTTCGGTTATGTGAAATATGAATGGTCCTAGGCGCGTGTAGCGGTAATTGCGGTTTTGTTTCCATGTGGTTGCGCCTCGGATGGCGATTATGATGCCTTTGCTTGTTTCGCCGATTTTTATGGTGGATGTGTCAACGGCGGCGATTATTGTTTCTTGGTGGTTTGGTTTGAGCGGTATTGGCTGGCGTTTGAGCTGCAGATTTGACAGGTGTTGCTCCCAAGTGGTGAGTTGTTGAAAGGTTTGTTGATTTAGTTGAAACGGCTGGTTGTGTACTTGCCGTAGTGAATGGAGGCTGAGCTCTAGGAAGCGTTGGGGTAATGTTGTGTCGGTGGTGGGTTGTGGAAAGTTATATTTGGGGGTTGTTGTTATTGTGTATTGTTCAATCATCAAATTCACCAATAGCCAATAAGTTTGGACGCAATATTTAAGTGTTGTGCATGTGCATCTTGCACAATACAATAAGCAATAGGTGGCAACTTGACAGAAAAACCGCAAAAACCGCCCATACGAGTAAAAATGAAAATAGGCGACATAGAATTCGAAATCGAATCTCAAGAAGACCAGCTGCAAACAGCCATCGATAGAATTCTCTCCGCAGTCACTGAAAAGCTTAAAGATGCACGCCTATCCGAAAGGGTTGCGCCGCCGCCCAGAGCCGAAACGTGCAAAGGCATAATCCAGAAACTCTGGGAAGAAAACTGGTTCTCCACGCCGAGAGGCTTAAGCGAAGTCCACAGCGAAATGGCAAGAAAAGGCTTTCACTACGACCGCACAGCCGTAGCCCACGCCTTGATAGATTTAGTGAAAGACGGGATATTGACTCGTGAAGGAAAGCCGCGCAGATATCAGTATGCTCAGAAGAGGCCGCCATAATCTCTCTATGCTACTTTTTCCATAACGACTTTGTTGTCGTATTCTTGGAATGAAATTTTGAACAATTTGAAGAAATCATATCTACCCAGCACATAAGGTACTTCATTTATTAAGGCAACGGCAATTTTTACCTCTATTTCATGCTTTTCAATTCTTAACTTTATGTCTTGTAGCGATAGTGGGACTATTGCTTCTCCAATGCCTCTGATTTGACCTAAGTTTTTTGTTAAGTCTAAGCCTAGTAGCGACCCGAAATTTCTTGGAACTAGCGATATGTCTGCTCCAGAATCTATATACATGATGACGGAAAACCAGTCACTCTCTTCGGATTTGATCTCGAGTTGAGCAACTGGTCTTAGAATATCTCCTAGAAGTCCTGATTTTTCTTTTCTGTATGAAAACTCAACCAATGATTAGCACCAGTGTTTCTTCTTTTGGAACGAAAGCTAGCACTGGTTTCTTCTTTGGATGTTTCTTTTTGGCTTCTTCCCAGACTTTTTTTGGATCGTTTCCGCTTGCTACGACTTTGTTATCAACTATTGCTATGTGTTTTCCACTGTATTTTTTGTTGATTTCTTCTGCGTTTGTTACGTAGAAGGTTAGTTCTTTCATAAGCTAGATAGTAGAATCAAGACATATAAATCAATTTTCTATGAGGCGCCGACGCGTTAGGTGCGAAAGGTTTAAGTGTTTTGTAGTACTTTTTTGTAGTACGGTGTTCCTGTGAAATCGACAACTAGGGTTACGCGGAAATATCAGATTACCATTCCGAAGGAAGTGCGGAAGAAAGTTGGCGTTGAGGTAGGAGACGAGTTAAAGGTTGTGGACAAAGGCGAGTTTATTGTTTTGCAGAAAGCTGATAAAGCGAAAAGTTTGTTGACGTTTGCGGGTTGCTGGAAAGGGTATCCCGAGGATCCTGAAGAGCTTATGAGAGATATCAGAAGATTGTGGTCTACATGGAAAGCTTAACGCGTGTGTGTTTGGACACAGACGTTCTCATAGATTATTTGAGAAAGCCTTCGAACGAAGTCAAGCATGTCATGGAAAGCGTTTATGAGCGAAAAGTGTCTGCTTGCACTACTAGCGTGAACGCGTTTGAGATTTGGTCGGGAGCACACTTGGCTCCTAAGAAAGCGGAGCTTGTCCGAGACACTGAAGATTTTTTTGGTCAGCTGGAAGTCGTAAACTTTAATTATGAAAGCTCGGTTGAGGCTGGTCGTGTTTTGGCGGATTTAAGAAGGCGTGGAGAGGCTATTGAGATTAGGGATTTGTTTGTTGGGTGCATCTGCAAGATGAGCGGTATGCCATTGATTACTAGAAACTTGAAGCATTATAGGCGTGTACGCGGGTTGAAGGTTCTAACGCCAGAACAAGCTCTCAAAAAACTCAAATTGTAGAGAAACTTGTGCACTAATAAGCTTGGTTAAAGATGGAAAAATCAACACGAGAAGGAAAACCGCGCCGCTACCAATACGCCCAAAAAAGACCGCCACCATGAAATCAGCAATCAGAAACTAGCATTAATAGACATAGGGAATCAGTTTCTTGGTGTTCTTTTTATATTCAAGATACTTTTTTCCAAATTCTTGAATGAGCATCTTTTCTTCTATATCTATTCGATACAGAATACACGGTATGAAACCAAGTATCACCAAGAAACCGTACACGCTAGAAAAGATCAAAGGTGTTCCTGTTGTGTAAAGTATGGCAGCAAGGTAGATCGGGTGCCGAACAAACCTGTAAACGCCATGCTTGACGAGCGCTTTTTTCTGCGAGACCCTTAGAACATACGAATAGCTTTTCGCCAAGGTTCTCTTACCAATCGCTCGCAAAGATACCCCTGCCCAGAAAAGAGCTAATCCAACAACATTTACTACGCCGAAATGATAGACCATTCCTTGAAGTTGCAGAAAATCCCACGCCGTCACAAGTATCGACAAAACCCAAACAGTCGTCGCTGGAACTATGAAGTACCAATCAGCCTTTTCTATCTCTGACATCGTTTCATAAACAAGTCTCATTTCAATTAAACCTTTTGAAAATCAAGAAGTCCTCAACACCACACCCGAAAAACCCAGATTACACAGAAACCAAACACCAGCTTCACTCTAAAATTCAAGCTATGTTTCAGTCTTTATATAAGGGGGCTATAGTCCTGCAGAGAGCGCTAGAAGCAAAACTCTTCAACATCAAACACAGGTTCTACACTAAAGTTCAACCTATATATAGAGGGGGTATAAGTTTTTCCAAGCACTAGTTCCGCGCCATGCTCCAAAGCATGAAAACGATAGAGGGATAGAGGTCAAATTTTTCATAGGCTACCTACACAGCGATAGGCAAGTCATTTAGGCGAAACCCGAGCAAGCTCACCTGCAACATTCTCAACTGCGACTACTGCCTTTTCTACGTGTTCCTTCTCGATTCCTCGATGCGTCACCATCCGCACCTTGTTCTTGGCATTCGTCAAGGCGAGAACGCCGTTTTCCTTCAGCTTCAAAAGAAACAGCTCATCCGCAACTCCCAAGCCGCTGATGTCAAAGAGGACCATGTTCGTCTGCACCCTTTCCATATCAACCACAATGCCTTCTATCTTCGCTATTCCCTCAGCTAACCGCCTAGCGTTTCTGTGGTCCTCCTCCAACCTATCAATCATCTTCTCCAAGGCGATGATGCCTGACGCTGCGATTATGCCTGCTTGCCGCATTCCACCGCCCAAAACCTTCCGCACCTTCCGCGCCTTATCGATGAATTCTCGAGTGCCAACAACCACCGACCCAACAGGACAACTTAAGCCCTTAGACAAGCAAAACATCAAGTTATCCACGTGCCGCGTGAACTCCTTCACGTCGACTTTCAAGGCGACAGCTGCGTTAAAAATCCTTGCGCCGTCCATGTAAAGCCGTAAGCCATGCGCCTTGGCAACTTCACTTATCGCTTTAATCTGGTCAGGTGTTATTATGGTTCCGCCGTGCCTGTTGTGCGTGTTCTCAACGCATATCAGAGTGGGTTCTGGAAAATGGATGTTCCGCGGTCTTATCGCCACTTCAACATCTTTTGGGTCAAGCGCTCCAAATTGGCTTTTAAGTTAGGCAATTTATAATCTTTGCTACCACATAGCCCCTGACCTGTCGTACCAATACATGTGCGCTTCCGCTTCCAATATCACTAGTTCCCCGCGTCTCGTGTTGCTCATCAACGAAACCAGATTCGCTTGGGTTCCGCTCGTAACCAGCAGCGCCGCTTCCTTACCCATCTTCTCCGCAGCCATCTCCTCAAGCCTGTTGACCGTTGGGTCTTCGCGGAAAACGTCATCGCCCAGTTCCGCGTGTCGAATCGCCTCCAGCATCTCCTCTGTGGGCAACGTCACCGTGTCACTTCGCAAGTCAATAACTTCTTTAGTTGACATTTTGCGTTCCTTCTTCATTGAACGCTTGTTAATCCATCTTACTAATTAACTTTAAAGAAAACGAGAAGCGAGCCGAACGAACCATTGCCCATGCCGCATGAAAAGTGTTATTTAGGTGTTGCAGTTTTTCTGTTTC
>Ga0209323_10000497_pt1 | contig 25244 bp, 24 predicted proteins | sample Rifsed19ft2_FD_184014 | JGI IMG/M metagenome (GOLD analysis project Ga0209323, IMG submission 184014) | Soil microbial communities from Rifle, Colorado, USA - sediment 19ft 2 (version 2) | ecosystem: Environmental > Terrestrial > Deep subsurface > Rock core/Sediment | place: Rifle, Colorado...
CAAAGGAACAAAAGGAGGAATAGGGATAAGGGGAAATATTGTCTATCTGGTAGTTGCAGGCAGTGTTGATATGCTCGATTTGGCCCATATTTTTAAAAGTCTGGGCGCCTCATACGCTTTGAATTTGGACGGAGGGGGCTCCGTTGCTCTTTGGTACGGAGGATACAAGGTTGGACCTGGCAGAAATCTTCCCAATGCGATAATATTTGCCAACAAATAAGGAAGCGAGTAGACTAAAAAGAATGAAAAAATTTCTGGCAAGACTAAGACTTCTAATATCCTTTAAAAACAAAAGGTTTAGAGTGGCTCTGGCGATTTTGGCCGTGGCCGCTGTCTTGGCCCTGGGGAAATCGCTTTTATTTGCCGCATTCGTTAACGGCACTCCGATAAGCCGCATAAAGGTATTAAAAGAGCTTGAAAAACAGGGCGGGTCGCAGATATTGGACACCTTGATACAAAGAAGCCTTATCTTTCAGGAAGCCAAGCGCCAGGGTGTAAAAATAGATGAGGATGCAGTTTCAAAACAATTGACCCAGATAGAAGATACCCTGAAGGGCCAAAACCTAACCTTGGACGATGCGCTTTCGGCGCGGGGGCAAACCCGGGCGGATCTAACCGACCAGATTAAAATCCAATTGATGGTCGAGGCGATACTCGGCAATAAAATTACAATCACGGATGAAGAAATCTCCGCCTACTTTAACGAAAACAAAGACCTTTACGAAAAGGGCAAGACGCTGGAAGAGGTCAAAGACGATATAAAGGCCCAGCTTTTTCAGGAGAGACTAAATAGCGAATACTCCAAATGGATACAGGAACTCAAAACCAAAGCCAAGATTTTCCTTCTGGTCAACTACAACTAATCTACTTCTTGACTCTCAGATTTGCTATAAATATAATACTGGCTCTGCTTTCGTTGCAGATTGACAATTTAAGAAGTTGGGCGCATGAGGGAACTTGGCTACCCGTTCGGGCTCATAACCCGAAACTCCTCGTTCAAATCGAGGTGCGCCCACTTCCGGACGGGCTGTCGTTCGAGCACGCGAAGTGCTGCTCTTACGCTCCCGGACCGGAATACCAGGGGTACTGTTGTGGGGGAACGAATAGGGCCGAAGGCCAACTATCCGTGAGCGCCTCACCCTCAAGACCCAACCTAAGGGTCGAGTTCCCGTTGCACAGTGCCCCTGGTCCACGTCCAGCTAGCTCAATTCGGCAGAGCACCCGGCTAATTCGAAACTGGGGAGGTTCGAGGTTCGAGTCCTCGGCTGGACGCGTTGGCGACCGGAGAATTCACGGAAGAACTCCGGTTGCCCTGGCGAGGGTTTCGTGATGCGCCTGAAACTGCGGCGTCTCCTCTCACGAGGCCCTCGTTCAGCAACTTACCGGGCAGGTTGAATGCCTTGACTCTTTCTCTTCGGAGAGATTGTTTAGGTTTTGACCTGCCCGTGTTCGTTTCTATATACTAAAAGTTAAGAATCGGGGTGATGAATGTGTACAAAGAACTGCTCTATGGACCAATTGCCAACTTTCCTACAGCTTTATTGATTGTCGTTATTGTTTGGTCAGTGTTTTGGAAGGGATTGGCCTTGTGGAGGGCAGCCCGAGGAAGTCAGAAATATTGGTTTGTTGCCCTTCTTATAATTAATACCGCAGGGCTTTTGGAGATAGCCTATCTGGCCTTCTTTCAGAAAAAGAGAAAGTAAGTATATAATCTAAGGATGCTGATTTTGGGAATAGACCCCGGTACCGCAACCACGGGATTCGGGCTGATTAGAGTTTCAGGAAACAAATTTGAGGCCCTGGATTTCGGACTTATTGAAACGGACAAAAATGGAACGACCGGTAAAAGGCTGGAGAATATCTTCGGACAAGTAACTTCAATTTTGAAAAAGTTTTCCCCGGACATCGTTGCCATCGAAAAGCTTTTTTTTGCAACCAATGCCAAAACTGCCATGGCGGTCGGCCAGGCCCAGGGAGTGATGATTTTTGCTGCATCAAGAAGTAAAATAGATGTAGTCGAGTATGCCCCCGGAACCATAAAGAAGATTATTGCCGGGGACGGCAGGGCTGATAAGATAATGGTGCAAAGGGCCTTAAGAAAAGTTTTGGGGGCAAAGGTCAGAAGCAAAGCTAAAAAGAGAACACATTTTGACAATGCGGCCGATGCATTGGCGGTGGCTTTATGCCACGCGATAAAATTAAAAGGAGGTGAGAAGAATGGCTGATTTTAAAGTAGGAAAAGTTACACACTATTACGACAAAATTGGAGTTGCGGTATCAGAGCTTGATGGAGCCTTGGCTGTTGGTGACAAAATAAAATTTGTGCGAGGCGGAGAAGATTTGTTTGAACAAACGGTCGAGTCGATGCAGGTCGAGCACGAAAAAATTGATTCGGCCAAGAAAGGTGATGTCGTCGGACTTAAGGTCGAACAGGAAGTAAGAGAAGGTGCCGAGATTTATAAACTCTCATAAAAGAGGGGCGATTGAGTGGGTATCGGCTCCTGATGTCAAAAAAAGAGTAAGCTTTTTGGCCGATACTCTGGATATAGACTGGATTAGAAAATCCAGGATTTTTTGTTTTAGGAGCACAGATGCCAAAACCAGAGCCTATGCGCGGATTTGGGGATTTTCCCGGATTTGGCAGAAGGCCCTAAGAGAGCAGCCCGCATATGTAATCGAGGTTGTTTCGGAAAAGTACGACAGCCTTCCTGCCTTCGAACAGGACAAAGTTCTTCTGCACGAGATGACCCACATTCCCCGCAATTTCTCGGGAAGCCTAATTCCCCACATCAGGCGCGGCGAAAGAAACTTCGAAGATAAAGTAAGAACGCTAATTGCGCTGTATAATAGGCGGCGATGAATATCATAGTCCTGCACGGGGACCATGTAAGCAAAAGCCTAAAGCGCCTGGAGAAATTTATTGACGTTGCCCATTCCCGCGGGTGGGAAATAGTTCGGATAGAGCCCGCCGATAAAGGCTCCCTTCAGGAAACCCTCACCAGCGAATCTCTTTTCCAGAAAGAAAGGCTGTTTGTCTTGGAAAAGCCCACCACTCTAGGGAAGAAAGACCTGGGCTGGTTAAGAGAAAAAACTAAGGCCTTACAAGGGAATTTGGTTATCTACCACCAGGATACTTTAAAGAAAGAATTCCTCTTCTCTCTTCCCAAAGGAATAAAGATTGAGGAATTTAAACTTCCCGAAAACATATTTGATTTCCTGGACTCTTTTTCCCCCGGAAACTCAAAAAAATCCATAAAAATCCTGCACTCTTTACTGGGTAAAGAACCAGTGGAATTTATCTTCGCTCTTTTGGCAAGACACCTGCGGGATTTATATTTGGCCAAGGTTGCTCCCCAGAAACTTTGGTATCAACCCTGGCGCGTCCAGAAACTAAAAAGGCAAGCGTCCTTATTTAAAGAAGACCAGCTCAAAGAAATAATCTTTTCCTTGGCAGAGGCGGATATCGCGGCCAAAACTTCCCAAATGTCGTTGGGGGACTCTCTTGACCTTCTGATTGCAACAAAGCTAGAATGAGTTAGATGGACATTGACCCCTCGATTTTCAAGGCCTACGACATCCGTGGCATTTATCCGACCAGTTTAAATCCCGAGATTGCCTACAAAATCGCCCAAGGCTATGTAAAGTATGTCCAGCCCAAGGGCGAGGTTCTTGTAGGCAGGGACGTCAGAATTCACTCCGAGGAGCTAGCCAAAAGTGTTATCGAAGGCTTGTTGGATGCCGGCCTTAACGTTGTTGATGTGGGCCTTATTACCACCGACATGTATTATTTCGGCGTCGGCCACTACAGCCTGGCAGGAGGAATTCAGGTCACCGCGTCCCATAATCCTCCCGAATGGCACGGGGTAAAGATGGTAAGGCAAGAGGTAGCCCCCATAACCTTGGAGGGCGGAATCAATCAGATTAAAGAATTTGTATCTTCGGATGAAAAAATTGAAGGAGAAAAAGGGACTTTAAGAACGTTGGACATCTCCGATGACTACGCGGATTATGTTTTGGGGTGGCTTAAAGGCATAAGTCTTAAATCCATGAAGGTTGTTTATAATCCCAACTTTGGCTATGCCGGAAAAATTTTCGAAAAGATTGTCAAGAAAGGAAATCTTCCTTTGGAGCTTATTCCCCTTAACAACGAACCGGACGGAACCTTTCCAAAAGGAAGACCCGATCCCTTTGTTCCGGAAAACAGGACCGAGTTTATAGAACTTGTGAAATCAACCGGAGCGGATTTGGGGATTACCTGGGATGCCGATGCGGACCGGGTATTTTTCTGCGCTGACGGAGGAGTTTTTGTCGAGCCGTATTATTCCAACACCCTTTTAATCAAAAAAATGCTGGAGAAATACCCCGGAGAAAAGATCATCTACGACCCCCGTTATACCTGGGCCCTGATTGACGCCATCAAGGAAGGGGGAGGAACCCCGGTAGTTTGCAGGGTCGGACACTCCTTCATCAAAGAAAAGATGAGGCAGGAAAATGCCGTATTTGCGGCAGAATCCAGCGGCCACACCTACTACCGGGACTACTGGTACGCGGATTCGGGAATGATTCCGGCGATGCAGATCTTGGGGCTTTTGACCCAGAGCGGCAAGAAGCTTTCTGAACTTGTGTTGCCCGTTATGGGGAAGTACTTCATTTCGGGAGAAATAAACACCGAGGTTGCCGACAAAGACGCGGTTACCAAGAAACTTTCCGAAAAATATTCTGACGGAAAGCAGGATACTTTGGACGGGCTAACCGTTGAATACGCGGATTACCGTTTTAACGTCAGGCCTTCAAACACGGAATCCCTTTTAAGATTAAATGTAGAGGCAAAATCAAAAAGTGTTATGGAACAAAAACGAGACGAAATTTTGGCGGTTATCCGCACCTAAACTATGTATAGCTTGGATTCGGTCGAAGAAATAAAAAGGTTGGATAAAAGCGGGATTGCCGAGTCGATAGAGCGGCTTCCCAAACAAATCAAGCAGGCCTGGGATGAGGTGACCAACTCTCAAGTTCCCGAAAGCTGTCCTTTGGCCAAAAATGTTGTTGTTTCCGGCATGGGAGGCTCGGCTCTGGGTGGAAGAATTGCGGATTCGCTTTTATTGGACCGCTCCCGGGCTCCAATCGAGATTTTTACCGAATACCGGCTTCCCAATTACGTCAATAAGGATACTCTGGTAATTCTCTCCTCCTACTCCGGAAACACCGAGGAGACGCTATCCTCCGCCAGGGAGGCTTTAAATCGCGGCGCCGTAATCTACTGCATTACAACCGGCGGCAAACTTGAGGATTTTATGAGGGAAAACGGACTGGACGGCTATATCATCAATCCCAAGGAAAACCCCTCCAACCAGCCGCGAATGGGCCTGGGCTATTCGATTGCCTCGATTTTGGCGGTTTTGGCCAAGTGCGAGTTTATCAATATCCTGTCCTCAGAGATTGAAGAAGCGATTGCCTCTTCCGAGGAATTCATCGGGGATTTTAAAATTGATGTCCCTGAAGAGAAAAACCTGGCCAAGAAAGCTGCCAAAAAATTAAAAGGCAAAATTCCGGTTTTGGTTGCCAGCGAGCACTTAACCGGCGTTGCCCACGCTTTCAAAAACCAGCTCAACGAAAATTCCAAGACCTTTACTTGTCTTTTTGACCTGCCGGAACTTAACCATCACCTGATGGAGGGACTTAGAAATCCGGCGGAGGCAAGGAGACTTTTGCATTTTCTCTTCTTTTACTCCGAACTTTATTCCAAGGATGTGGCCAAAAGGTACCCTCTAACCTACGAGGTCGTTGCCAAGAACGAAGTCGCCCACGACGTTTATACCTTAAGAAGCAGAAAGAAACTCGACCAGATATTCGAGACTCTGATTTTCGGCTCCTATGTCAATTTTTATCTGGCCATGCTTTATGATATCGACCCGGCCCCCATTCCTTGGGTGGACTACTTCAAAAACAAGCTTTCTAAAGGTTAATTTTTCCTCTAAAATGAATTGATATGTCTGTCCAACCACTGGTAGCCTTTTTCAAGGACATCGACAAAAGCGATTTGTCATCTGTGGGCGGAAAAGGCGCAAACCTCGGGGAGATGATAAAGGCGGGATTCCCCGTTCCCGACGGATTTGCCATCACGGTTTTAGCTTACGATAAGTTCCTGGAGGAGAATAATCTCTCTTTGCTTATCCGAAACATCCTCAAGGTAACCAACGTCCATAACCCGGAAGAGCTAAACGAAGCCTCGAGAAAAATTCAAAAGCTGATTGTCAACAGCAAAATTTCCAATGATGTTGCCCAGGAGGTAATCAAAGCCTACCAAAAGCTTTCGGGATTTCTCAAGCACGCCTTGGTAGCGGTCAGATCGTCCGCCACCGCCGAGGACCAGCCCGGGACTTCTTTTGCCGGACAGCAGGTGACTTTCCTGAATATCAAGGGAGAGGCGAACCTTTTAAATGCCGTCAGGGACTGTTGGGCATCCCTTTTTACCCCCCGCTCCATCTTTTACCGGGTGGAGAATAAAATTGCCCACGAAAAAGTCAAAATCTCCGTAATTGTGCAAAAAATGATTCAGTCGGAAGTTTCGGGAGTCATCTTTAGCATCGATCCGGTTACCAACGAAAAGGACAAAATTATCATCGAGGCGGTTTGGGGACTGGGAGAAATGATTGTCCAGGGCTCCGTAGTTCCGGATAGGTACGTTGTGCAGAAAGGAACCTTCGCCATTTTATCCAAAGAAATTTCGGACCAGCCGATACAGCTTATTAAGGTCGGTTCCCAGACCAAAGAGGCCGAAGTTCCCCAAAAAATAAGACAGCTGCAAAAAATAACAAATGAGGAAATCGTCAAGCTGGCCCAGATGGCGGACAAACTCCAGAAGCACTACTATTTTCCTCAAGACGCGGAATGGGCCAAGGAAAAAGGGAATCTATTCTTGGTCCAGACGCGCCCGGTGACCACCATTAAAGATGTTGCCAGGGCGGAGCTGAAAGAAACCAAGGAGGGATTAAAAATGGCAAGCTCTCCTATTCTGACCGGCTCTCCCGCCTCTCCGGGGATAGGCACCGGCCCCGTCAAGGTTCTAAAAAGCGCCAAGGAGATCGGCAAAGTCGAAAAAGGAGATATCTTAGTTGCCCCCATGACCTCTCCGGATTTCGTACCAGCAATGAAAAAGGCCAATGCAATCGTCACCGACGAAGGCGGAGCAACTTCCCACGCCGCAATCGTTTCCAGGGAACTGGGAATTCCTTGCGTTGTCGGAACTAAGGACGCGACAACCAGGTTAAAAGACGGCAGTATTGTCACCGTTGACGGAGCCAAAGGCCAGATATTCTGGGGTTCAAAGATTTCGGGTCTGGAAGAGAAGAGCCAGGAGGTCAAAGAGACGAAAGCCAAAACCGCCACCAAAGTTTACGTGAATCTGGGAGAGCCGCAAAGAGCAAAAGAGGTGGCGAAAATGAATGTGGACGGGGTTGGGCTTTTGCGGGCCGAATTTATGATAGCCAACATAGGAATTCACCCCAAGGAAGCCATCAAGCGCAAGATCCAGCATAAATTCATAAATAACCTGACTGAGGACCTTTCCATCTTTTGCAAAGAATTTTCTCCCCGGCCGGTTGTCTATCGGACCACGGATTTTAAGACTAACGAATATCGAGCCCTGCCCGGAGGCAAAGCCTGGGAACCGGAAGAGCCCAATCCGATGCTGGGCTTTAGGGGGGCCATCAGATACATCGCCAACCCCGATGTTTTTACGCTTGAGCTTTCGGCCATCAAAAAAGTCAGGGAGCGCTACAAAAACCTCTGGCTGATGATTCCCTTTGTCCGTTCTCCTGATGAGCTTGCCAAGGTCAGAAGGCTGGTGGCAGCCGAAGGACTTTTCGAAAGCACCACCTTTAAGTTCTGGATGATGGTGGAGCTGCCAGTGAATGTCATCTTAATGGAGGATTTCATCAAGGTCGGTATCGACGGGGTCTCCATTGGCTCAAACGACCTAACCATGCTGGTAGAAGGAACGGACAGGGATAATTCGGAGGTGGCCCAAGCTTATAATGAGCGTTCCCCGGCGATTTATTGGGCCCTCAAAAGGATAGTCAGGATTTGTTCCAAGAATGGGATTTCCTCCTCGATTTGCGGCCAGGCGCCTTCAACCTACGACGATTTGGTGGAGGAACTTGTTAAGCTGGGAATAACCAGTGTTTCGGTCAATCCCGATGCCGTAGGTAGGGTCAGAAATGTTATATTAGAAGCGGAGAAGAAAATCTAAAAAATGGCAAAAATTACCAGGGTTTGGGCTAGAGAAATCTTGGATTCGAGGGGAATTCCCACAGTCGAGGCGGGCTGCCAGCTTGACAGCGGACACGTTGTCTCATCCGCCGTCCCGGCGGGAACCTCAACCGGTACCCACGAATCTTTAGAGCTAAGAGATACCACAAATGCCCGTTATTTGGGAAAAGGGGTTCTCCAGGCGGTAAATAACGTCAATAGCGTTCTTGGCCCAGCGATTGTCGGAATGGAGGCAACCGACCAGGAAGGGATTGACGCCAAGCTCAAAGAATTGGACGGGACGGAAAATAAAACCAAATACGGAGCCAATGCCATCCTTTCGGTTTCAATGGCGGTTTGTAAGGCCGGAAGCATCGCTTCCCGGCAAAACCTTTACGTCTGGGTAAACTTTCTGGCCCAAAGAGCCGGGCTTAAACCTTCTCTTCGTATGCCCATCCCTCTTTTTAACATGATTAACGGTGGACTGCACGGCGCCGGCAACCTGGATTTTCAGGAATTTCACGTTATTCCGGCCTCTTCCAAAACCTGGGCCCAAAGCATTCAAACCGGGGTAGAAATTTATTTGACCATCGGGGAGGCCCTGGCCAGAAGGGGAGCGATCCATTCAGTCGGAAACGAGGGGGGTTACGCTCCCAACCTATTTACCAATGCGGATGCCCTCGAGGTTTTGGTCGAGGCCATCAAGCAGACCAAGTATGCCATGGGCAGGGATGTATTTCTGGGACTTGACGTTGCCGCCAGCACATTCTTTAAGGACGGAGAATACGTAATCAGGGATAAGTCTTCCCCCATGGATGAGACCCAGATGCTGGAGTTTTACAAAACCCTAAACGACCAGTACAAATTGGCAATCTTGGAAGACCCGTTTGCGGAGGATGAATGGGAAAGCTGGGTGAAGGTAAATAGTCTCCTCTCCTCACAAATCTTGATAGTCGGGGACGACCTCTTGGCCACCAATCCCAAAAGGGTAGAGAAGGCCATTGCTGAAAAAGCCTGTAACTCAATTTTGGTCAAACCCAACCAAATAGGCACCGTTACCGAAACTCTTCAGGTCATCAAGCAAGCCCGTGATGCAAACTGGAAAATCGTTGTTTCCCACCGCTCAGGGGAGACCAACGACTCCTTCATTGCCGATTTTGCGGTTGGGGTCGGTGCCGAATACTGCAAATTCGGAGCCCCGGCCAGGGGAGAGCGAGTGGCCAAATACAACCGTTTGTCCGCAATCGAAACCGAGCTTATGCGTCTGAGAAAATGAATGAAGACTCCCCTTCCCGCTTTGTTTGCTTGGTCGTCCTTGATGGCTGGGGAATTGCCACCCCGGGACCTGGAAATGCAGTGGATTTGGCCAATACTATCAATATGGATAGGTTTTGGGCATCTTTCCCCCATACCCAACTTCAGGCATCGGGAGAAGCGGTTGGTCTTCCTAGGGGCGAGGCGGGCAATACCGAGACCGGCCACTTAAACTTAGGTGCCGGCAGAATTGTCTATCAGGATTTGGCCAGAATAAACATGGCCATTGCCGACGGCTCGTTTTTTACAAACCAGGCGCTTTTGGAAGCGGTTGCCCACGCCAAAAAGAACAATTCCAAACTACACTACCTGGGGCTTATTGGAGCAGGAGGAGTTCACTCGAACATAGAGCATCTTTTTGCCCTGATAAGGGTTGCTTCCCAGCAGAATTTTCAGAACCTATACATACATCTTTTTACCGACGGAAGGGATTCCCCGCCTACCGCCGCAAAAACATATATAGCCAGAGTAAGAGAGGTTCTAACAAGGGAGAAGGTAGGTCAGATTGCCTCGATAATGGGCCGCTACTGGGCTATGGATAGGGATCATCGCTGGGATAGGACCCAAAAGGCTTATCTTGCCTTAACCAAAGGAGAGGGCCAGCTAGTCAAAACTCCAGAGGAGGCAATCGACATGTCGTATTCCCAAGGCAAAACCGACGAATTTGTCGAACCAAGTCTAATTACTAAAAAGGACGGCACTCCGGTTTCTTTGATACAGGAAAACGACGCTGTGATTTTTTTCAACTTCAGAATAGACAGACCCAGACAGCTTTCAAGGGCATTCTGCTTTGAGGATTTCTCCAAAGCCAATTTAGCTTTCGAATACGATCCTTACCTGGTTAAATACGCCAAGAAACATATTGTTCAAGCAAACACTCCCCAGCTTCCTTTTGAAAGAGGACCGCGTTTGGGCAATCTTTTGTTTGTGATGATGACGGAATATGAGAAGCACCTTGTTGAAAATGGAGCCAGGGTAGCCTTTCCTCCCGAGGTCGTGGATATGCCCCTGGGCCGAGTTTTATCCGAGTCCAGTAAAAAGCAGCTGCGCATGTCGGAATCGGAAAAAGAGAGGTTTGTAACGTTTTACTTTAACGGTCAGCAGGAGATTGCTTATGACGGAGAAGAAAGAAATATTGTTCCTTCTCCCAAGGTTGCAACCTACGACCTAAAGCCGGAAATGTCAGCCAGGGAGCTTACCGAGGCAGTGTTGGGAAGGCTCAGAGAAGATAACCACCAATACGACTTCGTGCTGGTAAACTTCGCAAATCCCGACATGGTAGGCCATACCGGCAGCATTGGCCCTGCTGTCAAGGCCTGCGAGGTTGTTGATGAGTGTGTGGGCAAGATTGCAAATTTTGTCTTGGCTTACGGAGGAACCCTGATTGTTACGGCAGACCACGGCAATGCCGAGGAGATGATCGATCCCCACACCGGAGCCATTGAAACCGAACATACTGCCAACCCCGTTCCCTTCATCGCGATATCAAAGGAGCTGATGGGTAAGTCCCAGACTCTTCAGGGAGGAATCCTGGCAGATATTGCCCCGACAGTTTTGGGGCTTTTCGGCATAACCCCCCCCAGTTCAATGACGGGAAGAAATCTCCTTGAAGGAGTAGGCGTTTAGGCTTTATCATTAAGCCCATATGGAAGAAATCACTAAATTCTTCGTAGAAAACCTGACGGCCTTGATTTCCACATACGGAAACTTCGCTATTTTTATTTTGATGACCGCCGAATCCGCCCTGATTCCTATTCCTTCCGAGATAACCATGACCTTCGCCGGTTTCTTGGCAGGCAGGGGTGTAATCAATTTTTGGCTGGCTGTTTTTATTGGTGCATCGGGTAATTTGGCAGGGTCGCTTCTTGCCTATTGGCTGGGTTACGCCAAAGGTGAAGATTGGGTAAGGATTGCCATTAGAAAATGGGGAAAGTGGCTACTAATCAGGGAGGAAGAATTTGATAAAGCTAGGGACTGGTTTCATAAATACGGCCAGGCGGTGGCTTTTACCTCCAGGCTTCTGCCGATTGTCAGGACTTTTATCTCCCTTCCGGCCGGAATTGCCCGAATGAACCTTCCCAGATTTGCTCTTTTAACCTTCATCGGCTCATTCCTCTGGTCCGGGGTTCTGGCCTATTTAGGGCTTAAACTCGGTCAAAATTGGCTAGCAATTGAACCGTACTTCAGGAAATTTCAGTTCGTAATTGTGGGGTTGGGAGTAGGAGCGGTTGGTCTTTACGTCTACACCCACATAAAGAGGAAAAATCACTAATCCTGTAATATAATTCCCCTAATGGAAATAGATTTGCCGTATCGTGAAATGGAGGCCTCTCCGCGGCCAATTTTTGATGCAATTGTCGTACTGGGTTCGGGGGTTACGGCAAAAACAGACCGTACAGAACCTGGTTATGATGGAAAGATGAGAGTGATAGCCGCTTGTGAAGCCCTGTCGAGGGGACTGGCTAATAATGTTCTATTCACCGGTGGAAAAGTTTACGGTGAATCACTCCCTTCAGAGGCTGAAACAATGCTGGCATATGCTACTCGCCTTGTGCCTACAAGGACCTCTTCCTTTAAGGTAAGCGAGACCGCAAAAGATACTAGTACGAATATCCTGGTAGCTTTAAGAGAGGCTAAAAAAGAAGGCTGGAAAGATGTGGCATTGATAACAAACAGATACCATGCCAGGAGGGTTATAAAGCTGGCAAGCAATCTGGGTCTTAAGGCCAGAACGTTAACGGCTGAAAGTCTTTTACTGCAAAGAAGCGGTAAATATAGGGTTCCAATTGCAAACTTTTATCGATCCCGAGAATTTGAGACCAAAAATAGAAGTGAGAAAATGCAATATTGGTTATTAAGCATTGATCCTGAGGCTAGGATTATTAGATTTATAGCTTCAAGAACGAGGAACTAATTTCTCCCGTATCTTCGTATTAACCCCACGACTTTGCCTTGGATTCTGACGTTCTTGACGAAGATCGGCTGCATTTTGGCGTTGGCCGGCTCCAATCTTATTCTGGTTGCCTCTTTAAAGAAGCGCTTTAGGGTTGCCATTCCGTTATCCAAAAGGGCTACGACTATCTCTCCGTCGGTTGCACTTTCTGCCTGTTCGATGACCACATAATCTCCGTCTCTTATTTGTTCATCAATCATTGACTCGCCCCTGACCTGTAAAACATAGACTCTCTTTTTTCCGGAGACGAAAGGGGAGGGGATATCCATGGTGGCGTTAGGGTCCGTATAAGGTTCAATCGGAGCTCCGGCCGCAATAAATCCCAATATTGGTACTTCCATCTTGCCGGCTTCAAAATCTACATTTGTTTGAGTAAGCTCAATTGACCTGGTTTTGCCTATCTTTCTTTTGATCAGGCCCTTTTCTTCCAAGGCAGCTAAGTGTTCATGGACGGTTGCCAACGAAGAAACGCCTATTGCCTCTGCAATTTGTTTTAGGGTTGGGGCTGAGCCGGTTGACTGGATGTGCTGTCTGATAAAATCGAGTATTTGGCCTTGTCTTTTGTAGATTATCGGAGCCATATATTCCAAAATACAAACAAAACCCGAAGCTGTCAAGACCCAAAATAAACCCAAATGTGTGCTAGAATAATCATTATGAAATTTAAGCTCAAAACCAACTACAAACCCATTCCGGAGCAGGCAAAAGCCATCGAAAAACTGGCCAAGGGAGTTGCTTCCGGAGACAAATACCAGGTTCTCTTGGGAGTTACGGGTTCAGGCAAAACCTTTACCGTTGCCAATGTCATTGAGAAGCTGCAAAGGCCGACCCTGATCATTTCCCACAACAAAACCCTGGCAGCCCAGCTTTACCAGGAAATGCGGGATTTGTTTCCGGATAACGCAGTCTCATTCTTCGTTTCCTATTACGATTACTATCAGCCTGAGGCCTATATCCCTTCTACCGATACCTATATAGAAAAAGACTCCGATATCAACGAGCTTATCGACAAGTTAAGACTTGCAGCAACCACAAACCTATTAACGAGGAAAGATACAATCGTTGTAGCATCTGTCTCTTGCATCTATAACATAGGCTCTCCGCGGGAATACGGCCATTTTGTCTTTGAATTCTCCGAAGGAATGAAGGTCGGAAGGGAGCAAATCATAAACAGGCTTTTGGACCTCCAATACGAAAGGGCGGATTTCGGATTTATCAGAGGAACCTTCAGGATCAGAGGCGACACCATCGACATTTTTCCGGCTTACCAGGATGAAGCCTACAGGCTAGAGCTTTTGGAAGAAAAAATCAAAAAAGTAACTGTCATTAATCCCGTCAGCGGAGAGGTAATAAAAGACGTAAAAAGCAAGGGCAACTACGTTTTGTATCCTGCCAAGCATTACATGACTGACCCCGCAAAACATAAAGGTGTTTTTGAACAAATTCGAAAGGACCTGGAAGAAAGGGTCAAAGAACTGAAAAAGAAAGGCAAAGACCTTGAGGCCCACAGGCTCAAACAAAGGGTCACCTACGACTTAGAAATGATTCAGGAACTGGGATACACAAAGGGCATAGAAAATTACTCCAGGTACTTTGACGGCAGAGCTCCCGGAGAGCCTCCCTACACGCTCCTGGACTACTTTAAGGAGCCTTACGGGCAGGACTGGCTAGTTATAGTGGATGAGAGCCACATGACCTTCCCGCAGGTTCGGGGTATGTACCACGGCGATCTTTCCAGAAAGGCAACGCTTATCGACTACGGATTCAGACTTCCGGCAGCAATAGATAATAGACCCTTAAAATTCGAGGAATTCATGAGAAGAATCCCCAATTTCATAGCAACCAGTGCTACTCCTGCCGATTGGGAGCTCTCACTGGTAGAAGGTAAAGTAACCGAACAGCTTCTAAGACCGACCGGAATTCCCGACCCTGAAGTGGAAATAAAACCCACAAAAAATCAGGTTGCGGATGTAATAGAAGAGATTAAAACCAGAGCCAAGAAAAAACAAAGGACGCTGGTTACGACACTTACCAAAAGGACAGCAGAAGACCTGGCGGCCTACCTTGCTGAAAAGGGCTTAAAAGTACATTACCTCCATTCGGATGTAGAAACCCTTGACAGAACAGACATACTTGAAGATTTAAGAAGAGGAAACTACGACTGTCTGGTGGGAATTAACCTTTTAAGAGAAGGGCTGGACCTTCCGGAGGTATCACTGGTAGCCATTCTTGATGCGGACAAAGAAGGATTCCTAAGAAGCGATGTAACCTTGATTCAAACAATGGGAAGAGCCGCAAGGCATGTGGAAGGAAAAGTAATCATGTACGCGGATAACATAACCGGTTCAATGAAAAGGGCCTTGGATGAGGTAGGAAGAAGGAGAATTTATCAGATAAAAATGAACAAAAAATACCATATAACTCCGAAATCGATAGAAAAACCGATCAGGGAGAAACTAATAGAACATGAAAAAAGACCTGATTACCCATGGTCATTTGCAACAAAGGAATCTGTTTATACCCGACTTCCGCAAATAGACATCGACTCCCTGACACCAATGGAAAAGAAAAAATTGGTAATAAACTTAAGGACGGAGATGAGACTGGCCGCACAGGACTTGAACTTCGAACTGGCGGCGGAGATCAGGGATAAAATTAAATTCTTTTCATTGCCCTCTTAAGTAGAATTTCGGTGGAGCGCTCTTCGTACGAGATGTCCTGGAGAACTTCTAAAGCTACCATATCCGGTTCCATAAAATCATTTATTTTCCTACTTTTTACTTCTCCTCTGACTACCTGGAATGCGTATCGATTGTCTATAACCAGAAAATTAACCTCTCGCGGTTTTCTTTTCCTTCCCCTTCCGGCGGAGCGGCTGACGAAACTTACAAAGCGGCATCTTTGTAAAACAGGGTCATTGTCTTTTACTTCTTCTCTAATTTGGTTAGCTATATTCGCCTCGTAATCTACCAAATCCCTTTCGTGCATAACTCTAACTAAATAATTGAAATGGGGGGCCAAATCAATAAGCAAACGATATGTTATACTAACTTGCCATCGGCAATCCGACGGGAAATTTGCATGGAAAACGCAATTAAAGTCAGAGGCGCCAGACAGCATAATTTGAAAAACGTTGACCTGGAAATTCCCAAAAACAAACTGGTTGTTTTAACGGGAGTTTCAGGCAGTGGCAAAAGCTCCCTTGCTTTCGACACTATTTATGCCGAAGGACAAAGGAGATACGTTGAATCTCTATCGACTTATGCCCGCCAATTCTTGGGGATTATGGAAAAGCCCGATGTTGATGCCATAGAGGGGCTTTCTCCTGCGATTTCCATAGATCAGAAAACCACATCCCGAAATCCTCGCTCAACTGTTGGCACCGTTACGGAAGTTTATGACTACATGCGGCTTTTGTTCGCCCGGATTGGCCATCCCCATTGTCCGGTCTGCGGCCGGGAGATTTCCCACCAAAGCCTTGACCAAATTGTTGGTTCCGCCTTCTCTTTAATTTCCGAAACTTCCCGTAAGAATAGGAAAGCCTGGTTTTTGCTTTTATCTCCCATTGTTGTTGACAGAAAAGGGGAGTTTTCCAATCTTTTCGACAACCTAAAGGCCAAAGGATTTAGACAAGTAAGGGTCGATGGGTATGTCAAGGACTTATCCGAGGACCTTGTCCTCATCAAGACCAACAAACATACCATCGAGGCGGTTATCGACAGAATCGCGGCTTCTGGTTCAAATCTTAAAGACAAAATATTCTCCGAGAATTTAAAGGGTCGGCTTTCGGATTCAATCCAGCAGGCCCTTAATTTATCGGATGGAACCGTTGTCTTGGCCCAGGTTCTTGATTCCGGTTTTGAACTTCCGGAGTTTCCCAAAAAGTTTTCCAACCATCTCTTTTCCGAAAAGTTTGCCTGTCCGGTCGACAACATTCAATTGACCGAGATTGAACCGCGAACGTTTTCCTTTAACTCTCCTCACGGGGCCTGTCCTTCCTGTTCCGGTCTGGGGAAGATCCTCAAGGTTGAGCCAGCTTTAGTCTTTGCCGATGAGCTTTCAATTACTGAAGGAGGAATTTTGCCTTTTTCCTCGATGTTTGAACACGACACCTGGATTTCAAGGCTTTATCTTGAGGTCTGCAAACATAACGGCATCAACCCCAAGGTTCCCATTAAGGAATTAGGCAAGAACGAAAGAGATCTTCTGCTTTACGGCACCGGAGACTTTGAATACATGGTTGAAGGAACCAACCGCTGGGGCCGCTTTACCCGAATCTACGAGCGCTTTATCGGTATCGTTGCCGATTTGGAAAGGCGCTACAACGAATCAACTTCAGATTATGTAAGGCAGGAAATTGAAAAATATATGAGGCAAAGAATCTGTGCTTCATGTAACGGGGCCCGGCTTAAAAAGGAAGCTCTTTCTATTACAATCTTGGGTCTTTCCATATCCGAAGTTACAGCCTTTTCCGTTACCAAGTCCTTGGAATGGATAGAATCCATAAATTCCAATGCCTCAATAAGCGCCAAGGAAAAAGAGATTGCCAAACTGATTTTAAGGGAGATTATAGAGAGACTTAGGTTTCTTCTTTCCGTCGGACTTGAATATCTTACTCTGGACAGAGAAGCAGGAAGCTTATCCGGAGGAGAGGCCCAAAGGATCCGGCTTGCTTCCCAAATCGGTTCCGGGTTAACCGGGGTTTTGTATGTTTTGGATGAGCCGACAATCGGTCTTCACCAAAAGGACAACCAGAAACTTATAGATACCCTTAAAAAGCTTAGGGATTTGGGCAATACCGTTGTTGTTGTTGAACACGACAAGGAAATGATTGCCCAATCCGACTATGTCATCGATTTCGGCCCGGGTGCGGGAAAACACGGAGGAGAAATAGTGGCCGTCGGAACCGCATCCCAAATTTCCCGAAATCCAAAATCCTTAACCGGTCAGTATCTGTCCGGAAAAAAGCAGGTAAAAATTACTAATGGGCAAAGCCTTTTGCAAAACAATAAAACCCTCAAGGTATTGGGCTGCTCCCAGTTTAACTTAAAGGGCCTTGATGTTAACTTTCCCCTGGGCAAATTTGTTGTCATTACTGGAGTTTCCGGTTCCGGGAAATCCACTCTTTTGGTAGAAACTTTATATCCCGCCCTGATGCAGGAGGTCAATCCCTTTTTCAGGGGAGACGTTGGCATGTTTAAACGGCTCGAAGGTCAGGAAAACATCGACAAGGTAATCCTTATAGACCAGTCCCCGATAGGAAGAACCCCGAGAAGCAATCCCGCGACCTATACGGGGGTCTTTGACCCAATCAGGGATGTCTTTGCCCAAACCAAAGAGGCAAGGGCTTTAGGATTTAAGAAAGGGAGATTCTCCTTTAACGTTAAGGGGGGAAGATGTGAGGCTTGCGAGGGCCAGGGACAAATCAAAATCGAGATGCAGTTTATGAGCGATATCTGGATTACCTGCGACGTCTGTCACGGAAGACGCTATAACGCTCCCACTCTGGATATTTCTTTTAAAGGCAAAAACATTGCCGAGGTTTTGGACATGACCGTCTCCGAGGCCCGGGAATTTTTCCACGCCCACCCGCAAATAATGGCCAAGCTCGATACCCTTGAGGAGGTGGGGCTTGGTTACATTCAAATGGGTCAGCCCGCAACCACTCTTTCGGGAGGGGAAGCCCAGAGGGTAAAGCTGGCAACCGAGCTTTCCAAAAGAGCAACCGGTAGCACTGTCTATATATTGGATGAACCTACCACCGGCCTGCACTTTGCCGATGTCGAGCGGCTCCTTAACGTTCTTAAGGCCCTGGTTTCTAAAGGTAATTCCGTTTTGGTTATCGAGCACAACCTCGACGTTATCAAAAACGCCGATTGGATTATCGACTTGGGTCCCGAAGGGGGAGATTTGGGAGGCGAAATCGTTGCCCAAGGAAACGTTTCGGACGTTGTCAAAAACAAAGACTCCTATACCGGCCAATTTCTTGCTAAACTTAAAGATTAATGCGCAGGGTAGTTGCGGTTTTTATTTTTTTACTTTCTTTCCTCTTTTTTATTCCCAAAGCAATCTTTGCCGCGGGGGAGTTTTCCACCGATGTTGCCGTGGAATACAAGGTAGAAGAAACGGGTACTACTCTTGTAACCCACACCATTACCATCGAGAATCTTTTTTCCAATCTCTACGCCACTTCCTATACCTTGGCCCTTGATAATATTGAACCCCAGAATGTCCGGGTGTTTGAAGGGGCAAAGAATCTTAATTTTAACCTCAAGACGGACGGATCTAAAACCTCGATTGCCATCGAATTTGCCGAGGCTATGGTCGGAAAAGGCAAAACCCGGACCTTCAACATTCTTTTTGAAGAGAGCGATTTTGCGGTCAGGACCGGTGAAGTCTGGGAAATTTCAATCCCCAGGCTTTCTGCCGATGAAACATTCCGAAGCTATAAAGTTTCCCTTTCAATTCCCAATTCCTTCGGGAATGAGGCTTATGTTTCACCCTCTCCAATGGAAGTTAAGAACGAAGACGGAAGGGCCGTTTATGTTTTCGACAAAGCTTCAGTCCAAAAGACCGGGGTAACGGCCGGATTTGGAGCTTTTCAGGTATTTTCATTCACCCTCAACTACCACCTTGAAAATCCCTTGGCCAAAACCGCCTCCGTCGATATTGCCATTCCTCCGGATACGGCCCTGCAAAGGGTATATTACCAGCTTATAAATCCCAAGCCCGAGAATGTCTACGTTGATGCCGACGGAAACTGGCTGGCCACCTACATTTTAAAACCCCGGCAAAGAATTGATGTTGAGGCCAAAGGTTCTGTCCAAATTTTTGCCGGTCCCAGGCCTTTCCCCAAATCAACGGCCGAAACCCTTGCCGCAAACCTTAAACCTACGGAGTTTTGGCAATCGGATAATCCGCAGATTAAAGAGCTCGCTACCAATCTGGGTAGCGCCAAAGCAATCTACGATTACGTTTGGCAGAATCTGGCTTACGACTACGAAAGAGTCAGGCCCAACGTGGAAAGACTGGGAGCCGTGCGGGCACTGGCCTCTCCCCAAAACGCCATCTGTATGGAGTTTACCGATTTATTCATAGCCCTGGCCCGCTCTGCCGGAATTCCTGCCAGGGAAATAAACGGCTTTGCCTACACCGAAAATCCCGAAATTCAGCCTTTAAGCTTGGTTGCGGATGTTCTTCATGCCTGGCCCGAGTATTGGGACGAAGCTTCCAAGGCCTGGATCCCAATCGACCCCACCTGGGCCTCAACTACAGGAGGGGTGGATTATTTCTCCAAGCTTGATTTGAGACACTTTACTTTCGTCATCCACGGAAAAGATTCGCAAAAACCCTACGCTCCCGGCTCCTATAAACTGGGACCGAATCCCCAAAAGGACGTCTTTGTCAATTTCGGCCAGCTGCCTGAGGAGCGAGTCAGTACTCCGGAAATAGAAGTCACTGCCGCCAAACGCATTCCCTTTACAGCCACCAGGTTTGAAATAAAAATCAAAAATCCCGGACCCGTTTCTTTGTATAATCTGGTACCTACCGTCAGCTACGACGGCAAGATTTCTGACTCCAATTCCATAGACGTTCTGCCTCCTTTCGGGGTTTACGAAACCAAAGCTACCCTTCCCTACAGTTTTCTGGGTAGAGACACTCCCGATAAGGTGGTAATTGCGGTCTCGGATAAACAGGTCCAGGTCCCCACCAACAAGAACCAAATCATCGTTGAAAGCTTGATGGTGCTTTCTATTCTTCTTCTGGTTTTGGTTGTGGTAATCCTCATCAGACTTAAAAAGCTTCAATTTGACAAAATTGCTAGTAAAATACGCATGTTGGTAGCAAAGTTCAAAAAGAATGATAACCCTCAATCAAATCAAAAAGAGGTCCCTGGCCCGCCTCCAACACAATAAAATCCCTGAAACTCCAGGGGTATATGTTTTCTGGCTTAAAAGTAAACCTCTTTATATAGGCAAAGCCATAAATCTCAAAAACCGCGTAAAAAGCTATTTCTCATTTTCTTTGGCACCCAAAACCAAAAGAATGATTGAAGAGGCAGAGGAAATCTCATACATCAAAGTCACATCCGAAATAGAAGCCCTTCTTCTGGAGGCAAAACTTATCAGGAAGTTCCAGCCGCGCTATAACTCTGCAGCCAAGGACGACAAGCACCCGCTTTATATCCAGATAACCAAAGAGGGGTACCCAAGAGTTATTACAGCCAGAAAGATTGCAGCCAAAGAGCCCTCGCTGGCTTTTTACGGACCCTTTCCATCATCCAAATCCGTAAGGGGAGTTCTTAAGTTCCTGCGAAGAATCTTCCCCTATGCGGACCACAACCTATCGAAGCGGCCTTGTCTTTATAGTCATCTCGGCCTTTGTAACCCCTGTCCGTCGGCCATTGAGAGGCAAGAAAATCAAAACGCAAAAGAGAAAATGAAGAGAATATACAAACAAAACATCATCTACATAAAGGCCGTACTTTCGGGTAAATTCAAGAAAGTCAAAAACGATTTGTATAAAGAAATGCTTAATCTGGCCAAAAATGAAGAATTCGAAAAGGCCGCCTATATCCGGGAACAAATTCGAAGATTAGACTACATAACCCAAGTCCAAACTCCGGCCTCGGCTTTTTTGGAAAATCCCAATCTGTTTGAAGATATCAGAAAAGAGGAGATCAAAGATTTAAAAAAACTTCTCTCTCCTTATCTAGATATCAAAGGACAACTACTTCGAATCGAGTGCTTTGATGTCGCCCATCTCTTCGGAGCCCACCCCACGGCTTCGATGGTTACCTTCATAGAAGGTGAGGCGGAGAAAAACTTCTACAGGCACTTTCGGATAAGACAGGTCAAAGGCCAGGATGATATCTCCTCGATGAAGGAGGTTGCCAGAAGAAGAAGCAAGTACCTATCTTCCTGGGGGGAACCCGATTTAATAATTGTAGACGGAGGCAAAACCCAGGTCGGAGCATTTATGCAGGTCTTCGGAGAATCTAATATTCCGGTAATCGGTTTAGCCAAGCAATTTGAAACGATTGTTATTCCGATAAGACAAGAAAGGGGGTTTAAATTTATCCAAAAAATTGTTCCCAAGGGTCCTTCCTTAAATATTCTTCAGCGCATCCGTGACGAGGCCCACCGTTTTGCCCGCCGTTACCACCATTTTCTTCTTAAAAAGTCACTTCTGGGCTCGCTTCATTGACAAAGATTGCCAATAAATCGATACTTAATTTAATGAAGACCATAATCAGACACTATGTATTGGAGACCGTAACCTTGTATCTTGCTTCACAAATTGCCTCAGGAATTGTTTTTGAAGGGGGACTCCCGACTCTTTTTCTGGCCGGGGTGGGGCTTACCCTGGCAACCTTAATCGTAAGACCGCTAATAAATATTCTAATTCTCCCCATAAATCTCATAACCTTCGGTCTTTTTAAGTGGGTATCATCTGCCGTTGCCTTATACCTTGTCACCCTGGTCATTCCGGGCTTTAGGATTGTTCATTTTACCTATGCCGGGCTTTCGACCAAGTGGATCGACATCCCCGGCTTTACTTTTGAGGGCATGCTGGCCTTTGTGGCTTTTTCCTTCCTAATCTCCTTTATCGCTTCTTTCCTGCATTGGCTCATAAAGTAGCTTTGGGGTATAATCAGTAAAGATTTTATATGAAAAACATCCTTTTGGTCCTCCAAATCGTTGTCTCTCTCCTTTTGGTTGTGGCTATCCTGGTGCAAACAAAGGGAACCGGATTTGGAAGAGTCTGGGGTTCGGGCGGCACCAGTTTCGCCAGAAGGGGACTGGAAAAGCTGGTCTTTCGTTCGACTTTCATTCTTTCCGCAGTCTTCGTAATATTGGCCATTTTGCAGGTTATCTTTTAATCTTTCGCAAAAATAATGCTTACGTTTAGATACTTTTTAAGGCTTGTCTCGGCTTTCACCGTACGCTTCAAAGGCATAATTCTTTTAGGGATAATCTTGGGAGTTATTCTCTTTCTCTTTCTTAATGTTTTCGGTACCAGCCTTCTTTCCAGAACAACCGAGTCCATAGGAATGGTAGGCAGATACGGAGCGGATAATTTACCGGATGATGTTTTGCACTTAATAGGAAATGGCCTGACCAAAATCAACGCTGACGGAACCGTCTCTCCCGATTTGGCAGCCTCATGGGAAACCTCAGACAAGGGTCAAACCTGGATATTTACCTTAAAAGACGGGCTAACCTGGCAGGACGGCAAGAAAGTAACAGCTCAGTCTATTAATTACCAGTTCTCGGATGCCCAGATTGAAAAACCCAATGAAAAAACCCTCGTTTTTAAACTACAAAGCCCTTTTGCACCCCTTCCGTATGTGGTTGCCAGACCGGTATTTAAAAAGGGCCTTCTGGGAACAGGCGAATGGAGAGTCACCAAAGCCACCCTTTCGGCGGGATTTATTCAAAAACTGATACTGGTAAATAAAAAGGGGGACAAAAAGATTATCAAATTCTATCCGACAGAGGATAGGGCCAAGCTTGGATTTAAACTCGGAGAAATCGATAGCTTGCTCGGAATATTTGATTCCAAACCTTTCGACTCATGGAAAGTCACAGATATTGGCCAAGACATAAACCCCCATAGATATGTGGCGGTATTTTTCAATACTCAGGATAAACTTACGGGGGAGAAATCCTTCAGGCAAGCCCTGGCTTACGCGATAGATAAGGAGAGATTCGACGGACCACGCGCCCTAAGCCCGATTTCTCCCAATTCCTGGGCCTATAACCCTCAGGTAAAACCATATACCTTTGATTTGGATCGGGCCAAGGAGCTCGTAGATGAACTTCCAAACGAACTAAAAGAAAATTTATCAGTTAATCTAGCCACAACCCCGGTTTTGTTATCAACGGCAGAGGCAATAGCCAAGGATTGGGGTAGTGCGGGAGTTAAAACGTCAGTTCAGGTAACCTCTGGGATTCCATCGGATTATCAGGCATTCCTGGCCATCTTTGATATTCCTCACGACCCTGACCAGTATGCTCTCTGGCATTCCACCCAAACCGGCACGAACATTTCCAGGTATTCAAATCCCAGAATAGATAAACTTTTGGAAGACGGAAGAGTGGAATTAAACCTTGAAGAAAGAAGAAAAATTTATCTGGATTTTCAGAGGTTTTTGGTAGAGGACTCTCCGGCCATATTCCTTTATCACCCCGTTTTATACGAGATATCAAGAAGGTGATTAAGGGTCGTCTGGTGGACGACGTTCGGACTTATTTTACCACTTTGTCGTCCAACGAAAATGAAGTTTACAAGGTATTTTATAACCTTGAATCCTTATAAGTTTGCGGATTATCAGTCAATTTCACCCATTGGAGGTAAAAACCCTATATCTATAGGGTTAGAAGAAGGATTACGCCTATTAATGGCAATCTCACAAGATTCTGTGGTAGTCTCAGGGTATTTACAAATTGGCTTTTGCGGGGTTGAATCTGCTTGTCTTAGAATTGCGCACGTTCCATCTTCTTCTCTGAACCTGCAGTGATTGGCTCTTGTTTCTACCATATATGAAGGCGAGTATATCACAAATCGTTCGCAAAACCAGAAAGGCCAGTGCACTAAAAGAGATTTTAAACATTTAGGTTCGGTGTATTCCCTGAAGCTAAAAAACTGGGGTGGGCGACGGGTATCGAACCCGCAACCTCAAGCTCCACAAGCTCGCGCTCTGCCATTGAGCTACGCCCACCAGGAACAAGCTATTATACCAAAAAAGGGTACAGAAGAACTATTCCGTAGCTATTTCTCTATAAACGACAAAAAGTACAAAAGAACCCAAAAGGGCGATTAAGCCGGCAGTTAGAAACAAGGATCCGAAGCCAAACTTCTCCGCCACATAGCCACCCAATGCCGCAGTTATTGCCCAGCTCAATTCCGTAGTCGTTGAGTGAAGCCCCCAAATGAATGATTCTCTACCTTGCTCTAGGTTTCTGGAGAAAAGACCCATCCAGGCCGGGTAGGTTATGGCCCCCGCTACACCGAACAAGAATTCTATTAAGTATATGTGTAGAGGTGTTTTGGCAAAAATATACAGAAAAATAGCTATACCGGAAAGCATGCTACCTAAAAAGGCGAGCCAGAAATCTATTTTTTCGCCTTTGGTTTCATCTATCTTCATTCCTATTGGGATTTGCAGAATGGATTTGGTTGCCAGATAGATAGCCTCAGCAATTCCTACGGTAACCAGTGAGGCTCCCGGTATTTGTTCTGTGACAAAGACCGCAAAAATAGGAGACATTAAACCCCAGCCGGAAAAGATTATTACGTCTGAGGCTACCAAGACTTTAAGGATTTTGTTGATATTGAAGAGGTTTCTCCAGCCTACTTTGCTCATAGCCTTATTTTAAACTAATCTTCCTGGCCTGGAAAGAGGACTTAAATCGACTATGATTTGCCAATAAAAACAAGTCCTATCAGGAAAAGAAGGGCCGTTAGGGAAAAGACCAATCGCGCATTAGGTTTATTGATGTTAATTTCTTTCCAATAGAAAATTCCCCATAGAGCTGAAAAAAGCGGTGCGATATTGCCGACAACAAAGGAAACGCCGAATCCCACCTTTATTCCAATCGTCATATTCAAATAGGTACCCAGGACCCAGATTGCTGCTCCAGCGGAAGAAATAATGTGGTTCAAGGGCATAGTTTTCAAATAAATTTTAAAATCGGTATATGTCAGGTAATTGCTAAAAATA
>Ga0209323_10000499_pt1 | contig 25209 bp, 30 predicted proteins | sample Rifsed19ft2_FD_184014 | JGI IMG/M metagenome (GOLD analysis project Ga0209323, IMG submission 184014) | Soil microbial communities from Rifle, Colorado, USA - sediment 19ft 2 (version 2) | ecosystem: Environmental > Terrestrial > Deep subsurface > Rock core/Sediment | place: Rifle, Colorado...
AACGGCACTTAACCCTTTGCCTATATCACTCTGAAAAAAATCCTTCTGCATACTGGTATGAAAGTAATAATAAGTTATATTGCTTTTCCTGCGGCGTGAGCGCGGATAGTATTGATGTTGTGCAAAAATTGAATGGGCTTAGTTTTAATGGAGCCGTAAGTTATTTGAATGAACGAAGATAACCCGCCACGCGGAGCGTTAAAAGGACTTTTCATAAAGAACAAACCTGAAGGGCGACACGCCATCGCTCAATATTTAGTGCAAGAATATTGCATCAAAACAATGGATACCAGAGAACGCAATACTTACATCTTCCGGGGAGGGTATTATGTGCCCGCGATAAATTTTCTCAAAGGAGAGGTAGAAGAAATTTTAGGTTCACTCTCTGGAGGAAATACAAAAAACGAAATAATCTCTAAGGTGCAGGACATGACCCTTGTGGAACGCGATATTTTTAATCCGCCAACTAATTTAATCAATTTAAAGAATGGAGTTTTTAACATAACGACTAAAGAATTGTTAAGCCATAGCCCAGACTATAATTTCTTAACGCAGATACCAGTTGAATATAAGCCAGAAGCGGATTGTCCGGCTATTAAAAAGTTTTTAGGAGAAGTTTTATACCCAGAAGATATACCCGTAATGCAGGAATTTTTAGGGTTTACGCTAATTAGACGCTACTTCATTAAAAAAGCCGTGATACTCTGTGGAGAAAGAGATACTGGAAAAACAACCTTGCTTAACATCATTGAGGCATTTATAGGCAAAGATAATATTTCTGGAGTTTCGCTCCAGAAAATAGGTAGTGATAAATTTGCCACCGCCGCTCTCTATCAGAAATATCTCAACAGCTTTGATGACCTGTCTTTTAAAGATATTAAAGAAAACGGAAATTTCAAGATGGCAACCGGCGGCGGATCAATGGGCGCTGAAAATAAATACGAAAGCACTTTTAAATTTGAAAACTTTGCTAAGCTAATATTTTCCGCGAATAAAATACCTATTGCCAAAGACAATGACGACCTAGCTTATTTTTCAAGATGGATAGTTTTAACTTTTGATAAGAAAATTGAGAAGCCGGACGCTTTAGTTATTGATAAACTTATAACGCCTGAAGAAATGTCGGGGGTATTGAATTGGGCATTTTACGGAATGTATAGACTGATAGAAACTCAAAAATTCTCTTACACTAAAGAGCCATTTGAAATTAAACAAATAATGCAGAGAAGCGGATCATCCATTGCAAACTTTGTTGCAGATTGCCTTACGCAGGCAACCGATAATTGGATAGGGAAAGATGAAATGTATGACGCATTTATTAAATACGTCGGCAAAAACGGAATGAAGGGAACGCTAAAACAGGAATTCGGCAAGGAATTACAAAATTATGCCGGATATATCGCCGACTTTAAACCTAAGGGAGAGGATGGGAAGCAAGTATACGCATGGAGGAATGTAAAATTTATCGGGGAGGAGGAAGAAAATTTAGAAGGTGGGTTTGAAGGTTATGAGAGTTGAAGCAAATGAATCCATCTCAATCTAAAAAGCATAGTATTTTTGAATCCCTTACTAACGTGGCTGTTGGATATTTTGTAGCGTTAGCTTCTCAACTTCTTATCTTTCCCTTATTCGGGATTCATATTCCACTTTCTCAAAATATCGCAATAGGTATGATTTTTACAGTTGTTTCGATATTTAGATCATATATTTTGCGCAGAGTATTTAATTGGATTCATATAAAACAACAAAGATGAGCATTGAACTAAATAAAATTATTTGTGGTGATAGTTTGTCTGTTTTAAAAACCTTCCCTGATGACTTTGTAGATTGTGTGATTACTTCTCCGCCTTATTGGAATTTGCGTGATTACAATGTTGAAGGACAGCTGGGCTTAGAGCCGACCTTTCAAGAATACATACAAAAACTTTGTGATATTTTTGATGAAGTAAAACGGGTGCTTAAAAAAGAAGGAACGGTTTTTGTTAATCTTGGTGATACTTATTCAGGGAACAAAGAAGGAAAAACGGATAATAAAGTTTCCGAATACTTAAAGAAAAATTCTCAAGGAATACATAAAAGGGCAACTATTCAAGAGAAATGCTTATGCCAAATACCTTCGCGGTTTGCTATTGCGATGTGTGAACGTGATTCAGATGATATTTATGAGTTGCAAAAGGATTTTGTGTGTGCTACAATGACTTGTAATAAAACCTATGCCCTACAAAAACCCAGAACAACAAAAAAAATACTTTCGGGAATACGGGAAGAAGTGGAGATTGGCGCATCTCGCACAATATCGCAAAAGGATGGTGGAATGGCGGAAGAAAAATCCAGAGAAAGTAAATCAATACAGCAGGAAGCATTATTGGGCGAATCGGGAGAAAGAAATAATGCGAGTAATGAAGGGAAATGCAAAGTATCATCGCCAACGGAAAATCGAAGCACTGGGGAAGTATGGCGGAAGTCCTCCGAAGTGTGCTTGTTGTGGATGCCCGATTCTCCTTTTTCTAACGATAGACCATATGAACAACGATGGAGCAAAACACCGGAAAGAAATAAAACGATATGGCTCAATTTATCTTTGGCTCAAAAAAATGAATTATCCGAAAGGTTTTCAAGTTTTGTGCATGAATTGCAACTGGGCAAAAGGGAAATTCGGCTTTTGCCCCCACGAGGACGACAGAACCTTTCTTTACGCAAACGAGACATCCCAATAGAACTTTTACCTGTTTTTAAGTTAGTAAAACAAGACCGGTGGATTTTACGCAACACGATTGTCTGGCATAAGAAAAATGCAATGCCTTCTTCGGTTATAGATCGCTTTACAAATAAATATGAGCAAGTTTTCTTTTTCGTGAAAAATAAAAAATACCATTTTGATTTAGATTTAATTAGAATACCTTTTGAAACAAATGAAAAACGACCTGATGGAGTAATAAGAAATCGTGAGTATAAATATGATAGTAAGTTTAATACTATGCAAGCAGAGAAAATGGGATCACCTAGAGCTAGAGTTTCAAGGCAATATAATACTAAAAAGGGAACAAAAACCCGGCAACAAGAAGAGCAAGCCAGAGCTTTCGGGATTACGCCTAATCCCGAAACTGAATATGAGAGAAATCCAAAAGGGAAAAACCCGGGGGATGTTTGGACGCTGACATCCCAACCCTATCCCGAAGCGCACTTTGCAACCTTCCCCCCGAACTTAATAATTCCTATGGTAAAAGCAGGTTGTCCTGAAAAAGGAATTATCCTAGACCCTTTTATGGGAAGCGGAACTGTTGCCGAGGTTGCTAAATATCTAGGCAGAAATTATTTAGGAATTGAGCTTAATGGAGAATATATAAAGCTAGCGGAAAATAGACTAAGACAAGAAATGCTTTTATGAAACTTTATAATCATCAAATTGCATTTTTAAAAAAGAATCCTAAAAAATGTCTTTTGGCTTGGGAGATGGGGACGGGCAAGACGCGCGTGGCTATTGAATGGGTAAAGCAGAATAAATTTAAGCAAGTTGCAATCATCTGCCCGAAGGCGCTCAAAGAAAATTGGAATAGGGAAGCGGAGCGTTGGGAGCTTGAGTCAACACGATATATAGTGTTTTCCAAAGAAGAATTCCGTAAATTATGGGCTAAAATTGCGTGGACAGAGGCAATAATTGTGGATGAGGCGCATTACTTCGCCGGAATCAAGAGTGCAATGACAAAATCGCTAATGCACTTTTTGAAAAAGAATAAAGTAAACAATATCCTATTACTTACTGGAACGCCATATTTAAGCACGCCATTTAATGTTTATGTCTTAGCGCATCACTTGGGATACAAAATCAATTATATGGATTTTAAATTTAAATTTTTTAATTTCGTGCAGATGGGCGCCCGGCTTATCCCGGTAGTAAAGAAGGGGATCGAGGGAGAGATTGCAAAGATCGTCCGGCAGATTGGGGATGTCGTGAAGTTGGAGGATTGTATAGATGTCCCGGAGCAACTTTTTATCGAAGAGGAGTTCGCTTTAACTGCGGAGCAGACAAAAGCAATTAAAGAATTGAGTGAACCAAATCCGCTTACGAAATTTATTAAGGTGCATCAAATTACCCAAGGCGCATTGTTGGGCGGAGAATATGCCAAAGACACATTTTATCCTTCCAATAAGCTCGAGCGCTTGCGAGAATTGGCGGAAGAGCATAAGAAGATCGCCATCGTTTGCCGGTATAATTTGCAAATTGACTATATTTCGACGCATTTAAATGCGATTAGACGCGTTCTAATTATCCGAGGCGATGTAGAGGACAGGGATTCAGTCATCCGCGAGGCGGAAAAATTAGACGAGTGTATTATATTGATACAAGGCGAATGTTGCGAGGGTTATGAGCTTCCAAGTTTTGGACTTATTATTTTTGCTTCATTATCATTTAGTTATAAATCCTATGTGCAGATGTGTGGGCGGTTTCTCCGAATCAATAAGCCCAAGAAAAATGTTTATTTGCATATGATAGGCGGGGAGATTGATAGAGAAGTTTATAAAGCAATAAAACGAAAGGAAGATTTTAATATCGAAATTTATGCACGAAAAAGAAACTAATTTAGGCGAATGTCCTGTCTGCGGAGGGCTTTTGATTACCGAAGAGGAAATGTCAGCAGGCATTTGCGAAAATTGTGAAATGAATGAGGAAGATATTGATGACGATGATAAATACGAAGAATAAATGTTTGAAAAAACATATCAAATTTTATTCGGCCATTGGTTAAAAGCAAGATGGGGAGGATCCGGGATTTTTGAATTGAAGGCAGCTCGCAATGGCATTTCACTCCCCTTTAGCGAAGTGAAAGAACATCAAATCACGGCTCTCAAAGCAGCAAACGAAGGGGGGCGCGGACTCTATTATAAAATTCCGGACTCCGGAATGGGATGGAAACCCGCAGATTGTTTTATCTTGCGCGATACCCCAGCTTTTGTAGTCATTTTTTTCAGCCGAAAGGAATTTTATATGATTTCAATAGCTAGCTTCATCAAAGCTAGGGCAGAAATGAAGCGTAAATCGTTTAGGCGCGAAGATTGTATTAAAATAGGTATCAAGTGTAGTTTATAACAAAACAGCCCAAATAGGGGCTGTTTTGTGCTAAACTCAACTTCTATATTTTTCGTCTTCCATTTTTACTCATATTTTCACTAGCCCACAGTGGCTGGAGGTTAGTATAATGAAAGGCTTTCAGAAATTGTTTTCTATCCGTTAAATCATAAAATGCTAATGGTATCCGGTGGTCTAAATGCCAGCCATCAAATTTCCAGTTGTCCCAAGACATACCTTGTTGAAACTGTCCTTCGACATGAAATTTTAATTCAGAGATTGTGCATCCGAGGTCGCGTATAGCACAGCCAATCTTTTGATTATTTTTTAGGGCTTTATTTAAACGCCCTCGTAAAATTATGCGAAGTTTAAATTGTATATTAGAATTATATTGTTTTTTAAGATATAAATTTCTTTTATCTTTGTTTTTTTCTCGGTATTCTTTTCTTTGTTTAAAAATCTTATCTTTATTTTTTAGACGATACTCTTTCCCCCATTTTGAAACTTTATCTTTATTTTTAAGATACCATTTTTTATCACTATCTCGTATTTTTTGGGGATTTTCTGATCGATATTTTTTTCTATAAAGAGTCTTTTCTTCTTCAGTTTTGCGAACTCTAGGATGCGGCGTATAATTTTTTATACGCCATTTTTTATTATATTCCGAAATTTCATCTTTATGTTCAAGACGATATTTTTTCTTATATTCTCTTTTATATTCTTTGCTCCACGCCATAATCAAAGCCCACCCTAAGCTGGTGGCTATGGGTGGGCGTATAAAAATAACCACCAGCTATATGAAGTATAGCAGTTATTCTTGTTCAAAGCTACTAGGATATTTCTGTTGCATACGCAATTCATTTTTTAGCGCATCGTAGTATGCGTTAATGACTACTGTGAGCGTAGCCGATAAAGAAGTATATCCGAGATGGTTTTGTATTGATCGTAGCTTATCTTGCGTTTTATCCGACATAGAGAAAGAGCGGGTGGGAGTTTTAGTTTTAATCATTTTGTATAGTTATTTTTATCCTCTTTCGTCCATCTCAAAAAGAAAATGAGAGGAAGAAGAAGGAAGAATCCAATAATTTTTAATGTAGTTTTCATAATTTTTTAGGATAAGTTAGCCGATAACCTCCACGCTCAAGTCCGGCCAAAAACTCTATCATCTCAAGAAACGAGCGTGTGTTCATAGGGCGCGTGGCGATTGGAAAGCCCCTAGAGAAAAGGACGTAAGTATCTTTAATTATTTTGAGCTCGACAACTTTGGGAGGAGTTTCGTTATTGTATTCATTTTGAGTTAGTTTTATGTGCATAAAATTATATTAGTGGCAATAAGATGGTGAATAATACGAACGCAAGGGCAAAAATGACGAGCCATTTTGCCGTTTCTTTAAATCCGTGTTTCAAGTCTATAAAAAGACCCGATATGTCCGATACGAACCAGCGCAATTTTCTTTTTAACATAATTATAAGTTAGTTGATAATTTAAATTCGACCATAGCCGAGCGGAGGGAGGACAATAGTTAAGCAATCAAAATGCTTGCGCATTTCGCTTAAAAATTAAACCCTCCGCCCAGCGAGGAGAATACAAAGCGTGATAATTCGACTTATCTAAGGGCGGTTATCTTTTATTTACTAAGTCTTCTAAGTAGTTATTGACGTTTGAATGAAATATCTCACAAGGATTTATCTCATCTATGGCGTTATAAGTTTCCGCATCTATTTTGTCCGCCATCTCAAACTTATATCCGCCGTCATAATTTTTATCAAACCACTCTTTGAGTAGTTTCTTTTGTTTTGATGTTAAGTTTCTCATATAATTTCAACCCTATAATCTTTTAAATTATTGTAATCAAAGACTGTTTTTAATTCATATATATCTACGCTTGCATTGCCGTTTTCTTTAATTCCATACTCTCCCAAATAAACAATATCTCTAAAATAGTTATTTAGTTCTTCATCGCTTGCATTTAAATCATAAGCGAAAGTAAAGAAGTTATATTCGCTGTCATCATTATAAATAGCAAGATAAAGAGATTTTGTTTTTAGGTTTATTTTTTCTTTAAGCATATTTTTATTGCTATTGCCCTTTTGCTTTGTATTCTCTTCGCTGGGTATCTCTAGTGCTTATGTCCTCCGAGCATAATTGGCTCTAATAATTTAATTATTAATGGCTCTTATGCTTTTGCGTTACGAAACTCGCCCAAGTTGCCTTTAGGATTTATTCCGCACGCTTTCATGAATACAAACCAGTTGAATTTGGGGCTTCTGGCCTGTAACTCGTCCGCCATTCTCCAGCTCAATACTTCCAAACTGGCTTGTGCGGTTTTTGTATCATTCCCCTCGCGCTCTATTTCAAGCTCCCTGGTATAGGCTTGTTTTATTACGCTTGCGATTAACTCATAATCTTTTTTAGTCATGTTATTTAGTTTCTTTGCAGTTTTTACAGTTTCGGCCTTTCAAGATAGGTTTCAAACTTGCATCTTCAGATGCAAAACCCTCGGCTCCACAGTTAGGACAATTGAGAAACATCTCTAATTTCCCGTTGTCGTTTTCCATAGCGACGTTTAAATCCTCATCCACCAGAAAAACATTTCCGCTATTTGGATTAAACTCTACAGCTACACCGTCCGATAGATTATTTTCCCCTTCCCAGTCGGTATATTTGCCGTTTGAATACTTTTTAAGTAAATCTCCGGCCATATCCATTTCACGATAACCAAATTTAGATAAATCTCTTGTGTTCATTTGTTTATTTGTTTATGCCAGCCGAAACTCGATAAGTTTCGTCTATACTCAGAAGGCATAAACACTAGAGATATTTAATTGTCAATGTTCTGGCCTTGATCTGATTATCTCCAGTGTAAGGGAGTTGTTATTTATTGTCAATCGTTGTTAGTAATAAAAGATGGGGATAAATCAAAAATAAGAGCTTTTTAAGGAGAGTTATAATATAAATAAGAGCTTTTGTCAATAGAATATCTGGAATAGCTAAGCTGATAAGAAACCTCTTTAATATAATTATTATATAATAACATATTATTATATATATGTATATACTATATTTTCTAAAGGTAAGTTATATGCTTAGATATTTTGGATATATTATAGTAATTATAAAGATTATATGTTATAATATAAGATTAGATAATAAAAATAATAATAAGTCAATAAATGATAATGGAGTTGCTTCTTATTGGTAAGTGTAGTGAAATGAAAAATAATATTATGCCTTCTCAACTACAAGAAAGACTAGCGGACAATATAGTTAAAAATTCTCTAAATAAACATCCTGTATCAAAAAGGAAGCTCGTTATGATGAGTGGGTATTTGCAAAGTAATGCAGATGGAAAGGCAACTGAAATTGTAGCAAGTAAAGGAGTTAAGGAGGTTTTGAAGAGAAAATACGACATAGACGAAACACAAGTTAGATCAAGGCTTGGCGAAATCCTTGCAAGGCCCCTCAAAGTAGTGGAAACTGACCACATTTTGCGTGCAGTAGAGAATACAGCTCGTATTCTTGGCATGAACGCGCCGGATAAGCATATAGTTTTGTCTGGGGACCTCACGACTTTACTAAGGGAGATTAAAAAAGAAAAGCAGGAAGCTGTCAATGACATAGAAAGTAAAGAAGTCAAGAGTGAATAAGTCCTTATATATAAGGGTCAAATGAGCATGTCGCACATTAAATGATGTGCGCGCAGAGAAAACCTTTATTTTTCAAAGCGAGGGGGGGTAGCCCCCAAAAATGATACCCCGTATCAATTCATATATGACTAATTAAAAATTTTTTAGGATTTAATAAAAAATTTTTATATATTTTTAAAAAATTTTTATGTCACGTTGCCAAAATTGTTCTCGTAAATCAGATTCCTATGTTTGTAAAAAATGTTTAGAATTAAAGAAACTCATTTTAAGACGAAATTTAAAAAATTTCGGCTATGACAAAGAAAGAAGAATTAGAACAAAGAGAAGCGCTTAAAGAAGTTCTGCGTCGTTGTCAGGAATCTCCTCTTTTTTTTATTGAACGTGCTTTTAATTTAATTCCGCAGGAATTAAATTGCCAAAAGGGGCACGATCATAATTTTAAATCTTGTTATTCCCTTTTTGAAAAAGATAAAAATATCACATGGCAACAAGCGCAAGTATTACAAGCTCTAGCTGATGGCAAGGCGGGACGCTCTTCCCGGCGTATTTCAGTTGCCAGTGGCAACAATATAGGGAAATCAACTATAGCGGCATGGGCGACTCTTTGGTTTTTACTTTGCCATGAGCAGGCACAGGTATCGGTAACTTCTCCGTCTCAATCACAGCTCTATGATGTCCTCTGGAAAGAATGTAAGTTGTGGTTGGATAAGATGCCTCTAGGCCTCCGTGCCTTCTATGACTGGCAACAAACACATATTCGGATGACACCAAGCCCAAATACTTGGTTCGCCCGTGCGGCGACGGCGCGGAAAGAAACACCGGAGGCATTTTCAGGAATTCACGGAGAAAATGTTTTGCTCGTGGCAGAGGAAGCAAGCGCTATTGATGACGCGATTTACAGCACTGCGGAAGGAACGCTTGCTTCAGAGAATAGTCTAGTTCTCCTCATTTCAAACTATACCCGCGCGGAAGGATATTTTCATGATACTTTCACTAAAAATCGCGCCTACTGGAAAAATTTTACATTCTCATCCGCAGAGTCTCCGCTTGTCCCACAGAGCTTTCTTGATATAAAGGCGGCGGAAGGATTGGACTCGGATGCGTATAGGGTGTTCGTCTTGGGACTTCCTCCGCATGCGGAAGGAATGGATGAACAGGGCTTTATTCCACTTATTCAGCAAGGCGACCTGCGAATAGTTCCGGATGAAGGGAAGATGCCGGAGAACGCAAAGATGGGAGTTGATGTTGGAGGAGAAGGAAAAAACGAAACGGTGTGGGGAATACGAGACCAGTTTAGGGCGCGAATTATTGCCAGAGAACCTTTCTCTACGCCTAAGTCGGTGGCGGAAAAAACGATAACTCTCATGTCGCATTATGGAATAATGGACGGCAAAATATATATTGATAATTTTGGCGTGGGCGCGAATGTGGCGCAGGAGCTTGCGCTATCCCCTAAGCGCCTTAGGGTTCAGGCAGTAAATGTTGGGCAGGAGGCGATGGATAAGAAAAGCTATATAAATCTTCGGGCGGAGGCATATATGCGTTTCCGCAATTGGTTGCGCTCAGGAGGGGAACTTATGCGAAATGAAGATTGGAAACAGTTACTCTCTATTCGCTACAAGGTGGAGACTTCGGGTAAATATAGGATAATGTCGAAGCTGGAAATGGCTAAAAGAGGGATAAAGTCACCTGATGCGGGGGATGCCTTGATGCTTACATTTCTTGACCCGGAAGGGTCCCGCCGCTTTGGGCTTCCGTTATCGGACGCGGAGAAGGAAGATAGGATATTTAAAGAGCACATGCGATTAAAGAAATTATCCACTTTTAATAAACCGTCATTTCTGCGAAGATAGATTATGAATATATCTATCGAAGACAAAAAACAGTTGCAACAAATAATGGGATATCCTGTGGAGGAAGTATTGGATAAGACTCTTTGGAGGGGGGTGGAGGCTATGATGAAAAGAAATATATGCCTTTACACGATCAGACTTTATCTGATGATTAGAAATAGATAAATTATGAAAGAATCACCAATTATTCTTACTCCCGAACAGAAAACTGAATTTTTAAAAAAGAAACAGAAGGAGTTTATGAACTATGTCCAGAAGGCTGAAGCAGTTACGGGTATGGGTATTCGTCCAGTTGTCGAATATACGCCGTTTGGGGTAATCCCTAAAATAGTTATTGTGCCATTAGAAAAAAAAGATGACACTAAAAGCCCTCCGAAATCAAGCGATAATTAGTTACGAAGAGCCGGAAGATTACGCGGAGGGGAAAAGCGGAATAACGCTTCCTTCGCAGGTTATGCTTAGGCGTTTTTTAAGAGGCCGCAGCCAAAAAGTTCTTGATAATCCGCCGGATATTGTTCGGTTGGGAACGGTTGTTTCTTCGGAAGCAATCCCTACAGGAACAAGAATTTACTTTAATAAACATGACGGGCGCGAATTTAAGCACGAAGATAAAATATATTACGCAATTCCTGAGAAATGGATATTAGGATATGAGTTATCCACTTAGAGTTTTTCTAAAATCTTTTTTTGTGATATTGATTAAGTATGCAGTCTAAACTCCCTAAGCCTAAAAAGAGAAAAACTAAGCCAAGCTACTGACGTGTTCAAAGTTTGGCTTTTTTCATGGACGACGAGGCTGATGCTGAAAATGGTTGACTTGCCTCCGGTGGAAGAAAGGGAACAGAGGATGGATGACTGGCTTGCGGGAGCGTGGATGACTCCGGGATTTAGAAGCTATGTCGCTTACCGGAAAGAAGAATTGAAAAAAGAGTTGGCTTCAGGGATTGGGGGGCATCCGGAACCGAGAGTGGCGTATCTTATCCGCTTCGGACAGCAGTATGAAGCACTCGCGCTAGGCACATTTGCCAAGCTGGCGTGGGAGCGTAAAGAGAGGCAAAAGAGAATTTCGCTGGCAAAGGAACAACCTTTGCCCACGAGAGAACGGCAACAGGGACCCCAGCCTGTTAAGTAGGGAGAATTACTGGCTTACCCACCACGAGAAAATGGAGAATGAAACAAACCCGGAAGTCATACCGGCGATACCAAACGAAGACGCAAGCGGAGATCCGTTAGATAAATTATTTAGCGAGAGTCCGGAGAAGGTCTTAGAGGAAGCGAAAAAATTTCGTGGGATAGCCCATCGTTTAGGCGAGAAGCCGCCCAAAGAAATTATCAAGGAAGTCCCTGTGATTGTGGAGAAACCAAAAGAATCTCCATATCTCACTAAAGAGGATTTTTATCGCTCGAACACTAAGAAGGCAAGGGTTTTGCTCGACCAGGAGGTTCAGGACAACTTCGATGAGATTGCAAAACTTGCAGTTTCCAGAAGGGGTCAGGAAACTCCGGAAGATATAGCGGAAGATTATAAAGACGCATTCGTCGTCTGGAAATTCCGCAAAGGAGACTCGAAAGAGAATCCCGCGGCAGACCTCGCTACGACAGGTGTTCGTTCTCCGTCCGGAGGTGCTCCGAAAGAAGCGCCGAAGAAGGAAGAGGAAGACCCTCGTTTCCGAATACCAACTCCACCTACGGAGTGGTATCCTAAACCCTCAAAATAGTTTTTCATACAATTTATCTCCGCATTTATTAGATTAATAACTAATCAAATGCCATTTTTACCTTATAATTTCGATGAAGGAAGGGTTGTTTTGTTGCAAGTCGCAGCTACTACTTTCACAAAAGGCGATGCTTGCGTGCATGATGGCTCGGGGCAGATGGTCAAAGCTACAGCGGGAAATGGAGCGGGATTAATGTATGTTATTGCTGAAACCGTTTCAACAACCGCGACTGCCGGAGACCTTCACGCTTTTTGGGATGCGGGTCCAAGTATGGAGTTCGTTGCAAATACTACGGCAGATCCTACTCAAGCGCAGTGCGGAACTTTTGTTGACCTTGTGACTAACGCGGGGACATTGGACACGGCAGCTTCAACTGACGATCTTTTCTTTGTATCGAGAATTGACGGAGCGCTTGCTGACAGAAAAGTGATTGGTCACTTTACTCCTTACGCTCCAGCCGTTGAATAAACGGAATCTATTATTAACTAATTAACTTAAATGCCATTAACTACTACAGATTATCCCAAACTCACCCAGAAACTGAACGAGGTTTTCAATGAATCAGCCTCGTCTGCTATGGAGGAGTGGATTGGGAGACAAATCTTTGATGTCATTGACACAGACTGGAAAATCTATGACTACCTTTCATTGCATGGGGTAGGTGGATTTGCCAGGGTTGCTGAAGGTGGAGAGTTGCCGACTGTATCTTCCGTTGAGGGAGATTCGGCTGCTTGGACACAGAAACGCTACGGGGACAAAATCTCTGTCACGAAAGATATGAGAATGTTCGACCGCTACGATCAGATGACGGAGGCGGTGTCTTCCGGCGTTGATGAAGCGTTTCACCTCGTTGACCAGTCAATGGCTGACGTTCTTACGAACGGTTTTAGCGGAACAACTTATACGGATGTATTCGGCGACACCGTTGCTAATACTGCGGTTGATGGGGTTGTTCTCTTCTCGGCTTCACACACAAATAACCTCAATTCGACAACTTACAGGAACTTGATTAGAAATGCCGCAGGGACGGCGAACCCGGCTCTCGATAGAGACCCGATTGTAAAGGCTCGCTCGGACGCGCGGACATTCAAAGATCCGAACGGTATCAACAGGCCGACAATGCTCGATACTCTCATTGTATCAGCGGCGAATGAGGACTTGGCCGAAAGGCTAGTTTACTCGCAAGGCGTTGCAGGAACTCCGAACGTGGACATCAACCCAATTAAGGGCAAGATTAAAAATATAATTGTTTGGTCTAAATTGGACACGCGTTCAGATGGAACAAATACTTCTGCCTATTGGTTTATGTCTGATTCAAGAAAAGTAAAGAAATCTTTGAAAGCTCCATTTGCCCAGAAACCAAAAATGCAGGCGGCCGAACAGGTTACTGAAACCCAAAACTGGCTTTATCCGATTGACGCTTACTACGTTATTGGAATTGGTTATGTTCCTTTTGTCTGGGGTTCGACAGGAGCTAACTAAAGCTAGTTCTATTATCAGCTAACCGCTAAATCAAATGCTTAATTACGCAAATCTAGTTGGGCAAGGAAGAGCAAAAGACATCGGCATTCCCTGGACTCCAGAGGAAAACGAACTTTTGCATTTAATTGTCCAAGAACGCGGTATGGCTCGCGTGACAGTGGCGGATTATTTAAGGATGGGAGGCATTGAATCTTTAGAAGATTTTGATGCAGTCATCAAAAAAGGAATAGTGCCACAGACACGTGAAGAGCTTGAAAAAGAAGCAAAAGCAAAGGGAGTGAACTTTGATGAAGGAACTCCCGACACAGTGCTTGCGAAGCACGTTGGTAAGGCGAAAGAAAAAAAGAAACCAAAATGAATTACTTAAAACAGAATCATCTTGCGTTGCTTATAATTGCCTACTTGATTGCCGCCCCATTTTTAATGGGAGAGGAAGTGAAACTTCCTGATCTTGGAGCTTCGACTGCTCTTACGACAATTACTAATAGGTGGCGTTTCAGCACCGAAGGAAGTCAATTCTCTAGAATTCTTCATGGAACCTGCAATCTCACGATAAATTCCGGTTATCTAAGCACTACGAATGCGTCAAATACGATGCAGGCGACCTGCGCGGTAACAGGGGTTGATTCAGGAGATGTCGTATTTGTTTCTATGCCGAGAGCAAGTCTGATAGGGAATCAGGGTGTTCGCGTAGGCTTCTGGGCTATAGCCACGGAAGCAACTTCTACAGACCTCATTGGGGTAACAATTTTCAATGGCTCTGGCGCAGCGACTACATCCTTCCCACTTGCAACGACTTCAGTTCAGTACCTAATCTTCGACACACCGTAATCCTTTCACTTAGTCGCTCGCTCTTGTGAAACGGGCGATTAAGATGAGAGGGTTACAAAAAAATTATTAGTTTAAAAAAATAATAAATGAAAAAAAATAGATTACTCTTTTTCTCTGGCCTAGCCGCTCTTCTCTTTGGCGGACTAGGCCTTTCTGTTGAAGCAAATCCATCTGGGTTCTTTACTAACTGTGCTACTAATACATCAACGTCCACCGTTAGCTTGATGACCGCTGGCACTGCTACCACCACTCTTACTTGTAATCTTGGAGGAGCCGATCAAAGAGCTGTGGAGTCTGCCGTGTTAACGATTTTCTTCAACGCTTCTTCTACCTCCTCTGTTCTTAAGGGGAATCTTGAATACTCAAATAACGGAATCGATTGGTTTGAGAACAACCTTGGAGATCTTACTGATGTTGCGACTACAAGCCCGACTGCTTCAATCGGAGCGGTTAAGGGATTTTCGATGCAGTATGCCTCCTCTTCACAGGGGCAACTTGGGCTGGCTAAACGAAACTATATCTCCAAAATAATGGAGGTCAAAACTCCAACTCGATATATCAGGGTGATTTTCTCTCTACCCGCTGGTTCGGCGAACGGAGGTGTCTGGGCACAGATTATAGGCAAGAAACAAAACTAAGTGATACCAATACTTCGGCATCAAAACAGAGTCTTATCCATAGACAACTCCCCAATCGTTGCTAATGCGGTTGGAGAAACTTATTTGACTGCCGAAGTATCTGCCTCAACGCTAACAGTAAAAAGCATAACTGGTTTTGGAATAAATCAGATTCTTCTCATTGGAGAATTGGGAACGGAGAACGCGGAGATTGTTTTGACTCATGCTTCAACAGCGCCTTCTGGGACAACAATTACGCTTTCAGCTTCTCTTGGACGCACGCATTATGTTGGGGAGAAAGTTAGGATAATTCTCTTTAACCAATTTGAGTTAAGTCGCGCTCCAACGGCTGCGGGGACAAAAACTGTTCTTGTTGTCTCTGGCGGGATGCCTCCCTCTGGACTCGGCACGGGATTGATAGCCATTGATCCGGGGAAAGTGATTCAGTCTTACGAAGATGTTGAATTTACCACGGGTTATTATTTTGCCCGCTATAAGCATTCTGTAGAAACAACTTTTGGAGGATATACCGATGCTCTTATTTACGGAGGTTGGGCGAAAGATACTGTTCAATACATGATTGACGGCGCGCTTCGGAGAATTGGGAGAACTTTATCTGAATTATTTACGGAAGATGACGCGTTCAGGGAAATTAATGAATGTTTAAGATTCATTAAAGGAAAACAAGTTAGGTGGCCGGAACATTCAAGTTTCAATTATGTAGCTGGGCAAACTTCACGCGGAACCCATATTGTTGCTATGCCGACGGACGCATACGACCTTGAAACAAATAGGTCTATTCAGGCGGTGCGCGTAGGAAATAATCCGACTAAATTAATCTATCTTGATTCAGATGCCTTTGACGCGCAGATGGACGATACGGTTTATACGCAGGTTACAACGCAGGCGGTAGCCACCGATACAACGTTAGCAATAGATAATTCGTATGACTTTGAGGATTCCGGCACTGTGCACGTTTACGTATCCGGAACAAAGTATTCCATTACATACACCGGGGTTACCCGTTCTGCAAGCGCCGGAGTCCTCACGGGCATACCAGCTTCAGGGGACGGCTCGATTACAGTTACGATTGCTGTGGATGTTTATGTTTGGCAGAATGAAACGGAAGGAATCCCGAAATATTTTACAGTGCGCAATAGTAATATAGAATTTTGGCCTCTAGCCGATGCTACAGAAGACAATCAGAATATTTTTCTTGATTACGATAAAGTTGCGACTGCAATAGACAGTGATGGCGATACTATAGACTTTCACCGATATGATATGGTTCTTGACTACCTAACTTGGAAGATGTGGACGATTTTAAAAAATGATGGAATTTTGGATATGAATAATAATTATTACATTCAATTTAAGGAAAAATTGAATGATTCAATCCGCACTTCGCGCTCTGGGCAGGTATTTCCGTGGAGACCGAAAATTAATAGGATAAATTACCGAGGAGGGACAGGGTCGTATATTAGCTCTAGCGATAGAAGTGGAAGCAACTAATGGCAAAGATTCCCGAAGGAGTTAAATATGCTGACTTCATGGGCGGACAGGCAAACAACATAAACGTAACACTCGCCCCGAAGAATACGGTTGAATTGGGATTGAATTTCGATTTTGATTACGAGATTGGGGCTGCGACTACCCGACTCGGATTGACTCAAATTGACTCACAACTTGTGAACGACAAATCTATTCTTGGTCTTTTCCAGCACGTTGATCAGGGAGACACAACAAAAAATAAATTATTTGCTTCTATAAATGATGCTACAAATACGAATTCAGATATTTGGGACTTAGACGGAACGCCTGCAATTTCTCTTGCGGACGATACACAGGGGCTTAAAACCTATTGGCTCAATTACGCTGGAGACACAGTTCGCCTTAATGGAACGGATGCTCCGAAAGCCTACAATTCAGCCTCTTGGATAACTACAGGAGGAGTTTTTGACCTTGCTAATATGCCGACAGCATATAAATATCCTAAAGAATTTTTAGACAGAGTTTACCTATGGGGGAATTCTTCTGCTCCTTACACACTGGCGTATTCTGGAATCCTTACTGCGGGCACAGTTTCATGGACTTCAGGCAATGGGACAGTTCAAATCGAACCTGAAGACGGAGGAGGAGAAGGAACGGGGCTCGGTAAAGTCCCCGGCTACATTCTTATTTTTAAAAGGCGTTCAATGAAACGCTGGAATTATTCATCCGCTTTCCCAGAATCCCTCGTCAATATTGGCGCTTATTCGCAGGAAAGTATTGTTGAAGGGGGAGGGCTTTGCGCTTTTTATTCAGATTCAAATGAGGACGCAAAGGGATTTTATGTAACGAACGGCGGACGACCGCAGTGCATTTCAAAAGATAATAATCGTCCGATTACAAAATGGGTCAATGCGATTGGCGCTACAGCAAATGTCGCTGGATATGCTACTGACAGGGTTTTTGGATGGAGCGTTGGAGATTTAACAGTCGATGGGGAATCTTTTACAAATGTCGTGCTGCGTTATAACCGAATTTTAAATCAATGGAGCGTTAGAAGTTATCCAACGGAACTTAAAGTTTTCGCGCACTACGTCGCTTCAAAAGTTGGGCAGATTATCGTTGGGGATGATGATGGGAATGTTTGGGAGTATGACAAAACAGGAAAATATCAAGACGGCTCAACGGACATCCTCTACAGGCTTCGCACCCAGCACGATACTTTTAGCTACAACCAAATTAAATCAATGACGGATAGAGTCATTGTTAGGGGCAAGAATCTTGCTGGTGCAGTCGTTTCTATAATTAAAAATGAAGATATTGATACCACTGACCCAGTTGGAGGAGGTGCTTTATCAATCTGGAATAAAATTCTCGGCTGGATAGGAGTAAGTAAAAAAATTGAAGCAACAACAATGTCAGTTGAAATTAAAGGAACCGGAATGAATTCGGATCGAGTCCACGTTCGAGAGATTGAATTACCCGGAATAGAAGTTTTACAAAATTATAATGGCTAAACTTGCCTACAACATAGATGACGTATTAGGAAACCCAATGGCAAGAGTTATGGAAGAACCGATTCCTTCTTTTGACGATACTTTTTATTCTGCTGTTGGCCCCGCCTCCCTTGATTCCGGCCAGCTCTTATCAAACATAGAACAGAAATCTGGGACGCTTTGGAATGGGAAGACTACTTTTGCAAACACAGTCGCCGGTTATCGCTTAGGGGTTGATTCTTCAGACGGGCTTCTTAAATTTTATATCGGAGATGCAACGAATTATCTAAACTGGACGGGAACGGCGCTGACTATTGCGGGGTCTCTTTCCGCGACTTCAGGGACTATTGGAGGATGGTCTATAAATTCCACTTCTATTTACACAGGAACAGAAGATTTTTCTGGATATACCGCAAACGCTGGGGACATCACGATTTATTCTAATGGAACGGATGCAAGTATCCACGCAAAAAATTGGTTTATAGATACTGCCGGAGTTCTTAACTGCACTGCGGCAGTTATTTCCGGGGCGATTACTACCACTGCGAGTTCTGTTTTAGACGGACAGTATCTTTCCGCTTTGAGCGTAGGCAATGCCGCGATAAATGATTTAGCTGTTACTAAACTTACTGCAGGCACTATTTCTTCAAAATCTATTGTTTTAGCTATTGCGGCAGGAACTGGTGACGTTGAAATTCGTTCTGGAATTGCCGCAGGAGATTTTGCAAACACCGGAGCCGCGTCAGGCTTTATCATTGGCCTTGACGATAGCGATTCTGATAAAGCAAAATTTTACTTCGGCAGTTCTACTAATTATGTTAAATATGATGGGACAACTACAACTTTCAAAGGCGCGGTTACAATAGATTCTGGCTCTGGAATTGCAAATCTTTCTGATGCAGGGGCGCTCGCGACGGAAGATAGTGTAACTTCTTCGCTTGCTAACCTCGCTCTTAGAGGCTGGATACAAACTTCCGCATTTACTGTAACTGATTTAAATACGATTGCTTGGGGCACTGGAACATTTACGGCTTCAGATGGGACATCTTATTCCATCTCCGCTGGAAACACAGGCAACATGTCAGCTAAGACTTATGTTTATTTGGACATTGCAGTATCCACAACTGCTTATCAAGTAACTACGACAGCGACAACGGCAATCGGCAATGGCAAAGTTCTTATTGCAATTTGTCAAAATGGGGCAACGGAAGCAGTTTTTATGCTTCTTAATAATAATTCTTACAACATTGATGCGGCGAATATCGTAGCGGGTTCAATAACTGCAAATGAGATAGCCGCTACGACAATCACTTCAGATAAACTTTCCGTCTCCCAACTCTCCGCCATCGCTGCTGATCTCGGCACGATCACCGCTGGAACAGTTACAGGCGCAACGCTACGCACTTCGGTTTCCAACCCAAAATTTAATATAACTTCAACAGCTTTTCAGGGCATTGAGACCGGAGGTAATGTTGTCTTTGAAGTTGTCATTGACGGCGCAAACGCAGGCGACGTGATAATGGGTGATGACGCTACCGGTTCTTATGCTATGTGGGACGATTCAGCAGGAACTTTCCAGGTCTTTGCGGACAATATTCCCGTCTCAATTATTGGAACTTTTGGAGGAGATGGTTCGGACGGTGCACTTACGATTACTTCTGGCACAACAACTGTTTCTGCGGCGGGAGCGCAAGTTTTTTTGAGAAATTATACTTCTGTATCTATAACGAGCACCGCAACTTTAACTTTTTCAAACCCCCATGCCTCGGGAACTATTTTTATAGTGAAATCTCAAGGCGCCGTGGTTCTCACCGCAACTACCCCTATAGATGTGTCAGCTCTTGGGGGTACTTCTGGAACGGGTGGGGCAGGTGGGTTGGGTGGTTCTAACGGAGCGACAGGTACTGATGGAACAAACGGAAGCGGAATTTTTGATGAATTAACAACCCACGATGGCGTTGGCGGTGCGGGCGGCGGAGGTGCCGGAGGAACTGGAGGTGTAGTTTTGTCTACCATTTCTGTCTATTTACGAAACGCTGTCGCTTTATCAAGAAGAATGACAATCTTCGCATGTGGTTCCGGAGGAGGAGGCGGAGGCGGTGGAGAAAGCACCTCATCTATTAACGCATGGGATGGAGGAGCGGGGGGACGAGGCGGAGGGGCTATGTTAATTGAATGTCGTGGAGATTTGAATTTTACGGGCACTATAAATGCTTCCGGGGCGAATGGTTCTGATGGAGAGGATAGTATTGGGGGATCAGGCGAATCCAATGCCGGTGGTGGAGGCGGTGGCGGAGGCGCTGGGGGAATGGTTGCTATTTTGTATGCAACAGCAACAGCGACTTCTGGGACTATAAATACGGCGGGTGGAGCTGGTGGTGCTGGAGGAGATGGTGATTCAAATGGGGGAGGCTCTGCAACAGAGGTACAGGGTGGCTCCGGAGGTGGTGGAGGAGGTGGGACTGGAGGCAATGGAGCTGCTGGGGGGACAGGTTCAGCTAACGAAGCTGATGCAGGAGATGCGGGTGGCGCTGGAAGCAATGAAAGAAGCGGCGGCGGAGGAGGCGGAGGCAGTTCGAGACGTGGCAATTCTGCCGGAACTACATCTGGTGGTGCGGCAGGTTCGGCAGGTTCTTCTGAAAATGTTTATGTGGCTCAAAATAACGTGTTCGCTTAAATGAAAAACTACGACGAAACAATCGAAATAAAATGCCGATTTTGCGGAACTATCTGCGGAAAGTTTGAAAGATTTTTCTATCAGAAACCTTTAGTTACAGAAGATATCCGTTGCGATAATGATACTCTTCTCTACGGCACGTTCAAAGAAATGGAAATTAAAGCCACACAAGATTTGCAGATGTCCTATAATGAATTTAAGGATTTAATGGTAAAATGCGAGTATAAGAAGCCACTTTTCAAAAAGGAATTTTCCAAAATTAAAACGGAAAAAATGGAAGGATTTACAGATTTAACAAAAGGTGAGCAAAGGGAAATTATTAGTAGGTTAGAAGATTTTTAATATGGATCCAGAATTTTTATATTTCGAGGACAAGGCAAACGGCGGTTACTACACCGTAGAAAAATCTTTTTATGCAACAAACAAAGAGGCCATTGATTCTTATCAGTCTTCGCAGGGGCGTAATTTTGTGCAACTTGACGCTCCTCCTCCGGGAGTAACTCTACAGCAACTTGACGCTCCCGGTCTTACGGCTGGTTTCAAAATGCCGACTGAAGGCAGAGGAGCCATTGACCCAAACGCTCCGTCGCAATTCATTACCGCAGGGACTTTTGATCCGACTTATGGTTTAACTCCTGTTGAAGGAGGATTTGCCGCCCCCGCCGGAACTCCTGCGCCAACTACTACAACAGGCACTTCAATTCTCCCCGCAGGCGTGAATTCTTTGACTCCAAATCCTGTTGACTCGCAAACCGCCCAGCAGATAGCAAATACTCAAACCCAACAGGATACAGATTTGAATGAAATTCTTGCGAATTCAGGGCTAGATGCCGACCAACAAGAAATGATTAGACAACTTTACGGAGTTATATCAACTCAAGACCAAGCGCTTGCGGCGAAATTTAAATTAGCTTTTGAACAGGCGGCAGCAATGGGAGACCCCTATTGGAAATCACAAATAAGGTTGGTGGCGGATGAACTTCAAAGAGGATTTGTTTCACTAGAACAAGATTTACAATTCAAAGAAACACAATTAAGGAATCGGATGACAGATTTGCAATCTGACTTAGAAGCTACAAAAGATTTTCTATCACTTGAGCAATCTTCACAACTTACAGACCTTGAACGCCAATATAAACAAACTCTTGCTAATACTCAGAACGATTTAGCGGCCAGAGGATTTACGCAATCTACGGAACGAATGAATAAAGAACAGCTTTTGAGCGATACAACAGGAAGTATGCGTGAATCAATTACTCGAAGAATTGGAGAACAAGTTAGACGCGCGGAAACGGGAGCTACAACAGGAGTCCGTGACATTAATTCTGAAATTGTAAGGTTGCAAGAATTGGCAGAACAGGGAAAACTTGACCTTGCTCGCCAGGCAGAAAGCACGCTTGGAACAGCAGGAGCGGCAACTATTCCGGGGAATACAGTGGCGCCGCTCGGGGAAATTTACGGTTCACTTCCTGCACAACAATTACAAGACACTATTAACGCTTCAACGCAACTAATTTTCTAACTATGGCAACATTTTATGTAAAACTAGGAGGCACAGGAGAACAGATTACTACAATATCCCCCGGAACGATCGACCCAGGCGCTACTTATATCCAATCCGGCACGGGGGCGCAGGTTTCTGGAGCAACAATTTTAGGTTCGGCAGGGAATACGCAAGTTACGCCTCCTCCTACAACGGCTCCTCCAACTACGGCGCCCGCCTCTCCTGTCCTTCCCGCGTATATCCCTCCTCCACTTCCAGACTTAGATAAAATAGCTCCATTACCTTCATATACAGAACCTGGGGCTAAGCCGACATATACTCCCCCAAAATCAAACCTTGCCCAATTTTCTATGATTATGGGACAGGCAACAGACCTTGCCCGTAAGAAATTTATGGATTTGGCAAATACTCAAGCACTTACAAATATTCCTTTCGGAGCATTGCCAGCAACAAGTTTTGCTCAATTAGTTGGCAACTTAGGGAAAATTCAGCAATCAACGACAATGCCTTTAATTGAACAGACTCTCGCCTTTGCAAGAGAGGATTTTGAAAATACTCTTGAAGCATACAAAATAAATTTCCAGTTGGACGTTGATGAATATAATTATCTTCGAGACCGCAAAGACCAGATTTTAGACCTTGCATTTAAGAGGAAAGAAAATTTGGCTCTTCTTGGCTACGACCAGCAAGTTGATATTGCAAAATTAACTTACCAGGATAAAAAAGCTTTGGTTATGCTTGAATACGATAGGCAACTTGATGCTTATGATAAGCAGTTAGCTCAGCAAAAAGAAGAGAAGGCAAATATCCAAGATATTGGATTGAAAGTTAAAGACCCAGTTCTCGCTGCTCAAATTTTCAATTCTACTACAACTGATCAAGCTTTGAAGATATATGCTTCTTCTTTGGCAAAAGGAGGTGAGGAAGTTAAGTCCGTTGATGTGAGAATTACAAAAGACGGAACTGAATATTGGGATTTTGTATATATTGATCCAAATGACCCTACAAAAGCTCCTAGAACTGTTTCTGTGTATAAGGGACAAGGGACTGCTCCAGGAGGGGGAAGTGTTGTAGTAAAGCCTTCGGAGGGATTTTTTGACGCTAAAATTGAAAGTGATGCAAGGGAGGATGCGAATACTCTTCTTACACAAGGGAAAACCCCAGAAGAAGCATACCAACAATTACGACTTATATATAGTCCGCAAGAAATTTCTGATGGTGCTTTAAAGAAATTAGTAGGGATAACAATTACTGAGACTTCTTCGTTAGAAAATCAGACAACACAAGAAGCCGCAAATTCATGGTTATCTAGTGGATTAACTGGATATGAAGTTCCGCCACCGCCAAAAACAATTTTAACTATTCCTAAAGACGCTGATTTAAGCAAGTTTAATCCTCAAATTTAATGGGAAGATTATCAACTACAACTAGAAAAGGAAGATTGAGTTCGGGATTAGATTTGTCTTCGATTGAGGGCTTGGCTAGTTTCGCTAAATCAAGGGGGTTTGAAGAAGAAGCTAAAAAAGCCTTAGAACCTCCAAAACTTTCTTTTCTTCAAAGAATAGGAAGAGTCTTAACTTCATTTGAAACTGGTAATGCTTTATATCAAAAACGATACGAACAAAAATCTTTTGGAAGACAGTATCTTTCTGATATAGGGAGAGATATAAAAGCGGGAATAACCGGAAATGAAACTCGTCTTACTCCTAAAAAAACTTTCAAAGATATTTTAGTTAAAGAAGGAATGAAAGACAGACCGGGCAAACTTGATGCCGTTGATGTTGTTGGATTGGTTGGAGATATTATTGCTGATCCAACTACATTTTTTGGAGGATTTGCAGGACGAGGGATAGCAAAAGGAGTTGGAAAAACTGTAAAGCTGGCAGAAAAAGCTCCGCTTATTGGCAAGACAGTTACGGCTGGGCGCGAAGGAGTTGAAGGACTTTTTAAACCATTCTCTAAAATAGAAAAATTGGGAGAAAAAGGAGTGCAATATCGAACAAATTTTGAAAAGTATGTTAAGGGAACAAGAGCAGAGATGGACGATTTTCTTAGTGCGGTTGCAGCTAAAGCTAAGGGAGTTAAACAGATAAAAGGAGCAGGAAAAACTATAGGAGAAGCAGTCGAGACCGGAACAAAAACAGGCAATAATCTTTTAGATGAAGCAATGGATTCTTTGGTTTCTACTCAAAGCAAATTTAAACAGGCAGAAATTGCTAGAGGGGTTTTAGAACATGAACTTCCTGATTATATGCACCATATGTTAACTACCGAAGCTCAAGATTTCATGTCTAAAGGAGGAGACTTGGCACAGTTTGTTAAACCAATTAGAGTTAAATTGGGAGCGGCTAAAGAAAGAAAAATTGGAGGTATTGTTACTGAAATAAATAAAGAATATCAAAAGAAACTCGGCTTCAATCTTTTTGAAGAAGATGCCTTTACTGCGTTTTCAAAGCGAGGGATTGATTCTATTCGTGCTATCAACACTCACGATTTTCTTGAAAGGGTAGGAATACAATTTGGACAGAAAGTAGAAAAAGATTTTATTGATGAAGCTGGTGTTAGATGGATTGAAACTGGGGCCAAGCAATTAAAAGGGCTTCGTGTTCCAGAAGCTATTGCTAAACACATAGACGAAACGCAAAAGTTTCTGTCTAATGATGAGGCCACTAATGGATTCCTGCGGGTTTATGACAAATTAAATAATTTTTGGAAAGGAACGGTTACGGGATATTTCCCAGCTTTTCATACTCGGAACGCTATAGGAGGAACATTTAATAATTGGCTTGCCGGATTAAAAAACCCTCTTCGGTATATGGAAAATGAA
>Ga0209323_10000500_pt1 | contig 25202 bp, 24 predicted proteins | sample Rifsed19ft2_FD_184014 | JGI IMG/M metagenome (GOLD analysis project Ga0209323, IMG submission 184014) | Soil microbial communities from Rifle, Colorado, USA - sediment 19ft 2 (version 2) | ecosystem: Environmental > Terrestrial > Deep subsurface > Rock core/Sediment | place: Rifle, Colorado...
CTATCGGGGATATGGTTTAAAACCAGATTCCCGATAAAAAACTTCGGGAATGACATTTTCGTTGTCGTTTGTGAGCCCACAGGGCTCATGACTGTTCATCCAATTATTATAAATTCACAAGCTTACTTCATAAGCTTATGATATACCCCAACAGTTTCTTCAGTCATTCGGTCAAGCGAAAATTTATCAAGAGCAGAAAAGCTATTCTGGATAAATCTTTCTCTACTTACTGCATCTCCGGCAATTTTGATAATTTTATTTGCAAGATCCTTCCAGTCTCCTGGTTCAACAAGAAATCCATTCACTCCATCCTCAATCTGCTCAGGAATACCTCCTGTTTTCCCCCCTATTACTGGAACACCAGCGCTCATCGCCTCAAGGAAAGCCCAGGGAAGACCCTCTATCAAAGAAGGCATTGCAAAGATATCAGCCATCGTAAATAGTATTTTAACTTCTTCATTATCCTTCCTTCCAAGGAAATGGATATTTCCCTCTATTTTCAGGCTTCTGCTTAACTCCCTCATCTCCCCTTCTTTTTCTTCACTGACCTTACCAACTACATGGAGTGAGACCTCTGGAAATACTTTTTTAACTTCAGCAACAGCATTGATCAAAACCGGAAGTCCTTTTCGACGGAAATTTTGCCCCACAAAGAGAATTGAAGGATGCCCTTTTAATTTTTCCCCTTTTTTCACCTTGTATGCTGCAATGTCAGGTTTCTCGATTCCGTAGTAGATCATTTTTATCAACTTCTCATTGATATAATAATTCCTGATGACAGACTCCTTTATATAATTGCAATTCGCGATAACCATAGAAAGTTTTTTTATGGCCCTCTTCTCCAGCATCCTCGTAATGTTATAGAAAAAAGACCTTGTTAACCAATCATCATAGTGTCTTCTATAAGATAAAGGATTCTTTGAGGCTTCAGCAAAGTAGTAATCATTCATAGTACCAACAACAGGAATACCCTTTGGTTTGCAAAAGAAAGAGTCTCTGGCATCAACAAAGTGTATAATATCGAAGGATTCCTTTTTAAGCAGACGTTGAAGGGTCTTATTAAAATGATACGATAAGATAATCCAGTTTCCGAGGGTAGGTTTAATTTTTAATCCCTCCATTTCTACAATATTTACCTCGGAATGAGATTTACTTTTAGAGACATCAGGGCATACTACACTAACACTATGTCCTTTTTCTGCCAGGGCATTTATAAGACGTGTGGCATAGGTTCCGACCCCACTCCAGAAATTTCCATATTGGTGGGTAATAATACATATCTTTAATGAGTTCATATAACGTATAAACTACTTGAGTGCCTTTAACTCAAAATATACACCATCATAAATATTCAATAAATAATATTTAAGTAACCCCTTAAAAGGAACCATGCTTCTTATCTTACTTAATAAGGGTCTGTTTTCAGAGAAAAATAGTTTAACTTTATTTAAATCAAAGGAAAAGTCGCTATAGTAACTATACTTATAGTTCTCTGTATAATAATTCATGGAATTTTCGGTAAAAAAATGTTTATGAGTAGGGTCCTGCAATGCCCCATCACTTTTTCCATAGGGGACATAAATCCTTGCAACTCCATGTCTCCGAAGTATCCTATGCATCTCTGCCATTACCAATGTTATATTATCTAAATGCTCTAACACATTATCTATCAATATTTCATCCGCGATATTATCCTTTATGGGATAAGGGAATTTATTCAAGTCAAAAACACAGTCAGTTTTTACCCTTTTATTAAAATCACAATTTACATAACCATCTAAATATTTTTTCCCACACCCTAAATTTAATTTAAATTTTTCCATTTATCTACGAAATTACCTTAAAAACCAATATTGCCTGACGCCCACCGGCATTCAAATTAATCCATCCATTATCCGGATACCAGGCTTTATATGAAGATACTGCACTTTCCTTCCTTGGGCTCACCATAACTAATTGCAATCCAGGCCAGTTCCCTTTATTCATAAGCAACTCTTTAATTCCCTGATACCGGCCGATTTCCTGTGTATCGAACGCCAGAACCTCCACACCCTCCTGTTTTGCATAACCTATGATCATGTCAAGGGATGCAATAGGGATTTTAACTACATTAGAAAGCCTGACTCCCATAAAATAGGGGATCGCTATCCCACCACTCCCCCAGCTCATAATCTTCAAATTACTTCCAAATTTTTCCTTAAGTTTTTCGGCAACCTCCTTCTGGTGATTTATTTTCGCATTATACGAATAATCTGGTTTCTGTTGTAAAAGCAAAACCAGACTAACCATAAGAGCTCCCCCTGCTATCAGGATTGTCCATCCCTTACCCCCCTTGCTAAATAAACTCTCTTCAGAAGTAGCCCCTTTTTCCAATAATAGGGCTCCCAATAGAGGGCCGCCCCGAATAATTCCATTAGCGCCTATTATCAATACAATGGGCATAAGGGTATCAAGATAGCGGGCACTCCAATATAATAAGGACGCTGCCAATATGTTAACTATGATAATAGCTATAAGATACCCTTCGATACGTATGTCCCAGTCCTTCTTGAACATGCCTATAATGAAATATAGTAATATGAGAGGAAAAAGATGGTTGATCAAGTCAGGAATTCCTGTGATGAGACGACTTCCCAAAACCGATAAATACCTTGATAACGGACTGACTTTATTACCTTTTTCGGATGCGCCTCCCCCCATATAGTAATGTCCATTTTGATCCCTGTGTAAGACATACTTTCTCATGTACTCTTTTTCATACCTGGGGCTAAAATAACTTAAGTAAGTCGAATACACTGATTTCACAAGTGATTTCATGCTTACATCTGATTTTGTTACCACATCTGATTTTGCTATCACATTAACCGATTCTGCAGGCTTCCGTAAATAGTGGTATGGAGCGACCATGAACCCATACCCTATTACGAGCAATAATACCCCAAAGATTCCCCTGGAAATAATTTTCTTATTTTCAATAGTCAGAAACACCAACACCCAAATTAGCGTCAAGGCAAAGAATAACTTTGCCTGGCTCTTTGTCAGAAACGTCAAACCAAAGAAGAGACCGGAATAGAACATTTCCAAATTGGATTTTATACGAATAGCCTTCACCACCTTGTAGATTGCCATGGTGATAAAAAAAAGGTAGACTGACTCTGCGTACCCAATCAGTGAGTAATTTATTAGTTCCCCTGCAAATATTGTCAGACAACCGGCAACGATAGCAGTGCGTCTTCCATAGACCCAATAGGCCATCCAAAATACAGGATAAACCAGGAGACCACCAAAGACTACATTGACAAGTCTGGCCGATATATCATAGTCTTGAATAAATAGATGAACTGTATGGATTAACAGTGGATACAAGGGAGGGGTTGTTGCGCTTAAGGCCTTCATAAGGTAACCATCCCCTATGTCTTTAGCTACATCCACATAGTGAATCAGGTCACCAAGATAAGACGCCTCAATCCAGTACCACATAAAACAACGAATACCAATACCTAACCAGATAAGTCCAGTCATGAGATACCAATCTCTATTTTCGATTCTGTTCTGACCTTCCTGTTTTCTCATGATGTTAAAGAGACTATTCAGCATTCTTATCTTCTCCAACTTTATTTATTCCCCCCTAAGCTTTTGACTTCTGCCTGAAGGATTGCCACATGCTGTGCCAGATCTTTTACGCGGTCATGGAGATATGAAATCTTGGTGGCATAATAGAGATTAATGACCATGAAGAAGAAGACGCTGAATAAAAACAGTGTCGTCGTCGGGACAACCGCACCTATTAAACTGGTAATAAACCTCAGTAAATCGTACCATGCAGCAAGGATAATGACTATTGCACCCGTCAGAAGCCAGAGCCATGAAAACTCCTCCCGCAATCGTCTCCTCCTGACTAAATCAATGATAATGATAAAGAGCGCTATACTCGCGCTAATAGCGAATATCTTTTGTTGAAGTGGCATGGGTTATCTCCTCCTGTTTCACAAGCTGTTACAGATTGTCTTATGGTACATCAGAATGGAAAATCAATCTTTTTCTGTCTCAGTTTGACTAACTATCTGTTCAAGGAAACTGGCGAAAGATTCAAGATCGGCTTTCACTTTCGAAATTACAGATGGTAGTCCATTAACCAACCGTTCAACGCGCAGCGGATCAAATTGAAAGGCATAGACATTACGAACCACATGCCGGAATGCCAGATATTCATTAAGCATGTTGACACTTTCTTGTGATAATATCACTGGCCGCAGCTTAGGAATTTCAAAGCTCATCTGCTCTAATTCCTTCAACTCCTGTCTGATGCGAGCAGATACCACTCTGTAATCTTCAATCATAATTCAACACCTTCTTCTTCAATAACAGTCAACAAATTAGGGCGACAGGTTCCTACATCAACAAGGTTAACTTCGATATCAGAGGACATTTCCATCACGGCGCCAATTGCACGAAAGGTATCCTCCGGAGAAATCCCCCATGCAGCGATATCCACATCAGACCATCGAGTAAAAGTCCCTTTGTGCACAAGCGAGCCAAAGATAACCACCTTTGTAGCCCTGAACCGCTCCTTTAATAACGCCGCTGCATTGCGTGCAGCCACCCAGGCCCGCTCCTCACGCAATAACAAGTCACGATGTTCCTTTTCTCTTTTTTGCCTCGCAGTAATCAGATAAATATCTATTACTTCTGTATCACTCATTACACACCCCTGAGAATTTCCCTTTCCCCATGAAACACTTTCATAATGCTATCATTTTAGTAAACAGCTTTCAAGATCATCATTTCCTGAATTTTGCTGTATTGGCATGGGTCATTTCCTCCTTCTTTTCGATCCTTTTTACAAATTTATTTTTCCTGAGCAGTGTGACAAACATGGACAGGAACATCTTGAAGACATAGTAGACAGGCTTCAGGCCACTATGCATAGACTGCCCTTCTTTTCTTGCGTGCATGAGTACCGGGACTTCCCTGACACGCAGTCCCGCCCTGTGAAGCATAATAAGCACGTCTGCATCCGGATAATCAACGGGGTAATACTTGCTGGCATAGAATCTCAGCGCATCCCTGTTCAGGGCCTGAAACCCGGATGTCGGGTCTGTAACCGGCTGGCCGGTAATCATAGAGGCAATCATCCCAAATAAACGCATCCCGAGCCTCTTTACCAGGGGGGCCTTGTAACTATTATCACCACTCATAAACCTTGACCCTATTACAACATCAGCATCCTCTCTTTTCACCTCGTCCAGCAATTTCCTGATAGAAGCGGGATCGTGCTGACCATCCGCATCCATCTGAACGACATAGCGATACCGGTTCTTAAGGGCATACTTGAATCCTGTCTGCAGCGCTGCCCCATAACCCATATTAAAGGGGAGGCTTGCGACTAAAGCCCCGGCCTTCTCAGCCACCCTTGCAGTGCGGTCTGCAGAGCCGTCATCAATAATCAGTATGTCCGCCTCAGAGATTTTACTGCGGATCTTTCCTATCAATGATGGGATATTTCCCTCCTCATTATAGGCAGGAATGATTATGATGACTTGTTTATCTTCAGGCTGGAGAGACATAAGACTACTTATCGAATAACTATATTATAACCGGTAAAGATATGCCTTCATTTCAACAGCATATTCTTTCTCTCATAAATCACAATTCCTTCGCGTTTAACTTTATCAGAAAATGGCAATTCAGCTAATATCCTTACATTTTTATAACAGCTTTTTTCCAATTTATTGTTTCAGAACTTGCTCAACCGGATCTAATCCTTTTTTTATTCAATCCAGAGGGCATTAACCGTACCAAATTCACAAGCTTCTTAAGCCAGGAGTATGCTCTCTTGCCGAATAACAAACCAATATAATAAAGAAACAGGTTGACCATCATGTAAGCATAGACTGTAAAGAAGAAAAACAGGCCTTGCTTTCTGTATTCTGCTTTGTACTTACTGAATATCATATTCACTCCCTTTATCTTTTTTCTGAAATTGAAGCTTATCTGTCCGTCGGATTCGTGCGTTACCGCAAGCAGTTCAGGGACATAATCATAACTGCAGAACCTGGAAAGCCTCAACTGAAGGTCGTATTCCTGGTTTGAGGGAAGGCTTTCATCGAATCCATTAATCATCTCAAGGAACTCCTTCTTTATCAGCATGGTCTGTATACCAAACACACAGTATCCTCTTAGCAGATCAATATATATACTGCCTCTTTTCCTGTTATTTATCACCTTCCTTAGATCCTGCCTCCTGTACTCAACATCGCAGGTTACAACCCCTAAACTGCTTATATCAGATGTCCTGAATTTCTCCATCTGGAGCATTGTCTTATCAGGGAGGAGTTCGTCATCGTCATCCAGAAAATTTATGTACATCCCCCTTGCAACTGAAAGCCCTTTGTTTCTGGAGTAAGGCGCCCCTTTGTTCGACTTGTTTCTGAAGTATCTGATCCGATTGCCCCTGAATCCTTTCACCACTTCTGCTGTATTGTCCCCGCTATTGTCATCAACTACTATAATCTCTGAATTCTTGTATGTCTGATTAATACAGGATTTTACAGCCCTTGAGAGATACTCTGCCCTGTTATGTGTAGGGATGATAATTGAGACTAAAGGATTGCCCGGCTTTTCATTTTTCATCAATTCCTCAAATCCCTACGCACCTGAGTAAGGCGGCCTATTTTTGAGGTTCATCCGCAGAAACAATTTCAGTACAAGCAGCGGGGGTAACAGCAAAAGCATTTTCTCAATCCAAAGCCTTAGAAGTGCACGGGGGCCCATCCTTCCATGGAAGTATTTCTGTTTAATATCTATCGTAGCTTTCACAACCTCCCGGAGCTTCGTGGTTTTCATACCCATTGGATGAATACGATATCTTACAAGGACCTCTTTGAGGTTGGCGAGTTTGACTCCATTACTTGCCAAACGGCACCATAACTCATAATCAGAATTGACAGAATAACGAGTATAGTTATATCCGCCCATGGACTTTACAAGAGACTTCCGGTACATAACAGATGGTTGTCCGATCGGATTAAAAAGCTTCATCGTTTCAGCGATAACATCCGGCCCTGTCGGATAATGACGATAGCCGATAGTCCTGCCTTCTGAATCTATGAGATGAAGTTGGGCGCCCAGCACTCCTACTTCAGGATGCGAGTTAAGATAGGCCACCTGTTTTTCCAACCGATCCGGCTCAGCAATGTCATCGGAATCGAGCACAGCGATCAGATTTGTCTTAGCATATTCTATACCCCGATTTCTTTGTTCGATGAGTGAGGTACGAAAGGGATGAAGGAAGTGTCTGATCCTGTCATCATCAAACTTCTTAAGGATATCCCCGGCGCTTGCAGATGATGGCTCTTCAATGATAATCAGCTCAAAATCCTTCAACGTCTGCTGCAGGATTGACCCAACCGCTTCTACAAAATATATTGGATGTGGATTTATAACGCAGATCACTACAGAGACTATGGGTAGATTCGTCTTTATCATTGATCCGTTAGTATAGGCGAGTTTCATAGTGTTTATTTATAAACCTCAAGATACTTTTCACATAACTTATCCCAACCTCTATTTTCATTCACAAATTTCAATCCATTTTCACCAAGTTGATGCCTGAACTGTATGTTATTTATCAAATAATTCAATTTTTCTGCAAGATCATTAACATTTTGCGGCTCAAACATAAGACCGGTCTTCCCCTCTTCGATCATCTCGGACAACCCGCCCACTCTGCTTGCAAGGATACATTTGCCCATGGCCATTGCCTCCAAAGGTTTTAATGGAGTGACAATATGGCAAACCTTTGCATCAATCCTTGGGACAACAAAAATATCAATAATGGAATAATAGTCTAAAATCTTTTCATGCGGTATTTTCCCTGTAAAAAGGACTTTATCAGATAATCCAAGTTCCAAAACCTGTGCTTGTAATCTTTCCTTTTCAGTTCCATCACCTACAATCATCAACGATGCTTTTCCATTCACAAACTTCATCGCTTCAATCAGGTAAGATAATCCCTCCATTTTTCTTAAAGAAGATATATACCCAATAACAACTTTGCCGCTTAATCCTAATGTATTTAATAGTGAGGGATTACCTGCTCTTGGTTTAAACTTACTTAAATCAACACCATTCGGGACCACCCAAATGTTATTTTTCTTAAGAATACCCCTTTCCATTATCTCCCGCCTTAAGCCTTCAGAAATAACAACTATCTGATCAGCATGACTTATAACATATTCTTCACCCCTTCGCGCACTGTTATAACTTATATTTGCATATCTGGAACCTTCTGCTAACCTGCTTTCTTCCCAGAAACCTCTCATCTCATAAACAAACCGAATACCTTTTTCTTTTGCCGCCTCCATTGCCGGTATCGCAGTTGACGACGGAGTATGAGCATGTATAACTTCCGGATGCATTGTCTCAATCAACTCGTAAATCCTTTTCTTGAGACTATACTTATAAAATAACCCTATGTCTGCCATTTTCATAAACATGGTTAACAACTTTGAACACGGGGAACGATAGTAGACAATGTTATCTATAATATCTTTTTCTTTCTTGAAACTCCTATGAGGCCTTGTCAGGGCATATGCATTAATACCTAATTTATTTTGCGCTTTCAGGATATAGTGAGACCTGATGTCGTATCCTCCATTAAAATAAGGCACAGAATGATGTAGCACGTGCAGTACGGAAATTGTATCCTTCTTATTATTCATTGCTGCCATTAACTCATGCCCTCAGTTTTCCATAAATATTTTCTAATATTTCAACCTGTTTTATTGCCAGTTACCAGAAAACCACTATTGCCGTCTAATATAGCTCCTAACTTATGTCTTGATACTCTATTTTCCCAGATGCAAGGCTTCACAGTATTCCTTATATAGAGCATTGGCAATTTTCCCCCATGCAAATTGTTTGGCATAAGAGGATATTTTTTGAATATCCCATTTTTTATTGAGGCTTTCATTCATCGCTTTGACATAACCATTCAAATCTCCCTTTTTAACTAATGTCCCGATGTAAGAGTGCTTCAGTATTTCTGATATTCCACCAACATTTGTAGAAACTACTGGTTTACCACATGCCAGAGCTTCTGAAATAATAGTAGGCCAGCCTTCGTTATTGCTACTCAAGCAGAGAACATCAGAGGCATTTATCCAAAGAGGGATTTCTGAGTGCTCCTTTTGACCAACGAATAAAACCTGATCTTCTATCTTAAGGGTTCTTACCAACTCTTTCAGCTTATTTTCTTCAGGACCACGTCCAACTAAAATCAAATAAACATCTTTTGCGTCTCTTTCCAATTTTGAAAACGCCTCTATCAATAAGGGAAGATTCTTAACTTCAACTAAATGACCTACAAAAAGAATATATTGTTTCTCAACTGCGAGATTTAGCTTATTTCTTGTTTCATTCTTATTTAAAGGCTTAAATAACACTTCATCAAAACCATTCGGTAGCATGGCAATATTCTTTTCATCTATTCCTAATTGGATTACTTTTTCTTTTAAAGCGTTACTTACAACAATAACCTTAGAAACATGTGCTAAAATCCATTTAACCAATAATTTATTTAACCGTGTTTTATGGCTGAATATATTTATGTCTGAACCATGTACGGTTAAGAAAACGGGTTTTTTGAAGATCATGCCTAAAATAGCGACGATGAACCCATCCGGATAAACATAATGACCATGTATAAGATTAATTTTATAATCTTTTAAATCCCTCCTTATAATTCTGCGAATTCTAAGTATGGATAAAAGAGTAGTCAGGATAAAACAGTCCTTACTTATAAATGCCCTCACAAAAAAGACTTCGAGACCGTTCATCATTTCCTTCTTTGAGATATTATTTTGCAAAAAAGCTTTCCTGAATTCTTTCGATGTAGATGTTATCGTAGGAACGATAACTCTAACATCACATAACTTTGAAAGTTTCTTAAGCTGTTCATAAACAAAAATACCATATACCGGAGAATTACTATTAGGAAACAAGTGACTTATGATAAGTGGTTTAGGTTTTCTGTCTGTCAATCTCAGCTACTCCATTTACGTCATCTCTGACGTCCATTGGTTATAAATGTTTCATGTGAAGCATGCGAACAATATCTATAACCTTTGAAGCATTGTTATCCCATGTATACCTGGATAGAATAATCTCTCTCGCCCTCTCCCCAAGTTTAACCCTCAAGTCTTCATCCTTTGATAATAATAAAATGGCATTGAAAAGTTCCTCGTCATTACCAGGATTAATAAGGATAGCATTATTTCCGTCTTGTAATATATCGCTGATCTGTCCCACCTTAGATGCAATAATAGGTTTTGCCATAGCCATGTATTCAAAGAGCTTCAACGGAGACCCGTGAAATTTGTTTTTATCTTCCTGTAAAGGATTATGAGGTGAAAGCAGGATGTCCATAGCAGCTAAATATTGAGGAACTTCTCTATGGCCTACTCTCCCGGCTAAACAGACGTAACTTGAAAGATTATTATCCCTTAAAAAGTTCACTGCATGTTTTTTTAGAGGACCTTCCCCTAAAAGCAAAAAGTGTAAATTATCCATTCGCCTTTTCCGGACAAGCAAGATACAATTTAGAATGTTTTCAATCCCATGCCATTGTTTGAAATTTCCTACAAAACCAACGACTATTTTATTATTAAGACCATATTTATCTCTTACGTGCTCCCCGCTTACCTTTGGATTAAAGGTTTCAGCATCAACTGCATTTGTCATCACATGTATCTTATCTTCCATGATTCCGACTTCCATTAATATATGCTTTACATTGTCAGATACAACTATTATCATATCCGCCAGCTTAAAGGCCTTTATCTCATTTCTTTTAAATATAAAGTTCAGGTATAATTCTCCTTCATAGAAAATCGGGGCATTCACTTCCAGTATCACCGGTATCTTCAAACGTTTTGCCGCCATCAATCCGGAAGTCATGTATACATTGTGCCTCTGATAAACAACATCCGGACTGATCTGTGAGAGTTTCTCCAAAAATAATTCGTATGAAAGTTTATCGTAATGCTTAGTCTTAAGATACCCAACAGCTCGATGGATTTTATCAATCCTTTTTTTGATATTTAGTGGTATCCATGCTGCATATATACTTGAAACTGTCTTTCTTTTTATCTTTACTTCCGGACTATTTTGCTCATTAGTAACGTCTATGAGTTTATCCAGACTCACTTGCCTTGTATCAAAATAGGTGAGAATTGTCAGATCAATTTTCTTATTCCTGAGTCCTTTCAATATCTCAACAACATGAATCAGGCTGCCGCTTTTACCACGAATAATTCTTGAGTCAAATAAATAGGCGAGCTTCATACGTAACTCACAAGAGAATCATAAATTGTTTCCAATGCTTCTCTCTGTTTAATAATATTATAGTTGTCTTCAATATGCTTTCTGCCGGCCCTGCCCATTTCTTCCCATAGAGAATTATTTAATACTAAATATTCTAACTTCTCTGCTAACGCATCTACATCTCTCTCAGGAACCAGAAAACCACTTTTTCGATCAATGACAACCTCTGGAATATCACAATGGTATGTGGACAAAATGGGCATCCCTGACGCAGATGCCTCGATTATGGAGACAGGAGCCCCTCCCTCGGTATCTCCATCTGATGAATGCACGCTGGGTGACAAAAAAATATCATGCTTAGCAGCCTCCTCCAGGAAAACAGAATGAGGTTTAAATCCCAATAACCTGACACTTTCCTGCAGCTTATATTTTTCAATAACCTGGGATATTCTTCTTTTTTCTTCCTCTTCTCTCTCCTGTCCCCCGGAATCACCGATCAAAGTTAATTCCATATTCTTATATTTTTGTCTTACTTTTCCATATGCTTCCAGAGCATATGGAATCCCTTTTTTTTCCCGAAATGCTCCGGCAACCAGAATTTTTATATTTTCCTTCTCTTTTGGCCTCCTGGGTATGAATTCAATCTTTTCCAGATCCACTCCAAGATGTTGAACGGTGATCTTTTCCCGGGGGCAACCCAATTCTACCAGGCATTCCTTCATGTGACTGCCTTCTACCAGAAAAAGATCACCTTCGCTAAAGAGCTTCATATAGCGCTCTTTCCAGACGGGGTTTTTTATTGGCACATAATTCAGATCGTAACCATAAAAGGTTGTAATTAATGGAACTACAAGCTTCTTTTTCAATCCTATATCATAATAGCCCCTATTGCCAAAGTGAGAGTGAAGTAAACTGACACCCTTTCTTTTAAGGGCATAGTATATATACGGATGATAAGGTAAGGATAGTAATATTCTGCCAATCTCTTGAAAGTAGATACCCAAAGTGGAACAACTGTCCAGTGAATAGACCGGCTCAAAAGGGAATATATCCTGATTCATTCTTTTTTTACATACTACAACAGGCTGCCACCGGGAAAGATCAATTATTTGATTATAAATCCAGCTTCCAGTAATAAACAAAAAGGCATCTAAAGAATGGACAACTATTTTATTCTTATTTGTCATTGACCATATTTGCTAATAATTTACACATATATTATTTGATTAATGCCAAACTATTTCCATCTTTTTATCAGTCTAAAAGGGGCTGGTAAACCTTCTTCTTTAAGAATTCGAGCGCCGATCTTCCATGAGGCATCTAATGATATATGAGCCTTGTCATAATACATAGGTGATTGCACTCATAACATCGTATACATTAACTATATCTTTTTCTTACTCCAAACCATTCCCTGTATCTCGTTATAGGCGTCGCTATTGAGAATTTTTGTTGCAACCAAATATATAGCAATCCCTAATAAGATATTGCTAATAAGTATAACTTTAGATTCAATACCAATTTGACGTTGTATAACCACAGAGGAAAATACAATAACAAACATCATTAAACTAGTGTAAAACTCAGTCTTTAAGTTTAGAACCAAGGTTTTTACTTTCAGGTTTATCAGCCTGAAGGGTATTGCAAAATTAGGGTATGCTAAAATAAAAGCACCTACTGCATAAGATATAGCAACCCCTTTTACCCCCCAGTAGAGCCCAAGAGCAATAGCACAGACAATTAATATGGACGCAAAGAGTCCCCATCTAAACATCCAGTCTGTCTTACCTTTAGCCAGGTATATTTGCCCAACGGTTGATCCAATTGATTGGATCATTCCCACGAAACAAAATATCTTAAACAAAATAATAGCCGGCTCCCATTTAGCACTATAAACAGTTAGTATTAATTCATCTGCCAATGCAAAAAGACCAAACATTACAGGAAAAGTAACAAAGGCAATTAATTTAGTAGCTTTTAAATATGCGCTCCGCAACCTTACGTCGTCTCCCTGAATGGCAGAAAAAGCTGGAAACAAAACCCTTGAAATAATACTGGATATATTCTGAAGAGGATACAACATTAACTTATATGCTAATGTATAGTAACCGAGAGACTCTGCCCCCAAAAATTTACCAATTAATAAGTAATCTGCATTCCTTGAAAAATAATTGACTATATTGAAACCCAACATGTTTATGCTAAATTTCATAATAGATTTAACAGTGCCAAATTGAAACTTAAACTTTGGTTTCCATTGGCTTATGATCCAATAAATCAATCCTGTAATAACAGCAGCAATAATCCCTTGCCAGACCAGGCTCCAAACACCATAACCCATGTAAGCCAAGTATATAGCAGCAGTACCACTAATCACTGTAGTAATTATTTCAACCATTGCTATCTTTTTAAAGTCCATTTTCTTTATAAGAATAGAGCGCTGAATAACAGAAAAACTGGAAAGTAGAAATCCTAAACCCAAAATACTAAGGATCGGAATCAATATATCTTTGTCGTAAAATGCTGCTATTAAAGGAGAAATGACAACTGTGAAAAGAGTTGCAATTAAACCAATAAAAAGATTAAACCAGAAGATGCTCGAAAGGTCATCATCAGATAGATCTTGCATCTGTATTGTTGCAGCGCCTATTCCAAAATCGTTAAATATAGCAATAAGGCCGGTAAAGACCACTGCCATAGCCAGAACACCAAAATCCTCCGGCATAAGAAGCCTTGCCAGGATAACAGATATAGCAAGTTGTAGTGTCTGCTGACTTCCTCGTGATAAACCACTCCATTTAACGCCCTTTATCGTCTCCTCTTTAAGTGTCATTTCTTGGGTCTTGTCTTGTATTATAGTCTGTTGGGTCTGACAGTATGGCATGCAATCTTATTTCTTCTTCACAACCACTATGTACGCCCATGTCCATTGCTCTGATTTGTCAATCCGATCTAACATGTAACTTATTCCCTGAATTGCCAAACCAATTGCCGGAATAATCGGCAATAATTTTAAGAATCCACGGTGGAATCGGTAAATATTATATACAGACAGCTGACCAAAGGTTACCCAAAACCCAGATAAAGCTTTGATCTCCTCAATTTCAAAACCAACCTTTTCAAAAAGGTATCTCAAACCATATTTAGAATAACGATAAAAGTCTCGTGGTTCCTCGTGCAAGTGCCATATAAATGGAACCATGTAGATGGCAACACCGTTTAGTTTTAAAACCCGATGGCATTCACGCAAAGCCTGCTCAGGCTCTTCTAAATGTTCCAGCACGGCAGTACAAATGACAGCGTTGAAAGAACCATCTTCGACCGGGATTTTGTAAGCCGTGCCTACCAGGTCAACATTTGATCTATTGTGAATAGAGTCCTTGTGGTCAACTCCAACATGCTCACTAACGTATGGCGCAAGTAGATTTTCGTAAGGTTTCATGCCACAGCCTATATCAATAAGTCGACCAGAAAGATATCTGGATGCGCATCGCTTCAACTCCTTTTCTATAATTTGATTGACTAAAATATTTTTAATTTCACGAGCCATCTAACACATAATTTCCAGTTCTCATAACTTTGCAGAAATTCTTTAATCAAACTTCTCTCCTATATATATATTATGCTTGATAACCCATTTATTGAATGACATATTCCGACCCCGATCTTCGAATTCCTCTATATTAATACAGGCATCCGTGGTCTTCACAACAATACAATCCTTATAAACATCCACTATTGTGCCGGGTTCAACAAGTACATTATTTGTTAGGTTACGATTGGACTTCGTCACATATGCTTTCATAAATTTGACTTTTACTCCTCTGAAAAAGCAAAACGCCCGTTCTGTCCTTATGAGGTTTTTTATTTCCTCAGCAGAATGAGTGTTCCAAAATATCCGTTTGTGTATTTCCCTGTCGTTTTTGAAGTATGATACTTCTGAGAGGTCTTGAGGAACAGGCTTTTTCGTATTTTGATAGAAGAATTCTTCCACCATCCTTACGATGGTTGGAACTTCTTCAATTATCTTCTTATAATGTTGGCTATAGATATATTGCTCTATAGGATATTTAACTTGAGCGATAATATCACCGTCATCAATATTCTCGGTCATGAAATGTGCTGTCAATCCGCCGACCTTTTCGCCCTTTGCTATAGCCCAAAAATGTGGATGCGCCCCGCGGTATTTGGGAAGCAGGGAAGGATGGAAATTGACGCTGCCTTTGTGTGGTATCGTTATTAAATCCTTTGATAATATTTGAGGAAATGCAGCGGAAAGAATCAAGTCAGGATTTATCTCTTTTATCTTTTCTATAACAGTTTTCTCATTAACATCGAAAATTTGCAGAAGGGGAATATTGTGCTCTCGTAATATATCATTGATGGGTTGCGCTTTTTTTATATCATACTTGAATAAATGTCTAATATTTGATGAAATGATTTTTTTTATAAAGGCGTTAGCCGGCCCGAGAGGAGAATGCACCACTTTTGGTTTATAATAACTTTTTCCGCCAAGACTATCGTGGAATAATCTCCATCGGTCATCTGTAGCTATCACCACGGCAACTATATCGAATTTAGAATTCAATAGGGGCTTTAGGTGAGATAGGCCATAAGGTGATTTGTGGCCACAAAGAAATAATAATTTCATCTTAACAAACTCAAATATAAAATCATTTCAGAATCTTCATAACCGCTTCAATCACATCCTCCACATCCTCATCCGTCAATTTCGCAGAGATGGGGAGGCTCACTGTTCTCTCCCCTATATAGTAAGAATTGGGATAGTCTTCCGGTTTTAATCCAAATGCCTTCTGATAATATGGATGAGTTGCGATACTTCTGTAATGGACCCCGACTCCTATGTTCTGCGCAGTCATTGCCGTAAGGAATTCATCCCTGGCTATTCCTGTCTTTTCTTTGTCCACAAGGATGGTGTAGAGGTGAAGGGCATGTCTGGTATCCGGTTCCGGGGGCCGTGGTGTTTCTATTAACAGGTCTCTGAACGCCTCATCGTATGTCTGCCAGATTTGGTGCCGTCTTTGCCAGTATGCATCAATCCTTTTAAGCTGGTGAATGCCGATGGCTGCCTGGATGTCCATCATGTTGTATTTAAACCCGGCCTCTACGACCTGATAGTGCTTGTAACCCTCGTCACCGAATCTCTTCCATGCATCCTTACTCATTCCGTGGAGACCGAGGATTTTTATCCTGTTCGCATATTCTTCATTGTCTGTGATCACCATCCCGCCCTCACCGGTCACAATATTCTTTGTGACATAGAAACTGAAACAACCGAGGTCTCCAAATGTTCCTGCCTTTTTACCATGATATTCGGTTTCTATCGCATGGGCACAGTCTTCAATAACTTTAAGTTCATATTTCCCTGCGATCTCCATAATTGCATCCATATCGCAGGGTCTGCCTGCAAAGTGAACCGGAAGGATTGCCTTTGTTTTGGAAGTTATCTTTTTTTCTATCTCGTGAGGGTCTATGTTCATGGTATCTTTTTGACAGTCGGCAAATACCGGCGTTGCACCGGCGTGGATGATGGCATTGACCGTGGCACAAAATGTCATAGGTGTGGTAATCACCTCATCGCCTGGTTTCAGGCCAAGGGCCAGCAGGGAAAGATGGAGGGCTGCGGTACAGGAGTTCAGCGCCAGGGCAAACCTGCTGTCTTTATATCCCCGAAACATCTCTTCAAACTTTGCCACTTTTGGGCCGGTGCCGAGCCACCCTGACTTTAAGGTGTCATTTACTTCGCTGATTTCGTCGTCTTCGATTTTGGGACTGCCGAAGATAAGGAAGTCTTTGCGGTCAGGTTTCATTAAGATATGCCTCCATAAGTATATTTACGATTCTCTCTGCTGTCTTCCCATCCCAGAGCTCCGGGATGGTCCCTTTTCTTGCCCCGCCATTCATTATTCTGAAAGCCTCTTCAATAATCTTCTCCGTGTTGTTCCATACCATGGTATTTGTGCCTTCACTGACTGTTACAGGCCGTTCTGTGGTATTGCGCAGGGTGAGGCAGGGAACGCCCAGTGCCGTTGTCTCCTCCTGAACACCGCCGGAGTCTGTCATGACGAGAGTTGAAGACATCTCCAGTTTCATGAAATCCAGATACCCCATAGGTGTTGTGCAGTAAATACCTGTATTCCCTATCCCGGAAGATGAGTCCATAGATTGAAATATGTTTTGCAGGCCAAATGAGTCAATCTGTTTCTTTGTACGGGGGTGGACAGGAAAGATAACTGGCAATTTCTTTGAGATAACTGTAAGGGCTTCAACAATCTTAGAGAAAGATTCCTGATCATCAACATTAGATGGACGGTGCAGGGTCAGCAATACATAAGGACGATTTTTCTGAAGACCCAGGGTCTGTAATATCTTTGATTCTATGGCTTTTTCTTTGTGGGTCAGGAGGCTGTCAACCATTACATTGCCTACCCGGAATATCTTATTCTTTGCGATTCCCTCTTTTATCAGATTTTCATCACCATCTGCTGAGGGTGTAAAAAGAAAGGTCGAGAGGGCATCAGTCACTATGCGATTGATCTCCTCCGGCATGGATCTGTCAAAGCTTCTGAGCCCGGCTTCCACGTGGGCCACAGGGATTTCAAGTTTAGCTGCGGCCAGTGTGCATGCCATGGTTGAATTCACATCGCCCACAACAATCACCAAGTCGGGTTTTTCTTTGAAGAGTACCTTTTCGAACTCGATGATGACCTTTCCTGTCTGCTCTCCATGTGTTCCTGATCCTATTTCCAGATAGATTTCCGGTTCAGGCAGATCCAAGTCTTTAAAAAAGACTTTGGACATTTCGTAATCATAGTGTTGTCCTGTGTGGACCAGGAGCGACTCGATACAAACCTCTTTTGCCAGGGGACTTGAGTTATGTTGATGAATGGCGCGCAGAATCGGGGCGATCTTCATGAAGTTCGGCCGTGCGCCGACGACGTTGATGATTTTCAGTTTACGTGTTGTCATTTATGGTGATCGAGACATTTTTTGATAGCAGAGTTAAGCATTGGGATTTGTTTCATGGAATTGGTTCTTCTTTATTATTTGGTCCAGGATCTCTTTTTCAACTAAATCTATCATATCTCTGCTTGCAGTCTTTTTTACTGTCAGAAGAGCCAATCAAAGAGAGAGATTATTTAGATGTTATCCCACCGCTGCTAAGTTTACGTCCTCAATTGAGGAATGCATTCTCCATTTTTTGACATAAATATAGATTATTGCTTGATTTGCTTCACGATTTCGTAGTGATATTTCTTTGTGCCAGTTATTAAAGTCGCTTTCTCCTTCAACTTGAAAGATTACAACTGCATTAACAGGAATTTTGTTTGCTATTTCCTCATTTTCCATCAGGTATCTGTGAAACTCTGTTGAAACCATTCCCAGAAATTCGAAATAATTATTCATTACCATTTACCCCATCCCCACCCTGTCCCTCCCCTTGAAGGGGAGGGTATTTTGCGGGCGAGCTGCCGCCATTCCGGGGTGTAATCCCGGATATCAGGCTTGAGACTGTCATTGCGAAACTTCATTTCTTACTGCAAAAAACAGATACTCTTTTCATCCACATTGTACTGTTTCAGATGTTCCACCACTTGTTGAACCGGCTCTTCTGTGGTGATGAGCAGCCGGTCAAACTCAAGTTCCCGTAATGCATCAACCGGCTGAACCCTGTAGCCTAAGAATCTTTTTCCCGCACCATTGTCATCTACTATTGCTACAAGGTCAAGTCTGCTGCCCTGGAGGGACATCAGGGCTATCTCGGCTACGACGGTTGCCCTGTAAAGTACCACTGATTCTACGCCCTCTCTTTCCAGATTACTTAGAAAATCCCCTATTCTTGCCCTTGCCTCAGCAAAGGTCTGATATGATCTCTCTATGTAGCGATAAGCCAGAACACTTTTTTCTGCAATGCCTGTCGGAGTAATAAGATAGTGAAGGCGTTTCTTCTCTGCCTTAATAATATGGATATAGCCTTGTTGTGCAAGACGGTTAAGATAGCTGTTTACCATACCGAGGCCAATACCAAGCTTCTTGCTTAGACTGCGCTGGGTAACGGATTTCCCTTTGGCTATCTCGTCCATTATCTGAAGGGTTCGTATTGAATCTATGTCTTTCATCTCGAAAATACCCCATCCCCATCCTGCCCCTCCCCTTGATGGGAAGGGTATTTGGTATGTTCTATCGTAGAACATAGCAAGTTTGATGCCATATTTAGGCCCATAACAATAATTACTTAATTATTCAATTAGTTATGCAGGTCAACGGTAAGGGCAAGTGACTTTACTATAAAGTTTGAGTGTGACATTTTTGCCTACTTAGAGGAACATTATTATACAAATGTTCCTCACTCGAACATCTTCTTTTAAGATTGGTTACTCAACCGATTGGATTATCCTTCCGCTTTTATCATTCATTAATATCCCAAAACCATAGGCACCACATGAATCGTCAGGTGTACCAGTATCCCAGCTTCTTTCTCTGATCAAATTATCCAGGCTGTCCCTGTCATAAAGGATGCCTATCCCCCCGCAAGTGGCAGCGCCCCCTGATAATATACCGCCTTGATAGGAATTGTCCCCATGGATGTCAGCTAAGACACCTATGCCAAAATCATATCCCATCCCCTGTGAAACACCAAAGGTTACGATATAAGAATCGTTTCCATCTTCATCTATCAGAGTCCCTGCTGATGTGTGAACCCCTGCGCCCTGTGCATACCTGCCTGCGATATAGGTATCATCTCCATTCATGTCGTGAAGTATCCCCAGCGAATACCAGTAGCTTGAACCCTGAGCGAAATAGTCACCGATGTAATAATCGTTCCCTTGCATGTCTATTAATGCACCAATACCTCCAGATGCGCCGATTGGCGAAACAAAGGGCCTTATACCTATTGCAAACCCCTGGGATAAACTCTTGGTGGAATGCTCAGGATCCCTGTGGTCAGGGTACTTACCACCGGCAAGGTAAAAATCGTCTCCGCTAATATCAATCAAAACCCCAAAACCCTTGACATGAGCAAATCCCTGGGATGACAGACGTGCCTCATAGATGTCATTACCTCCTATATTGATTAACATCCCTATACCAAAAATTCCTGCACCTTGTGAAAGAGATTCTGCTATAAACCGGTCATCTCCATCAAGGTCAAGGAGGATTCCACCCCCAAAAATACCGCTGCCCTGAGAATACCTTGCTCCTATATAGAGATCGTTTCCCTTAATATCAGCCAGGATACCGGTACCAAGCAGGCCTCTTCCCTGTGACAAGTTAGCCTTCGTAATGTACTTGTCATCACCAGAGAGATCAATGGAGATGCTGAAATGGAGTTCCGGAGTAGAGGCGCCGGCATTGTTCTCATAAATGTCATCTCCTCCTAAATCAATGACCATAAAACTATCCCCCTTATAGTGCGTCCTGCCGGGGCCGCCAATCATTATCCTTCCAAACTCTGTCTCTATCATATCAATGATATCCCCCTCTGCAATATCAGCAGAGATGTTTCTGTGTTTTTTGAAATCTTTAATATCTAATTCCCCCAGCGCCTGAATTATCTCAGGTGATATGATCTCAGATGCCTCTGCCATGGATTTAAACAACATCGGATAATCAATTTTCGCAGCGGTCTTAAGCAGTCTTTCTTCAGATTCGAGGTTAAGATTATCTTCTGATGTAACGTTCGAAGACAGCACCTTCGAAGACACTTCCACAAGAAACGTTATGTCATCTGCGGAGAGCTCTTTAAATGCCATATTCCTGAAAGACTCTGCACGGGAAATTTTCGCAATGACATAGCCTATGAAATCATCAATACTGTCAATGTGTGGAGGATCTTCCCGATGAGACAGGGAAAGTTCAACATCAAGCCCCAGAGATGCCACGCTGATTAAGCAACCAAGGTCATAATGACCGGCATTAAGACATTCCACGAAAGATTTTGTTATCCTCCTTGATACAGGGATAATATTGGTCGGATTCTGCAAAAGATAATTCATCTCACTCAATCTGAAAGGATTTTCAGTAACCGAGATCTTGTAACTGTCTACAAGTTGACTTTTTCCCCTCAGCACGGAAATCGTATTAAGAAAATCATCCACCTTACCTGACGCCTGAAGCAATTGATAAATAACCGAGTCACTTTCACCCATAGATTTCTGGAGGTTCTCTATTTCCGGTTGAGCCTTGACCTTTGGTGGTATCTTCTTCTCCTCACGAAGTTTTGCCACAACGGTTAAGGGTGTTCCTTCTCTGAAGATGGAGAGTTCCAGCTCATCTCCTATATTTTTCCCTCTGATCGCCTTTTTAAGCTGTCTCAGGGGTTGAATCCCTTCTTCATTAAAGGACTTCCCATCTGCCGCAATGACGATATCCCCTGCAATGATACCAGCCTCTTTTGCCGGAGTTTCCGGTATTACAGCTTTGATAAAAACGGAGGCATCCTTTTTGACCTTATCGGAAAGATATGTATCAGGCACAGCCACCATGGAGATACCCAGAAAGGGTCTTTTGGCCTCCGTCTGAGGAAGCTGTAAGTCAGGGAAAAAAAGTGGATTGAATTGAGGGGAAGCACATCCGCTCAAGACGTTAAGCAGAATAACTAACCCAATAAATGGTTTTCCGGAGATTTTTATCATTTTGGTTCTTACTTAGGAGACATTATATTAGAATTGTATTCCCTCAGCAAGACCCTGAGCCCAATTACCTTCGCTTCAGCGGGTATTCTTCGAACCCTGTAATGTCTCGGTGAACGGAGGGATTCTGTCATGCTGAACTTGTTTCAGCATCTCTTTTATGCTATACCCTTATGAATGTACAAAAGGGGGAACATAGTAAAACTTGTAATATTAACCTTTTTCATCCTCTTATCTCTGGGGATTTATTTCAACTCCCTGCATAACGACTTTCATTATGACGACCTGCATCACATTCAAAAAAATTTCTATATCAGGGATATAAAAAATATCCCCCTCTTTTTTACTGAACCTCGTACGTTCAGCGCCCTTTCCGGGATAGCTCACCATTACCGTCCCCTTGTCATGGTAAGTTATGCTGTTAACTATTATTTTGGGAAGCTGAATCCCATGGGATATCACCTGGTTAACTTAGGATTTCATGCGGGATCCGCGTTTTTATTGTTTCTAATAATCGAGGCTATGTTAAGGGGGGGTGGGAAGAAGTTATCTCTCTTCCCCCCCCTTACTGCCGGGCTTCTTTTTCTAACCACTCCGTATAACTCAGAGGTGGTGAATTACGTAGCGGCCAGGTCAACAGTAATGTCCGCCTTCTTCTATCTTTTATCATTTTATTGTTGGGTAAATTCAGAAGTGAGAAGTTAGAAGTAAGAAGTACGATGTTGGGAGAAGGTTTTTCAAACTTCTTACCTCTTACTTCTTACTTCTATCTTGCCTCCTTCCTCGCCTTCCTCTTTGCCATACTTACCAAGGAGATTGCCATTACCCTGCCGGCTATATTGATACTGTATGATCTATATTTTGGAAAGGTATCCACCAGGGCCATTTTATCTTATGTTCCCTTTGCATTCCTTGGGGTCTTTTCTGTCCTGGTCGTGCGCATGGCCTTTTTCGGGGCCTTCTTAGGGGCTGTTCAAAAGAACGGTGTAAGTGATTTTAACTTTATCATAAAGGTGAAAGCGCTCGGTAAATATCTTTATCATTCAATGGTTCCTGTTCAGTTGAGTGTTCAGCACCTTATAGATAATAGTCCGAATCTCTATTTTTACCTCGCCCTTATTATGGTTATTGGCCTGGCTGTGCTGGCCTTTTACCTTTGGCGGAGTCCCGATGCCTTATATAAAAGGGTCTCTTTCTTTATCCTCTGGTTCTTCATTGTGTTAGTTCCTGTGATGGCGGTTTCCCTGAATGAGCCATATCAGGAGAACAGGGGGTATATGGCAGTGGTTGGGTTGGTTGGGGTAGTGGCTGTCGGTTTAGAGAGACTGAGGGAGAGGTGGCCGGCAAAGGGGGCGCCGCAAAAGGTTGCAGTGTATCTGCTCCTGGGCGGGCTTGTGGTCCTCTATTCAACCGGCACAATAATTAGAAACAGTGTATGGCATAATGAATTAACCCTCTGGTCTGATGTTATAAAGAAATACCCGGAATCTACCAACGCCCATTTTCAACTTGGTTTTTATTACAACAGCGTAGGGGAGATAGAGCGTGCAGAAGCAGAGTATAAGACTATTTTGGGTATAAATCCTAAGGAGTCAAAAGCATTGGCCAAACTCGGAGCTCTATACTATAGGAAGGGGAATATAGATTCAGGCATGGACCTGCTGCAAAATGCCATGGAGATTGCGCCTTACGACATGAATACTAACTTTTTGTTGGCAAATATATATAGTGAGAGGGGAGAATATCAGTTGTCTTCCGGACATTTGTTATTTTTGCTGAACGTCAGTCCTCATGATCCAAGACTTTTTGAGAGGTTAATAGAGAACTACAACAAGATGGGTAAAGTTGAAGAGGTCTATAATATTGTGAGCAGGGCGCTTGCTGAAGATTCTAATAATCCCGGAGCCCATAGGGCGCTGGGTCTAATCTACATGCATCAGGATCGGTGGAGTGATGCACAAAAAGAGTATGAAAGAGTGCTGTCCTATATACCTCGTGATTACGAGACACTTAAAGACCTTGCGTATGTATACTTTAATAACGGAGAAATGGGCATGGCTGAGAAGACGATCAAGCAGGCGCTAATTATGCAACCTTCCGACCATATGATGCGTTTTAACCTTGCAAGGGTTTATGTGGCACAGGGCAGGAAGGATCTGGCCAGGGAGGAGTTACAGAAGGTGTTGCTGGCAACGTCGAAAGGGGACAGCAATAAGGAAATATATAACTCGGCACAGCGGAGACTGACAGCATTGCAGTAGCGGGGGTTAAATGTCATTTCTCTTCAGGTAATCCAGACTCTGCTTTAGCTTAGTAAACATCAGCTCCTGTGATTCTCTCATGTGTACATTTTCTAACTTTCTAATCTGTTCATCAGCCTCATTAATCTTATTAAGATTAATATAAATTCTGGCAAGGGATAGTCTGGCATCATTTCTATCTGGAACCAAAGTAACAGTCTTTAGCAGAGCAGCCGCAGCCTCCTCCAGTTTGTTGTGGCGAAAATTTATCTCTGCGAGAAAGAAGTACGCTGCACCCAGGATATCATCTGATGGCCAGGGGTATTTGTTACTAATCGCTATCTTAAGAAATCTCTCAGCAATAGCCCGGCTTACTACAGCACTTTTCTCATCCATGTTAAGGCTTTTCTCGGTAATGGCAAATAATTGCTGTGTCGTATAGGGTGTAATCCTGTTGCTGATGAGAGAACTCTCTATCATACTGATTAAATTATCATGCTGAACTCCCTGCATATTGAATAAAATCACTTTAAGTCCGGCCAGAAGGTAACCAGTTTCATCCTGATCTAACCTTGAGGCCATCTGATAGAATTCTATTGCCTTCGGAAATTGTTTTATCATTGCATACTGATAGGCAAGTCCTGCATAGTTTCGGGGTGATTCAGGATGATTCTTTATTTCATTGATGTAGAATTTGCTGGCCAATGACCAGTTCCCTGCCCTTATCTTAAGCGGAATAGCAATCAGGATCAGGATGATCAAGGGAATAGCATATTTAAGAACTTTAGAGAGAGAGTTTGATCTATACAGGTAGTGACTTATATAGTAACCAGTTGCGAATATAAAACCATATCCAGGCAGGTAATTTCTATGCTCAAAAACAAGTTCAAGCTGTATTACCGTTGACTCAAGAAGATGTCCCGCCAGAAACCACAGGATCGCAAATGAGAGGACTCTGAACCTGTTCTTCAACGCACCATAT
>Ga0209323_10000501_pt1 | contig 25128 bp, 29 predicted proteins | sample Rifsed19ft2_FD_184014 | JGI IMG/M metagenome (GOLD analysis project Ga0209323, IMG submission 184014) | Soil microbial communities from Rifle, Colorado, USA - sediment 19ft 2 (version 2) | ecosystem: Environmental > Terrestrial > Deep subsurface > Rock core/Sediment | place: Rifle, Colorado...
TAATTTGAATAATATCAAAAATTATAAGAATTGTCAAATAAAATGTTTATAAATGTTTTTAGAATTATCTTTAAAAATATTTTTATTGTTTTATTAGGTTATAACTTAAACAAAAAGCATGCTTGGTAATGAATATACTGTTAAGATTAATCTAGCCAAGGGCATGAGTACCCGTGATATCGAAAAACACCTGGAAAACCTATATGCAATAGATGCATCTCCCAAACTGATATCAAGAATAACAGATAGAATAATACCCATGATAACCGAATGGCAGACAAGACCGCTATCAGCAAGGAAGATAAATGGACCAAAAAATACCCAATGGCAGTAAAATCCTGGAAGAATAACTGGGGCGACCTGTCTACCTATTTTAAGTATCCGGAGGAATTAAGAAGAATAATTTATACCACAAACTCAGTTGAAAATTATCTCCGCTCCCTGCGTAAAGTTACCAAGGCAAAATCTGCATTTGTAAATGATATGGCACTACTAAAGATTCTATATCTTGCCACAGTGGATACTACCAAGAAATGGAGTGAGCGTATGAGGGAGTGGCCAATAATTTATTCCCATCTTGATATTTACTTTGGTGAAAGGATAGCCCCTTATATGGTATAATTTAAGCCTAAGTGGGGATTTATCCTGTCCAGGCTATAACATATCATTCCCCAATTCTATAGCAAGTTCAATATCAACTCCTTTAAATGGAATATTTTTTAAATTTAAATATCTTCTCAATTTATATGCAAATTCCGGACTAAAATCTGCAGTTTTAGGTATTTTATCAGGTTCTTTATGATTTATTGCAGTAAGTACTCTTTCCTTTGGTGTCATTTTTTCCAATCCTTTCATAAAAAATATACAAAATCATTTACTTAAAAAATAGAAAACTATTGATTACTATTTTTCCGGTGAATTGAACAGTATTTGCAGTCCTGATAGTTTCATAGTACTTATCATTCGTTCAATATTAGACCTTAAATTTTCCTCATATTTCCCTTTAAACAAATCGACACATATTCTTATTAAATTCTATATTATATTTGGATTGTTATGAGCTAATAAGGAAACAATAGCACAGTATTATTTAAATATAATAAATAAGATAATTAAAGATATTAAAGGTACAGAAAATTTTGAGTTTAAAAAATTTAAAGAGGTTTTAGAAGGAGGCCATGGAGACTTAAATAAAAATTATTATGTTAAAATTATTAAGTTCCTTTTCAAGGATCAAATAAATTTAAATAAAGAAAATATTGAACAAGAATATAAGAAAGTTTTAAGTGAATTTATTCTGAGGGCTCTTTTTATTCTTATTTCTAGCCCATTACTTTTTAATCCAAAAAATGCAAAAAATGATTTCCAATTATTATATAAAAAATTTGTGGATAATATATTTAGTATTATAGAGAAAAAACTTACTTTTACTAAGGATTATGAAAATATAATAGATTCTAAAAAATTAGGTGGAGTAATAAAAGGTAGCAAAGGAAAACTTAAACAAAATATACAAGCAAAAAAAAGAATCAGAGATAATATTTATAATAATTTTTGGTATAGGATATGCGTTTTTTCTTCTGAAGAATTAAATATAAATTTTTTTCATTTATTGAATTCTAGCACTCCATTAGTAATTAATATTGAACAAAAAAATTTAGAGAGAATTTATAAAATTTACAAATTTGATGAGCTTAGTGAATTACCAAATAAGATCCAAGATGATTTTAATAGTTGTATAGCCTATATTAGAAGCAAAAGCACATTAGAAAATTTACAAAATGCAAATATAGATATATTAATAAATTATTTAATTGAATCCACTAGAAATAATATTGGAATTGATTTTATAAAAAATATAGATTTCGACTATTTCGACAAAAAAACATTTAAAAATATTATAGTAAATTCACTTCGAGAATTAATAGAAAAAGAAAAATATTACTACGTATACACTAATATTAGCAATATTGATCTAAACGGCAAATATATAAAAATCCCCAGAAATATTTACCTATATGATTCAAGAAGTTGGGATTTCGGAGAAGCTAATTATTTAGATTTCTTCAATCCCATTGATTTTAAAAGTAAGAAAAAAGAATATGCTGATATGCGATTTATTAATGATTTATATTTTTTAGCATTGAGTCATACTTGGGGTAAAAATATCAATCCAACACGTAAGATTGTTAGACATTCTTGCAGAGCTTTTTTGAAGGTCAGAGCTTTTAACTGTAATCATGCTATTAGAATTTCAAAACAAAGATTACATAAAATAAAATATTTATTACCATTTTCGTGGGCTTTGAAAACCGGAGGTAAACAAGGTTACGAAATTGATATTGCTAATGTTTTTCTTTGCAGAACAGCAGACTTCAATGATTATCATTTAAAAAATTTTGAAACCAGCCAAATATTTAAAGAAGGATTTATAACTTTAAAATCTACAACCTACAAAGAATTCAATAAATATTATAAGCACCTTTTGGAAGAAAAAAAAGAAAAAATAGATTCAAATATTTTAGATTTAATCTCATATTGGCAGGAAGGCCTGTTTGAGTCTTCAGAAGAAAAAAGATTTTTAATGTTTTACAAGGCTTTAGAATCTTTAATAGGTGGTGAAATTTTCACAAAAAATAATAAAAAATTTTTAATGTTGATATCAGATATATATACAAATGAATACATGCAAAATTTAATAAGGGAATTAAAACCTATAATTTTAGAGATAAGAAGAAACAAAAATAGTAGGAGAATTTTATATAGAATTATTTCTAAGAATTATTATTACTATGAAGTTTTTGAAAAATTAGATTTATTAATAAATTGCTTTAAATCAACTAAATTTGAAAAACCATTAATAACAATAAAATCTAAATATTCTAAAAATTATTTAGAAAATGAAATTGAAAATGATAGAGATAGAAAATTTAAAAAAATATTATTTTTATGGATAAAAAGAAATTCTATAATACATCATAATCGGTTCAGTATACCACGTGATGATTTATTTCCTTATTACAATAAGACAATGGATGAATGGTATAGATCAATAATTATAGAAATTTTGAATGCAAGATTGACAAAAACATTAAAGATTGAAAAAATTGAAGATGTTGTTAATATTTTTAATATTGATAAGGTCTAATTTTAAATTAAAATTCTAAGCTAATTAGATCTTAATAAAAACCATAATACAGATTTTGAACCTATCCTTATTATGCTATAATATCAATTGTATTTTTTACTGAAATAATTCCAACCACCTATGGCAAATTTATGGTGGAAATACATTGGTATTTAAAATTAATATAATTTGGAGAAGAAATGAATACAAAATTAAAAATAGTTTACTGGAAAGGTGAAAAATTCTGGTTGGGTAAAATTCTTGAGCATCCTGAAATCATGAGTCAGGGCGAAACCATCGAAGAACTTGAAGAAAACCTAATAGATGCATATAAATTAATGCTAATGGACGATGTCCCTCCAAATTATAAGCTTAAAGAAATATCTGTATGAAGCGCAGTGAACTGCTGAAACAACTAAAAAAAGAAGGCTGTGTGTTACTTAGAAATGGCTCCAGACACGACATTTATATAAATCCCAAAACCGGACAGAAACAACCTATTCCAAGACATTCCGAAATTGATAATGCTCTTGCAAAACACATTAAAAAATACCTGGGTATCGATAAATAAACTCTATATTATCTGTTGTCTTTTCCATCCTGCCTGCTGGATGTCCGTTTTAAATTTATTTGCCAAAATAATTCTTGTACTAAATAGAAAAAATAAATTGAAAAATTACTTATCCCCTGTATAATTGAACCTGTACAATTTAAGCCCATACAGCGTAAAAAACTGTAAAGGAATCTTAAGAAATGTATCCTGTTTTACCGGCTTATAAGAAGAAAAATAGTTGGAGTTAGCCTGTAAGCCGAGTTCCATATTAACTGATTCAATTTTCCCTAGCTTTGCATATCCAAACAATAATCAAAGGGAGGAAAAATGAATATAGGAAAATTCCAGTTTAAACAATCCTACAAAAATACCCTGTCAGACAACAAGAGACCGAGGTAAAAAAGGACTGGCACACCACCCTGATATTGCGATAATCATCCTGCCAACGTAAACGAAGACCAAGGGCAACGATAGAATACTATTGTTTATTATTTATAAAACCAATCTCTCCTCTGTATAATGCAAAAATATTCTTATCTGCAATTGCATTAGCGCTTGACGTCTCTTTGGCTGCTGGTTGCAGGATCATGCTCTTCTTTAAATATGCCGCAACAACTAATGTATCATTAGTATTAACATTTCCATTACAGTCATTAATTAAGGAAAAATTTTTAGTCTCTCCTGTCTTAATATAAGGCGTATTCCCTTCAATGTAACCATCCTGGCTCCATACTACGTTTCCCTTACTATCAATTATAAAAGCTGAAAGAAAAACGAATAATCCTTCTTCCGATTCAATATAATCACCTATTTCTGAGTTTCCTTTAATTTGACCCGAAACTTTGATTTCATTGTCGCTTAAAAAGAATTTTCCCTTTTCAACTTTAATATTTTCAAATTCCGCGAGTAATGGCTCGGATATGCTAGTTTTGCCCAAAAATTGAGGGAAATCTGAGGTAAAAGATAGTTTTAAATTCTCGGACAGCAGTACAAATTCTGATTTATCCTCCTCGTTTTTCATTATTTTTGAATTGTAATCAGCCTGTTTAATTTTTTCTTTTATCCCTGTCAAAAATGGATATACTTCATATACCTTCCTATATTCTTTTAATGCATAGCTAAAAAGATTATTATCAAAATAAAGATCTCCATTTCCTTCGTATAATTTTGCCTTGTCAATCTGATTTTTTATATCTTCAATTCTTAATTTTGCACTTGTAGCCTGATCCTGATTGTCGCTGTGTTCAATTACCTTTTCATAGTAAATGGCAGCTTTTTCATATTGCTTTGCGGCAAATAAATCCTCTGCTCTTTGATATGATTCTTTAAAGAGAGAAATCCCTAAAAGTGATAAAACCACCACCAGAATACAAACACCAGATGCAATTGTAAAGCCAATGGCTCTTTTTTTGTTTTTCTTTTTTAAGTTAAGAAAAAGAAGAGATAAAAATATCAATATTAATGGGATACAAAAAAATAAAAGCACTACAAGCAGGCCATAAAGAAAATCAATGAAATCTACTGCAGTAAAAGAGATGACTAAAATAATTATTGCAAATAATGTTCCGGGTATCGAAACTAAAAAAATTGATATTGGCTTTTTGCTAATTATTTTTTGTTCTTTCTTGGAATCTGTCATAAATTAATAAACTGTGGTGATTACCAAAAAATTAATAATTTTTGCATAAACTAACGTATGCTGACATAAATTTTAATAATTTTATTCTAACTAAAAAATAATTAAAGATAAACGGTTTATTTGATTCCCTGAAGGGTGGCGCAAACTTCTACCTTTTTCTAGGCATTGGTTTCAACACAGATACCTGTTTTTGATAATGGCTGTAAATCGGTATTGAGGTCAGAATATGCTTTTCCATCATTGGTATGCTTACAAAAATGAAAAGAAGTGTAACCAATATAGGTCCGGTTACTGTTACCCAGATCCGTGGAGCAGTGCCAATTTGCATTAGCCATATTCCCCACCAGAATGAGATTTCACCGAAATAGTTTGGATGACGTGAGTAACGCCATATTCCCTGATCAATATATTTGTTTTTATTTGATCTATCCTTTTTGAACAAGTCCATCTGCCTATCGGAAATTGTTTGAATCAAAACAGCACCCATACAGACAGTAAACCAAATACCTGTAAAGAAATTTAACTGCTTTTCTTGTCCAACCCCAAAATAGGCAGGAGTGAGTGCTATAAAAACGATTACTGTTGGCATTAAATTAATACCTATAAGATTGGTAAGAAACCACAGGCGAGGTGACTTTTTTTTAAGCATGGTATACCGCCAGTCCTGATTGTGTAGCCCCTTCCATCGGATTGCCCAGTTTAGAGTCAACCGTATTCCCCAAACAATGATTGCAACCAAAAACAAAATATCAATTGCTGTAAGTGAAGTTCCTTTGATTATTATCCAGCATGGAAGAATAATCAAAGGAGCCACACTCCAATACGGATCATATATGCTGGAATTGCCAAACAGTATTCCAAATATCCAAACAATAAATGTTGCTGCTATATCTGCTAAAAATGTGGATGCCAGAAAGTGCATATTAGAGGACAGTTTAAAAACCAATAAACCAACAAAGTAAGCAAGTATATATACTGCTAAAACAATTAAAAATGATGCCATCCGGTTTTTGATTCTAAACCTGGTCATTAAACAAATATTTAAGAATAGTAATTTAAATTTATTGGTTCTGGGTCTTTTTAATTATATTCTTCACACTTATTTTATTCAATTTAATTGCATTTTTAGTCATGTTCAAAATAAAAAAATATAGGAAATCTTAAGTAAATTCACGTATTACCGCTTTTGCAATTCAACTTCCAGTATATTTACATCCTATTCTATGGGCACAGGTGCAGAGAATGGGTATCACCAGCTAAGTGTAATAGAATCTGCAGCAGAGCCTTCTGAGTTGGTGGCAGTAGCTTCAAGAGTATAAGTATCACCGGGATAATTTAAATTGATTTGGACTTTATTAGAGCCCCAGGCACCTCCACCATCATCTTTGCTAAAGCTAACAGCAGGATTAGGACTTCCGGTAACTGTAGCTTCTACTCTATAGTAGCACATATTTCCCTCAAAAGTGGGGCCTTCATAGATTGCTAAACTGATGGTAGGAGCCTCTTTTGCTGCATCAGAACTTTCAGTGGTAACTGCTTCTCCCCAATCAGCAGTTTCTTCAGCATTAGTAGTAGCTTGCTCCACCGTAGCCGCAGCTTCCTCACCAGCAGCATAAACAACAAGGTTATCAAAAAGATACTGCCTCTCTTCATACTTATCATGACCGCCAAAGAAGCCTACCTCACCACCTGAGGAAACTGAAGAGTCTATAGCGCTCTCAACAAGGTATCCATTCACATACAGGGATATTTGGTCACCAATACAATCGACGCGAATGTGATAAGGCTCGCCCCAACTTGGCGGCCACTTCCAATGTTTATTGATAGTGCCGTCAATAAGACGGCTTAAACCCTCGTGTACATAGCTTATATAGGCTACCCCAATACCCTTATCGTTATGAATTTCAAACAAGTATCCGCTGCTGTCATCACTTGCATGGCGGACAAAGATGCCGGCCCAAAAATCTTTAGAAATGTCCTCGCCGGGTATCCGGGAGGCGTCCACTTCCACAATCACATCTTTTTGAAAAGACTGGTGAAGGTATGCAAAGATATTACTTACAGTTGTACCACTCGGAACACTGACACGATAACCGCCATTGTAAAAATCGGCCCCACCGCTATCCCACGAACCTGTGTCCCAATTACTATTTGGTTTGGAAAAGTCATCGGAGTATAGAATAGATTTGCCCTCGATTCCGGGAGCGGTTGGAAAGGATTCGATTTCTCCGGACTCGGTACCCAGTTGAAATAAAGAACAACAACCGCCTGATACAAAACCGGTTAAAAGAATAACCGATAATACTGCAAAACCAGCTAATACCCTTTTCTTAATGGTATCTCCTTAATGAAATTCAATAAAATTATACTATTAAATTTTATCAAAAATATCATATAAATTGGTGAAATACAATGCGCCAATAAAAGTGAGAAAAATCATTTACGGTTCGATTTTTAATGTAAACATAAAACGATCTTGTTGTTTTGTATTAAATAAATATTTTAACTTTTATGTCAGCTCTGTATTTGTGAATTATAGATTTTGCAGCATCAATAGATCTTTTAAATCTATTAACTCTTACATGAATTGGTTCCTAAAAACATTTATAAAAATTAATAATAAAATTTTTATTTTAGAACTGAAATTAATGTATAATATGCATTAAACTTTTTCTTATATTAAAAATCAAAAGGAGAAATTTAATGAATGAGGAGATAACCCGAATTAAAGGTCCTAATGAAATGTACTGTCCTGAATGCGGCAAGCCTGTGAAAAAAGACGCGGTAGTCTGCATCAATTGTGGTGTTCAGTTAAAAGAACTAAAAGTATCCCAGCCTTCACCCGTCAATGCTCCTCCTGTGGTTAAAGATATGTTGGAAGAAGGAAGATTACAACTTAGTGGTATAAGAGGTTTTTACTGGTTCTTTATAGTTATTAATACAATGGCATATTTTGCAGCAACTATAAGTTTAATTATCGGCATTATTGATGTAAATGACTATTCGAGATATTTTAAGATAGCAATAATTATTATAACTGCAGTATATTTGGTACTTCTTATATTATATATAATACCCCTGACAGGAATTATTCAAAGAAAACCATTTTCCGTTCCTTTTACAAGAGCCATGCTTATAATATCCATGTTTAATTTTCCTATTGGAACAATTATTGGTAGTGTTCTCTGGAAAAGGATAAACCATCCAGCTGCAAAGAAATATTTAAATCCAGAGATACCCCCTGAAAAAAATAAAAAATTAATAATAACTTTATCAATAGTACTGCCAATTTTTTTTATATTTCTTGCTATAACCTTATTTCTCGTTATTAGTATAACTAATCCGGAATTTAAAGATATTGTCATTTCTTCAAATATAAATACAGACACATTTGAACCTTTAGATGAAAATACTGAATTTGAAGCATCGGCAGAAAATATATATTCAACAATTAAATATTCTTACACAAAGGGCGATGATAACTACAGGTTTAAATGGACAAATCTTGATACAGGGGAAATAGTAGTAGATGCGGGGGATGAGTACGCCAAGGATATAGAGGGAAAATATATTACAGGTATCGCAGTTGCAAGAGTTTCTTCCAGGGATTTTGAGTCAAAAATTATTCCTCCCGGTGATTATAAAGTGGAATATTACCATAATGGAGAAGTAGTAAAAACTACAACTTTTAAGGTAACAGGGGAAGTACGCGGCAGCAGAATTGTATTTGCTTCTAATCGTGACGGTAAATATGAAATATATATCATGAACTCGGATGGAACCAATTTAGTTAATCTAACAAGTAATGCGGCAGAAGATAATTACCCTGTATGGGCTCCGGAAGGTATAATAATGTTTGAATCAAACCGGGATGGTAATGCGGAAATTTATGGTATGAGATTAGATGGGACTGATTTAACCAACCTAACAAATAATGAAGGAATAGATATATATCCAGCATTGTCGCCGGATACTAATGTTTTAGCTTTTGCTTCAGATGCCACTGGGAATTTTGACATCTATGTTAATGATGGTAGTAATGTAGTTAACTTAACCAATGATGAGTCTGATGATGCTTATCCCACCTGGACCCCTGACAGTGAGAAAATTATTTTTTCGTCTGACCGAACTGGAGATTATGAGCTATACGTAATAAATTCAGATGGCAGTGAATTAATTAATCTTACAAATAACGAGGCCTGGGATATGATGCCTGATGTATCTCCAGATAATAGTAATATTGTATTTGCTTCCGATCGTGATGGCGACTTTGAAATATATCTCTTAAGCCAGGATGGTAATATAACCAGACTGACAGATAACGAGGCATATGATTGGGTCCCGGCATGGTCACCCGATGGCAGCAAGATAGCATTTAGTTCAGATCGTGATGGCAATTATGAGATATATACAATGAATGCAGACGGTAGTGATCAAACCAGAATTACAAATAATGAAGCTGCCGATTGGTATCCCAACTGGTATTGAGAATTTAAAACAAATGATTTAAATTTAAAGATAACTTAACTTCTTAATTGAAAATTGTTTTAGATTATTCTTCCTTATATTTTTCCAACTCTTTTAAACTATTATCGATAATCTTAAATTTTCTTACATAAATTGTCTGATGTGAAATAAAGGCGATGATGCATGAGAATACTATTACGACAAGGGATAAGATAAGAAAGAAAAGTGGATAATCATAAAGAGAAATATTTCTAACAAATTTTGTCCCTAACGGAATAAAAGTGATAATCACCGGAGGAATTAAAAATATAAATATTTTCATGAATCGATTGACCAGTTTTTTATGCATAAGTATCCTTTGTTTAATATCCACTATACTCTGTGAAAACATTTGAATACTGTTTAATTTCTTAATGGAAAGGAAACCACTTATTATACAGGAAGTTAAAAAAAGTATAATAAATATTCCTGAAGTCAAGAATCTCCAGTCATCCACAAATTTATATGTAGCAATAAGCCAAAAAAATAAAAACTGATCTAATTACCAGGATAAAACTGGCCAAAATGCCGTTTTAATATTGCGCCACAAGAATATACTTAGAAAATAAAATATTATAATTTATTAATAACTATGAATAATGAGGAGCTTGTAATATGTTGCGAGAATTAAAAAAGAGTTTGATTGCTTCACTAATTCTAATTTTAATTATGGCTATTATTGCGGGTTGTTCCCAGCAAACATCAGGTTCTTCAACAGATGCCACGGGTTCAGAAGGACTCGGTATTAAAACTGACATAGAAATAATAAACCTTTTGAGTGGATAAAGAAAAACAATAAAAAGATTATTTCTTATTTCTTATAAACTATAAACTCATTAAGTGTGGTAAAACGGGTCTCAGGACTTAATCCAAAATTATTGTCTTTTACTTGCATTGCATCGCTATCTCCCCTGAATCCATGACCAAACAACAAAGTATTACCGGAGATTTCATATATGTCATATATCGTTTGATTCAGATCAGTATCTTTAATATCAATTTGACCCGGGGATGAAATAGTCAGTATATAATTGTTATTAATAGTTTCATCGGGCACACATTCATGACCTGATGAACTCCATCGAGTATGAACAGCAGAGCCATCAGAATTGATTATAAATTGATGTTTTTCTGACCAGGGACTATCAGTATCAGGTACCAGGCAATCAGACACCCAGGTTCCCACTAAATTTTCATCGAATTCATCTGAGGTTCCCTCATAAGATTGTGAGGTTACGGACTCACTTGATTCATCATCCTCTTCCGCTTCAACCGCAGCATCCTCGGTGGCAGAATCAATACCAAGCTGGTTACATAGAGCAGCAGTTCCGAAAAACAATACTACTACCAAAACCGAAATGATTGAATATAATTTAGTCTTTTTCATTGAAACTCCTTTTAACCAGTATTTTGCTTTTAACTATTTTGTAAGGAATATTCTATATATATTTTACTACTGCACAATGGATTAATAAATTTAATTCATATACAGATTATTTTTTACTTTAAATAGGTATCTTTGCCCAGGCAGCCATCTCCCCCATTCGGAATAGGTTCCTCATTGCTTATTTTATCTCCGTTATCATCAAGTTGAGCATGTTCGGTCAATTCGCCCCAGCCATTGTCAATATATTGCTTTCTGACATTTTTACTTGCATAATTGAAAGCTTCTGTAAAACTTACCTTTCCATCAGAATTTGTATCTCCGATCCCATCGAAAGAGACCAAAAAGGGTTCGATAAAAGCAGCCCTGTTTGTCTCATCTTCCCGGGTCGAAGAAATTACGATTGTATTTTTTCCACTCAAATCATCGATAAAACCGCCACTGTTACACGGACTAAAAATAAAAATCAATTTATCTCTTTTTATATCTTCAAAAATTTCTGCCATCTCGAAATCAGGAAGATTATAATTATTTAAAGTATAATATGAATTTGTATTGCTAAATGTCCCATGCCCTATCAAGAGCAATATTATGGTATCCGTTTCCTCGGCTTTCCCCTGCAATTCTCCGGTTACCTTTTTAAAATTATTAATTGTTGCTTCATAATCCACATCTCTCTCTATGCTGTTCTCAAATAAATAATATATGTTTTCATCCGGGTAACCATTATTTTCAAGGAGATCATACGCCATACTTGTTGAATTCAAAAACCATTCATAATGTTGGTTGTCATTAGAGGCACCGCTTACAACAATTGCATACTTTTGTTGGGATTGAGTGCCATCGATATTATTTCCGTTGCCAGAATCGGCGTTTTCCTGAGAATTGCTGTCCTGCGTGGTGGATTCTTCCTCCGATTCTTCACTGTTAGTTTGCTCTTCGGTCAGTGTTTCTTTAGTGGTTTCTGATTCCGATATAAGCTTACACCCGCTGCACACTGATGATATAGTAAACAGAAGTAACAATGATAGGATAAAAATAAGTAAACGTATCTTGCTGATTTTCATTATTTCTCTTTAAGAATTATCTTCCCTTATCATCAAAACATGTTCTATCCCTGCTTCCATAAAAACTTTACCTTTTGTTTTAAATCCCAACCGTTCATAAAATCCTGTGTTGCTTACCTGCGAATGAAGTTTATATTTATATATTCCCATATCATTGCCGGTTTTTATCATAAAATTTACCAACTTCGAACCAATTTTACGTGATCTCCATGCCCTCCTTACAGCTATGCGTTCAAGTTTTAACCAGCCACCTGTTATATACATTCTCGCTGTAGCGACAGGCTCTTTATCTTGCAGACCAAGTGTATGAATTCTCTTCGATTCATTTTCATCGGATTCTATATTATATGGAACATTTTGTTCTTCACAGAATACACTGAATCTGACATTGTAAGCAGCAATAAGTTCCTCAGGAGAGGATATAATTTTAAAAGTAATGTCTGAATTTTTTTTCATATCTTTATTAGCCACTGGCTGACATGGATTCCTTGATTACTTCCGTAAATAAATCTTCATTGGAAGATGACCTCTTTCGCTTTTTTAAATATGAGAATCTGAATGGCGAATATTCTTCTATTTCCTGTAAATATGATTTACTATAAAATTTATCATTGAGACCAATCGATTCAATAATCAGTTTCCTGATACTTTTTTCTATCAAGCTTTTCAGACGGTCCAGATTGCTTCCATCAAAACAGTTGATTAGATCCATTATTTTTATACCAAAATTGAAAGTGCGGCTTACGTATTTATCCAGCAATGAATATTTAGAAGCCCGTGAAAAGAGGGTCAGAAGTCCTGCCTCGGAATCCTTACCTGTATCTTGAATGTCATCAGCCATCTGTAGATATGCACCGAATCCAAATAAAAATCTTTCCTGGCATTTCGTTAGGGAGCCGGAAACAAGGTAACCATCTGTAAGGACCGAAGCCCCACCTTTCTCGATACATATTTTTAAAACATCTGTTTCTGTAAGTGAGTTTGAATTATCAAGCAAACGGATGCTGTTTGTTTGACCACGGTGAATAGCCAGCAAGCTTTCATAAACCTTCGGATAACGTTTACGGTCATATTCTTCCTCTATCATTCCTATCAGGTCAAAAATTTTTTTCTCATCATTATTTTCAGGAATAATCTTCTTTCCTTTTATTCTCTTCTGAAAACGTCTACTAAAAGTGACCTTGTTTTCCGAAGCAGCATCAGGATTATCGAGATAATTATCGGTATAAGGATAAAGCATGCTATATGCAAAAATAGAAGGCGTCAACTTTACAGGTATACCCATCATCGATTGTATGCTATTTATTATCCAGACATTACGGCTAGCCTGGAAAATATCTTCCTTGTCAAGATCTGGGTCAAAGCGCTGTCCGGTTTCTATGAATTTCTTTGTTGCCTCTGTATAGCTGTCCGAGAATATGATATTTAAATGATCATCCTCAAAATCAAATGTTGATTTGAAGAAAGCCCTTATTTCAGGAAACATATCTTTAGCAGAACCTGAATTATTGCCTTCCGGTTTTAACTTTTTATTTTTATTCCTTTTTAATTTCTTTAAGAATTCTTCTAACCGGGCCTCACAGGATAATTTATCCTTATAAGAATATATGGAACCCAGAGATGGAAATTCAGTACTGCATCCCAACCAGACTTTAATAAATTCTTCTATGTATTTTTTTGTTTGCATATCAAAACACCACAGGCTTCTTATTATAACCAAAAACTTTTATAGAATAAATTTATTTCATAATTAATTTAGCCATAAATATATTGGGAACCGATTATAATTATAATAATAAAGTTATTTTATACTTAAGAAAATATTTAGACATCCAGAGGTGATTATTATAATATCTAAAAGAGTATTAGAAATGAGACATAAAGATAACTCGTGCTTACTATCAATTGATATTGGGACGACACGTACCAAAGCGATGCTTTATTGCCAGGATAAAGGAATCGTTGGAGAAGAAGAAGAAAGCTATCTCACATATTATCCCCGGCCGGGTTTTGTAGAGCAGGATCCGGACGAAGTATTTGCCATTGTTCTTAAAATAACCCGCCGCCTTATAGATAACGCATCTATACCTCCTAAGATGATTACCGCGGTTATTTTTGACGGCATCTGGCATAGTCTGCTTCCGGTTGATAAGGAAGGTAATACTCTTTACCGTGCAATTACCTGGGCAGATATGCGATCCATTACGCAGAATGAGCATTTGAAAGCCAGCTTAAATACGGAAGAAGTCAAACAGCGAACAGGCTGTGCGCTTCATCCGATGTATTTCCCTTCACGTCTTTTATGGTTTCGGAAAAAATTACCGGATGTATTTAAGCGAACGGCCCGATTTATCTCGATTAAAGAGTATATAATCCATCATCTTTTTGGTTCGTATCAGGTTGATCACTCAACTGCTTCCGGTACAGGGATATGGAATATGCAAAATATGAATTGGGATACTGACCTTCTTACAGAAATCGGTATGACACCTGACTATTTCTCAGAATGCACCGAACCTGTATCGTTTACTCCCGAAGGAATTAAGAAGAAATATGCTTCACTCATTGGGCTGCCCGAAGGAACACCCGGAATCATAGGGGCAAGTGACGGAGCTTTTTCTCACCTTGGAAGCGCAGGAGTGATGGGCGATAAAATAAGTCTGACCGTAGGCACCGGCGCAGCCGTACGTAAGTGTGTCCACTTACCCGGTATCATCCCAGGATCTACAGCCTGGTGCTACTATCTTGCTGACGGTAATTGGCTGCAGGGTGGTAACATGCTAAGTGCCGGAAATGCTTTACAGTGGTTTGCCGACAATTTAATGCCCACTGCAAAAACAAAAGCAGAGATATTCAGTAAAATGGACCAGCTCGCAGAAGAGATACCTGCCGGAGCCGATGGGCTGTTCTTTCTTCCTTTCCTGGGCGGTCAACGGTGCCCCGCTGATCGTCCGGATGCCAGAGGGACTATTTACGGACTCTCACTTGCTCATTCCAGAGGACACCTTATCAGGGCGTTTATGGAAGGTATTGCATATAACCTGTATTGTATTTACAAGATGCTGGCTTCTCAATCAAAAACAGATGTTATTGCAAGCGGAGGAGTTTTGAATTCACCCGTCTGGCTAAAAATTATTTCTGAGTTCTTTGGTAAGACTATCTGGCTTCCCCGAATAAAAGAAGTGGCTGCCTGGGGCGGTGTGATTCTTGGATTAAAAGCTATTGGTGCACTTTCTGATCTTAAAGACTCGATAAACCTGATTGACCTTACGGATAAACAGGATCCTGATCCAAAAAACCAGAAAATATACCGAAACCTTTTAAATGAATACGAGCAGCTTATCAGGAAGATCTATGGATGAAATCATTATGCTTATTTGTTTTAAATCATCTATTATTTCAGATTCGAAAGTTGATACTTTATTTCGAAGAAGCTGATTTTTTCCGCATATCCTTTTGCTCTTTGGTTTTTGCATTTTGAAGACTCTTTCTCAATTTTCCCAGAAGATCTACTACTTCTGCAGGCTTATCTTTAACTATCTTGGATTTGGGAGCATTGACTGTCTTACTTTTGGATTTTTTGGAAATTGCTACTTTCAATTCATCCGTATAAGTATCTTTGAATTTCCCGGGTTTAAATGCTTCGCTAAGCTGATCTATTAATAATATAGCTGTATCAAGCTCTTTTTCGGAAAATTTTTTAGAGGCAGGAATTTTCAAATCAATTGGTTTTCTTATTTCGGAATCAAACCGGATTTGATTCAACATTAAAATATCATCTTCTGGTTTAATGACTCCAAGATGTTCAAGATTATGCAGTACATATTTGGCAATACCTACCTTTTTGGATTTTTTCAAAGCTTCCCTTAAAAGAGCATATACCTTATCCGCACCTTTTTCCGGCTCCAGGAAGTACGGCTGCTCATAATACTTTATATCGATTTCAGCTTCATTTACGAATTCAGTTACTTCAATGGTTTCAGTTCTCTTTGAATAAAATTTTTTAAAATCCTCATCATGAAAAATTACCTGATCACCTTTCTGGTATTCATAGCTTTTTGCTATTTTATCATAAGGGACTTCTTCGCCTGTGGATTTGCACACACGCGCATACCTGATAGGGCAAAGGTCTCCTTCTCTCACAAGGTGAAAATCGAGATTTCTCTCTTTGGTCGCTTTATACATTTTTACCGGTATCAGTATAAGCCCAAAACTTATAGCACCCTGCCATAATGGTCTCATTTTATAACCTCCATTTCATTTGCTGAGGATTTTTATTATTGTTAAACAAATTGATTATCTTCAACTCCGTATATAAGTGTTTCTTCAACACCATCTGAAATTATATTAATAGAAATCCGGTTTTCTTCTATTTCCAGACCCTTGATTTCTATCTCGGTACCGTTACCGATTATTACATCCGGTATATTTTGAAAATAAAAATACCTGTTCAGGTTCAAAGTAAGAGAATAAGTAGTTGCCTCATTATGCCTAGAAGATGTCAAAATACCTGCTGCATCATTTATGCCATCGCCATCAAAATCTCCAAAGGCGGAAAAATCACTCAACTTTATAATCACATTATTTGCCTGGTCAATATCATCTTCTTCCAGGAATTCTCCGTTTATTAAAACCACATAACCATTTTTCGAAAGAGGAGTCTGGTAATATGTATTTTTAATACCTTCCAGTAAAAGCGGAGGCGAATCAAGTTCAAAGGAAAGAACGGCTTCTCTATAGATTGCATTTATTTCCTCAAAAACAGAATCATTTATAGTATTGTCTGACTCTGCCAATATCTCCTGAAACGACCTTATGAGACCGGCAGTTATATGATCGGGATATTCTAAAAATAATTTATCATAACTATCCAGAACTTCAGGATATACGATATTATTTTCATAATTACGAGAAGGGGTATTGTTTTGCCCGACTATATAAGATACAAGATATCTCATATAAAGATCCCCTACGGCTCTCTTTCTGATTGTTTCATCAGGATAGTTCAGTAAAAATTCTTCACAACTTATTAATCTTAAAGCAAGTTCATCCCAGGAAATGGTAAGTGCCGCATCCCTGGAAGATATTTTATTTGATTCCAGAGCCATAACATTAATATAATCAAAGTACATCGGGCTTAGAAATTCTGCATACCTCTTAAAAAATTCATAATCGATATATGGATAAAATGATCCTTCAAGAGCCACAAGCTTAAATCCGCCCTGAAAAATTTCTGTCATTAACTCTTTTAGCTGTACGTCTTCGATATCTGCAAGGCCTTCTGACTCGATGTCCCTGTTAAAGATGTCGTTGAGTCTACTCTGCCAGTCATCTTCAAATAATAGGTCAGTGTAATATTGGATATATTCTTTCTGTACCATTTCTAATTTTTCCAGCAAAATATCGTATCCTTCGGGTGAGATTTCTGTCATATTTTCATCGATAATAGAAATAAGCTGATATGACCTTGCTCCCTCATCCAGCAGCTCATTGAATGTGTTAATTATATCTTCATCGCCGGTACCCGGTTCTTCACCTGGTTCCTCAGTGCCGGGTCCGCTGCCAGGCTCTTCCTCACCTGGTTCTCCCCCGGTACCGGATCCATTATTATCCACTTCCTGTTCTGGTTTACAGCCAGGAAAAGCTAATACCGAGAGCATAATGAGTGTCAATAGCATTAAAAAAAATTTTATTCTTTTTATCATTATTATACTCACATCTTAAGTGCATTTAGGCAAAATCAAATTAAATGGAACTAACATTATTTAAAAAATCCTCAATATTCTGTGTACGCATATAGTCTTCTTGTTCCAGCAGATCCAGATAAGCTCCAAGTATTTCTCCAAATCTGGTATCGGAGTATTCGGTCAACATGTCCTGAAATTCGGCCAGCTTCTCTGGTATTATCCGGAGATCTATATCAAATACAGGATTATTATCAATACCACCTGTTACCAGGATTATGGAGACAATTAATATTGGCAGAAGAAAAATATAAAATTTTATTTTTTTCATTTTTAAATTCCTCAACATTGTCATAGTGATAATATAAGCATCCTGAAGAATCTTGATTCTTCATTTTATATTTTACTCTATAATATTATCGCACAGCTAATAAAAAAGCTTAATATCAAGGCAACCATAATGGAAAATCTTTTAGCTTATGGACCTTAAACAAGCTCACATTTTTTTCAAGTCTCTTATCTTTTATATAGTCGGAAAATGTATTATTGAAAGATTTATTAATTGAAATGATTAAAATAGTTTTAATTCAATAAAATGTACTAACTAACCTTTTTGATACCTATATCTTCTTTCTCGGGGAAATTTTCTTTATTATATTCTTCTTTTAAAATCAAAACCGGTACCTTCACGTTTTTAGGACTTTTATTATTCACCTTCCATCCTACAAACAACACTATTGTAAGTATGAATAGTAAAATCAATGCGATTATTGTTGATCCCCAGAGTAGACTTCCGTCATTAATAAAGTCTAAAGTCATTGTTGATTCCATCTTGATTCTCCTAATCTATATTAAAAATCTTTCATTAATTTTAGTAATGCAGAGCAATTATACATATTCAAATCTGGCGACGTAACCGCTAAAAGTATGGAATTATAATAAAAAAAAGTACAGTTTTTATACTGGCTGATTGAATAGTAAAAAAAAGCCTCAAGATGCCGATAAATGCCTGTGGATACTGACCATAAGCACAGGAAAAAACTGATAAAAGGTCTGTGGTAATCATTACTTTTATGATTTATAGTATTCTAGAAGATTACGAAGAACAAAATGAAATGTATTTATAAAAGAAGGAGTGATTTCAAATGATGATGTGGCCAAATATGATGAGTGGAATTTTTGGAGGCTGGAGCAATGGAGTTGCTTGTGGATAAAAGCAGCGGGGCCATATTTCCCGAATATGGACCTAATATGATTTGGAATTTGAAATATGGTATTTTTATAGATATGGTAGAAATAAATGACATGGAATAATAAAAATCGTGATTACAAGCAATCCGTAAATGATAATAAGTAAACTATGAAGGAATCGGATCACGGACATACACAGCATGACAAGCACCGGGGCATGAGACATAATATGCGCCGCGGAATGGGTCATGACCAACATAAGCATATGGTTGCCGACTTTAAAAAGCGCTTTATTATTTCTGCCATCTTAACCATACCTGTGCTGCTGCTGTCTGAACTCATACAAAGATTTCTAAGGCTCGAGGATATTTTAAAATTCCCCGGAGACAAATATGTTCTCTTTGCCCTATCCACAATAATCTTTTTCTATGGTGGCTGGCCGTTTCTGAAAGGGGCATACAATGAACTGAAGTCGAAGCAGCCCGGAATGATGACTCTGATTGGCCTGGCAATTTCCGTGGCCTATATTTACAGCGGTGCAGTAGTCTTCGGCCTGCAGGGTGAGTTCTTTTTCTGGGAAACTGCAACCCTTGTCGATATTATGCTCCTGGGCCACTGGATTGAAATGAAATCAATAATGGGTGCCTCTAAGGCACTTGAGGAACTGGTAAAGCTTATGCCCAGGTATGCCCATAGAATTAATACAGATGGTGAAATCCTTGATGTAGCAGTAGAAGAACTTAAAAAATCCGATAAAGTACTGGTAAAACCGGGAGAGAAATTTCCAGCAGATGGAATTATAATAGAGGGAGAGACATCGGTAAATGAAGCTATGCTTACCGGTGAATCCAGGCCTGTATCAAAAAATAAAGGCAAGGAAGTTATCGGCGGTTCCATCAATGGTGAAGGTTCGGTAACGGTTGAGGTCAGGAAAACAGGTGAGGATTCTTTTATATCCGAAGTAATAAAGCTTGTGCAGGAAGCACAGGCAAGTAAGTCAAGGACTCAGGATCTGGCAAACCGGGCAGCTTTCTGGCTAACCATGATTGCTATAACAGCAGGCACCATCACCCTCGCGGTATGGTTATTTATTTTAAATAAGGATCTTGCTTTTTCCCTCGAGCGTACGGTTACAGTTATGGTTATTGCATGTCCCCATGCTCTCGGCCTTGCGATACCTCTGGTAGTAGCCGTATCTACAGCAATTTCAGCCAGGAACGGCCTTCTTATCAGAAACAGGGCCGCTTTTGAGAGGGCAAGGAAAATAGATGCCATAATCTTCGATAAAACCGGAACTCTTACCAGGGGTGAATTCGGAGTTACGGACGTAATCAACTTCTCCGTAAGTTTTAATGACAGCGAAATATTAAAATATGCTGCTTCACTTGAGGAAAAATCGGAACATCCCATTGCCAGGGCTGTTGCCGGCACGACCGACGATAGATATGAAGTAACCGGCTTTAAATCCATAACAGGTATAGGTGTTCAGGCAAAGGTGAACGGAAAAGAGGTAAAAGTGGTAAGTCCGGGATATCTGAAGAAAAATAATATAGAACTTAAGGACAGCAGTTCTATAGACAAATTAAACCAGCAGGGGAAAACTGTGATATTCGTACTGGTTGAAAACCACCTGGCAGGGGCCATAGCTCTGGCAGATATAATCAGGGAGGAATCCAAAGAAGCAATAAGGAAACTTAAAGAAATGAATATAAAACCGATGATGCTTACAGGAGATAATGAGCAGGTGGCAAAATGGGTAGCTGAAGAAGTTGGAATCGAAGAATATTTTGCCGGAGTGCTTCCACAGGATAAGTCCAATAAAATAAAAGAAGTCCAGTCCAGAGGGCTGGTTGTGGCTATGACCGGTGACGGCGTAAATGATGCACCTGCACTTGCTCAGGCAGATATAGGGATAGCTATTGGCGCCGGAACCGATGTGGCCGTAGAGACTGCGGATATAATACTTGTAAGGAGTAATCCTCTGGATGCAGTGTCAATACTGGGGTTGTCCAGGGCAACTTATAGAAAAATGCTGCAGAATCTGGGCTGGGCTACCGGATATAATGCCATAGCAATACCTCTAGCGGCAGGGATTTTATTTCCTCTGGGGATTCTTCTAAGCCCGGCGGTCGGAGCTGTTTTTATGTCACTCAGTACGATAATCGTAGCTATAAATTCAAGATTCTTAAAGGTGGTTAAATAAGTCAACAAACTAGGGTTTTTCCAATTTACAAACTTTGAATTCGGACTTGGAAGCTCCGCATACGGGACATGTCCAATCTTCAGGCAGGTTCTCAAACTCATAGGGGGGTTCCAGACCGAATTCCGGATTTTCAACTTTGACATCAAAAATATAACCGCAATCGGTACATTTCCAATCTACCATATTCTCTTCACCTTTTAAATTCTTTATAATTATTAGATGTCAGTTATTATAAACAAATAGATAAACTAAGTATAGCAGTTTACTTTTTCATTCACAGTCAAAAGAATCTACGCATGTAAGTGGAAAAGGCACCTCTTATTTGTTATAATTCAAAACCAGAAATGTTGAACTTTTATCGGACTTTTATTGAAATCTGAGACAAATGAGGTGATTAAATGGCTAAACCTACAAAATACGCAACCTTGATCTGCACGATTGTAAGTATTCTTGCACTTATAGGAATCGTTATAGGCATATTAATATCTAAACCTCTCATCATAGTTATTTTATTGCTTCCGGCTGCTGCTTATGAAGTTTATAGAACTGAAGGACCTTCAACAATATGGGCATCCTGGCTTCTACTTATAATTTTGATCATGGAGATAATTTTTATTGCGGCAAATATAAGTTTTGACCTGGCATCTTTTCTTGGAGAAAGTGAAAAAGTCGTGGCCGGTTATGCCGTACCATTAGGCGATATTAAAGTAGTGGGTCCGGTAATCATTGCTATTCTATCTATTATACTTTTCATCAGAACCCGGGGTCGTTACACAAAATGGTTGGCAGTAGTGATCTTCATTACATGTTTTGCCATTGTATATGCACTTAATCCTGAGATATTTAAAAATTTGATTGGCCTGGCTGTAGATAAAGGAATCGAAAATATTTAAATAATTTTTTATAAATGAAAAAAAGACAACTTACCGAACAAGAAAAAAAAGTGATAATCGACAAGGGTACCGAGTTGCCATTCAGTGGTAAATATGAAAATTTCTTCGAGGAGGGTACCTATGTCTGCCGGCAGTGCGGTGCACCATTGTATAGATCTGAAGATAAATTCAAATCAGGATGCGGCTGGCCCAGTTTTGATGACGAGATCCCTGAAGCAGTAAAGCGATTGAAAGACAGAGATCGAATAAGAACGGAAATCGTATGTTCAAAATGCGGCGGTCATCTGGGTCATGTTTTCGATGGAGAAGGTTTTACTTCCAAAGATATGAGGCACTGTGTCAATTCCATATCACTTGATTTTGTCCCTGCAAAAAAAAAGTAGTTTTAGACTCTAATGATTATTATCCTTTATGGTATCCGCGCAGTTAAAACTTTTAGTTCAATATCATAATCTTATTGGCCATTCCCTTAGGTAATCAGATTTTTTCATATACAGGGATACTTTTTTTATTTCTTCATCTGTTGCACCTGAAATTTGGATAATTCTGTCAGCAGGGTAGCCTTTTTCAAAACAAGATAAGATCAAATCTAGTTTTTTATATGATATACCCAGTAGTTCTTCATCAACCAGTCCGGGTATTAAATCGGGGCTCGGTGCTTTTTCTAATAAATAATCAGGTAATCCCAGATATTTAGACAAACTAAAAACCTGAGTCTTGTATAAAGAAATTATAGGCATTATATCTGCAATATTATCACCATATTTTACAAAAAATCCTGTGAGCCACTCGCTTTTATTTGCACATCCTACAAGCAAATAATTGTTAAGTTCGGAATAATAAAATAAAATCGTGCTTCTAAGCCTGTGCTTGATCCTGTAAAAAGCTAATGCTTTTGATAACTCTTTATCGCTGCTTCCATCCAGGTTTGCCAGGAATATATCTTTTCGCAGTCTTGAAGATAAATTTTTTCTTTTTTGGCGTACATATTTTTCTATAAAACTTTTTTTGAAGAAAAAAGTTGGAGGATAAAGGCTGTATACACCAATAAATGATAGTATGCTGGTTATTTTTTTATAAATGATTCTTACTCCAAGCTCCTTTGCAAACTTTTTTGCATCATTTATATTTTTTAGGCTGGAGTCCCTTTCAGGTAACATAACTGCAATTACATTCTTATAACCTAACGCCTCAACACATAACTTCAGAACCAGTGCGGAATCAATACCGCCGCTTAATCCTACTACGGCGCCCTGCTTGTTAAGGTCTTTTATATATTTTCTTATAAAACCAATTATATTCTTTTTGGAAATCTCTAAATCGAATTTCAGTAAATTATTATTTTTCATATTTCCTGATGGTTCTACTCATTTTTTATATCAACTAACTCGACTCTTTCTCCGCTGTATACTCCGACTTCCAAAACAACTGCTCCAGTATCCGGACTATAATACTTGTATTCATCTGAATTTTTCTCCAGGGGAGTCCAATCTCTTGTTTTTAGACAACTCTCAAAAACTCCATAAGGAACTTCAACCTTCTCATCCATAGCGAGTACTTCTCCCATATCTTCTGCCTGACCTATAAGATATTCCTGTCTATATTGATCTCCGATTTCCGGATTGACTAACATGATTATTCCGGGTTTAGCATTATCTATTCCTGATTCCCATGAACCTGCATGACTTATCACCTCGCCGTCCCTTATTTCTTTAGAATCCTCCCCGAAATACCATACATTTCCGTCCATATCCTGAGCAAACCAGTCCATTGTATCTTCTACAAGTTCATCATTTAAGAAAACTCGATCCCATACGATCATGCACTCTATACCCATAACCACCCTGGTATCGTTAAGAGTTGTAACCTCGATTCGTTCTGTTCCTTCGTCTGTTTTTGCCTCATAAATCAAGGTCCTTCCCGGAATAAGGAAGAAATATTCATTATCTACACCGGTTATAAAATCAGCTGGATTTATTTGAGGATCATAAACCTCATTAGTTATCGAAGTTTTACACGCTGATATAAAAATCAAAATCATTCCCGTCAAAGCAATTACAAAAAGTATAGATTTTATTTTATTTGCTTTCATCACTACCTCCATAGAATGATTCTGTTCTAAAAAGTCTAAAAGAAATAGCAATTATAATGTTATGATAACATACACAAATAATTATATTAGTAGATAATTTTTAAAATCAAAAATGTTTATTATTCTTTGATATCAGACTTCAATCTTTTTATCACTATGGAGATTCGGATTATCCCATAAAATATTTTGAGACATTTATATTTAAAAATGGAAGATATATAATTTTAAAATCAAGTTTAAAACTGCTTTTAAATTATTATTTTTTTTGGAGAATATGAGTATGAGAAAAGAATTTCTATATTACATCGAAGTAAAAGAAGAAAATGGCAAAAGAACGAAGTACCCTGTTTACAGTGATAACGAAAAGTACTATATAAATGACCATCCTGTTAAAGCCGGCAGAAGCATTGAAGATGAGATCAAAATTTTCTTTAAAGCAGAAGTAATAGGCCCTATATTAGAGAAACCAATACATCAGGATTTAAAATTCAAGAAAATAGAGTGACCGCCACTATTTATTTAAAAACAGAGATCAAATATGCTTGCCATTCAAAAAAATTGTTTAAGGAGAGTAATTTATGATCTTTCAGGTTGTTTTATCCATTGTTGCCATTATTGCAGGGGGAATTGCATCAATTGCAGGTTTCGGAATCGGTAGCTTTGTTACACCTCTTCTTGCCTTTAAAACCGGGATCGGTGTTGCTGTAGCAGGTATCTCTATTGCTCATTTCAGTGGAACAGCTCTACGTTTTTTTGTTTTAAGAAGGTACATCAATAAGAAAATACTTT
>Ga0209323_10000502_pt1 | contig 25115 bp, 28 predicted proteins | sample Rifsed19ft2_FD_184014 | JGI IMG/M metagenome (GOLD analysis project Ga0209323, IMG submission 184014) | Soil microbial communities from Rifle, Colorado, USA - sediment 19ft 2 (version 2) | ecosystem: Environmental > Terrestrial > Deep subsurface > Rock core/Sediment | place: Rifle, Colorado...
TACAAGGGTGGCATCGAGGCAAGATTGAAAAGTCTCAAGAAGATGCCGATTAACACAACAATTGAAACAGGATTTGTGACGAAACGAATTGCACGATTAATAAAAAAACGGGCATACGACATCTCAGTTCTTCCAGATCTCCTGACTTCTTTCAAAAACTCACCCTTATTGTAGAAGCATAGTGTAAGTATTTTCGATAAATAGTTTACTAGCCACTTCTTTTAGAAAGGCGATGTATACTCTAGGTCATATGATATACAGAATGCAAGTAGCTTTGTTTCCTGTCGCCATCTTCATGACATGAAGAATTGGAGCATTCTGTTCTCCCAAATAATAATTAGCATCACCGTTATAAAAAAGGTGAGAAGAAATTATTCCAGTTTTTGTATATCCCTTCATGATAGTGATTTCTCCAACTTCTAAGTAGTTCTCTTATAGGCTACTGTAATTCCAGCGATGTTTGAGGGTATGGAAAATGCTGCTTCATTAGTAGTTGCAAATGTGGATTTTTGGCCACTCGTATTGGTCCACTCCCACTTCCAGAAATTGTAGACTTCGTTATTCGTTCTATCCTTGATTGGAGTAGGAGCCAAGAATTTAACATTCAAGCCGATCGGTAGGTATATCAATAATTTCTTATTGGCATAATAGCTTTCAACCCTTAATTTGCCATACTCACCATAGTCGAAGTCTGACGTGGCTCTTTTGAGGTTTATAGTAGTCCAAGCATCAAGACTAGGGGAGCCAATTCTGACCCCGTTGTTTGTGTAACCATCGCAATGGAACCATGCCTCTTTTCCGCCCGGTATTTTCTCGCGTATCACAGACATGGAGTGATAGATGTCTTCTGCAGCCGTATATTCACCCTGCGTGCTTCTTCTAATAGGATCGTAAATGTGTCTTAGAGTTTCAAGATCTGTAAAGCCTTCATCATAGTGAATAAGTTTCACGTAACTTCCGACAGCAAAGATATCAAGGATCATAGCCTCATATTCTGAATAACCGCTAGCATCATTAGTATTGCTATAAAAATGGTCATACATCACTATGGCATCATGAAAGCTATTATCTCCCACTTTGTCTTCCAAGCCTCTTAATATATAGTGTTTTGTTCCAACTCCGGCATAATTCCATAACGGAGATTTTTGGCCGGTCACACTTCCAGACCAATCATGAAATAGTTTAGAGTAGGTTGCATCGGTCATCGTTAGCCATCTCCCTGTGTATACCACGTAGACTTTGGTTCTTGGTGGATAATCTCCAGTATAACCCCATCTTGGTGTACCCATTTTATCACCTCCCTTAATGAGGTATATCCATAATAAGTATTTTAGATTTAAGGAGATTTTCTTCACATAGAAGTTTTATTGAATCAATCGACGGCGTTACGATGAGAAATTCTTGAGGAAGTATGCACACGAAAGCGAAGAAATTCTGGCCACTTTGCATTTTATCGACTTTATTGGAATTAATATACATAAACCAAACTAAACCCTAAAAAGGATAACAAAAAGTAAGGAAGCTATGAGAACATCAATTTCTTCAAGAAATCTAACCACTAAGCGGAACCGTTTGTCACCTCCGCTTTCTGACAAAAATTTCAACGCAACATTCAAAGCACTATTTCTACGCTGCAGTTCAACCTATATAAAGAAAGTATATAAAAGGGGGCTATAGTCTTTTCCACGCACTAGTCTTACCTAAACCAACAGTCACTAAAAACAACCAATAATTACCAAAAGTTACCAAATTGCTTTTCACAGAAAAACGACAGAGGGATAGAGGTCTGATTTTCCATAGGCTACCTACACAGCACTAGAGGAGCACAACAGAAGCAAAACAGATCCGTGCGACTTCTAAGCAGTTTGCTGTTGGGCTTATTTTTTCTTTTTTTGTCCCAGTTCTGTTTCTGGTTCTTCTCCGCTTAAGAGAATGCGCAGTGATTTCACTTCATCGCGTAGCATGTTGATTTCGCTTTCCAACGCTTTAGCCTTCGCATCAGCCATCCTTTTGAGTTCTTCGATTTCCAACAGCAGATTCTTCCGTTCAGCTTCTAGGGCTCTGATTTTCTCCACGGTGCTTTTAAAACTGCTCATACAGGTTCCGCTTGCCACCTTTGAATCTATTACCGTCGCACTTAAGACTTTTGCAAGCCTACCGCATGCATGCAGTTTTTATATAAGAATTGGCAGATAACACAATACGTTCGGCTTCATCGTTGTTGGATTGTGCATTTAATGAGGAAGACGATATTTAAGAAGCTGGAAGCTCAAGGGCTAATCGCGAATTACAACCGTTTACGAAAAAACTTGCCCCCGAAGCTTCCTGAAAGAGTTTTCATTTGGGATGAGACTTTCCGAGAGGGAATCAAAGCGCCTACGGTTTTCTTAACATACGTTGAACAGCTCAAACTTGCCAAGTTAATGGATGAAACAGGCGTATCCATAATCAACGTTGGTTTCCCCGCTCTATCCGAAGAAGACAAACACAACGTCAAACGAATCGTAAATGAAACCTTTGAGAAAGCAACCCTCACAGCCTCAGCGCAAGCAACGAAAAGCAGCGTGGACGCATGCTTAGAATGCGGCATAAAAGAAATAACAATAGAAACCCCATTCAACGGGCTAAACCTCCAGTACAAGCTTAAAATGACTAAGGAGCAAGCACTGCAGAAAACCGTCGAAAGCATCGAATATGCACGAAAACACGGCACAACCGTAGATTTCCTTCTCACAGACGGCTCACGAACACCACTCGACGACATTCTGCAAATTTTTGAAGCCGCCGCAAACGCAGGCGCAAACAAGCTGACCATAGCCGACACTGTTGGCTTTCTAAGACCGCTATCAATGCGCTACTTAATAGCGCACATCAGAGACGGCTTACCTGAGGCAATTAGGAAAAAAGTGGCGCTTTCGGTTCACTGCCACAACGACTTCGGCTTGGCAACAGCCAACACTTTAGCGGCGGTGGAAGAAGGTGTAACTCACGTGCACACTTGTGTTGCGGGTTTTGGAGAACGCGCTGGCATAGCGCCTTTCGAAGAGGTTGTCGTAGCCTTGGAACTGCTCTACAACATCGACACTGGAATCGATTTAGAAAAGGTTTACAGGCTTGCACAGTCGGCTGAAAAGGCTTTCGCGTTGCCAATCCAGTTCCACAAGCCCATAATAGGCGAAAACCTCTTCGCCCACGAGGTAGATGAAAATGTGAAAAAGATGCTGGCGCAGCCGCTGCTCTTCGAGCCTTTCCCCCCTGAAATCGTCGGACGCGAAACAAGACTTTTCATAGGCAGAAACACAGGGCAAACATCGATTCAAAAGCTTCTGGAGCAGGCAGGGATAAAGGCTTCACCGCGCCAAATGGACGAGCTGTTTAGGCACATAAAAGGTCCGAAGGAAAGCTTGGATAAGGGTGAAGCCCAAATGACGTTTTACCAGATAAAAAGGCTCCTGAAAGACTTGCAGAAAGGCTTGACAATGGAGGAGTTCTGGCGTTTGGTTGAGCAGATTACTCATCAGAAGCCCAAGTTACCTGAGACAGATAAGAAAAAAGCGCTTGTGCCATAGCCAATGTCGGGAGCAGGTTTCGGAGTTCTGGACCACTGCGGTTCTCTAGCAGAACGCTCCAGTTCTTCATGTCCTAAGAGAGATGGTGATATGAAGTAAAGCGACTTGCATTCTGAATATCCTATGTGACTTAGAGTACCTATCGCCTTTCTAAAAAGGAAGTAAGTATAGTAAATTATTTATCGAAATACTTACATTATGCTTCTACAATAAGGGTGCAGTTTTTGAAAGAAGCCAAGGGATGCCCTTTTTTTATTAATCGTGCAATTCGTTTCGTCACAAATCCTGTTTCAATTGTTGTGTTAATCGGCATCTTCTTGAGACTTTTCAATCTTGCCTCGATGCCACCCTTGTATCCTGATGAGAACACCTATGGATATGTTGCCACTAGCTTAATCACTCACGGAAGGCCGATTGGCGGAAGTATGGTTCCAGGATTGAACGGATGGGGTGACCCTTGGTTTGATCATTCATTTCTATATCCTTTTCTGATAAGCATGGTCATCAGAGTTAACTATCTATTCTCCGGCCATCTGCCCTCTACTCTAGGAGAAGCTGCAGACTTATACAGAATTCCCTCGTTCATGTTTAGCGTTTTCACGCTTCCTTTGATTTATTTTCTTGGAAAAAAATTGTACAATGAAAAGGTTGGAAAGATCGCTCTTGCTTTTTTCGCTTTCTGGCCTAACGCCGTGATGATCAATAGGACTGCGATGATTGAAACCACGTTGACTTTTTTCTTCGTCTTGACTATGTATATGCTTCTGAGATTTTTAGATTCTAAGAAGTATAAAACGCTTATACTAGTTGGGGTTGCTTCTGGCCTATGTGGTTTACTTAAGGGAACAGGGGTCTTTGTGTCTATTTTCATCTTTTTGGTGCTTATTTTTCGAAGAAACTATAAAGAAGCAGCTGTATCCATTATGATTTCACTCTCGATAATGTCTCTTTACCCAATTTCAGGCTTAGCATGGGGCTGGGAGAATTTTTTGAAGAGCACGCTGTGGCAGGGCTCTCGACGTGAACCCTTCCTTTTTATTTTGACAGATTTCGCGAAAGATTGGTATGGGGTAGCCATCGACTGGTGGTTCGTATTCTCATTAATGGCTTTTGTAGTCCTTTTAATCCATTTTGATTCTAAAGACAAAATTCTAAGCGCGGGTATACTGACGTATTTCCTAATGATCTTTGGGATTTTACAGGTTTTCTCAAGCCCATCTACGTCTTATCCCTTATTTCCTCTCTTAGCCATATGTGTAGGGAAGCTGTTTCATGAATCTAAACCGCTATTAATATCGATACTTACAACACCAATCCTTATAGGTTATTTTGTTACTTCCCCTTTTAACCTTCTAAACTCTCAACCTTTAATCACGTATTTTTTAAGCTTAATTACGGTTATTATTCCTGTAGTGTTAGGATTGAAAAAACTCCCTGAGAGAGTTGGCAAAAACTTGGTCTTCTTGTACTTCATCTTGATATTGAGCATAGGCATTTTGACGATAGTTTATGGACTTTATATTTTTAACACTCCTTCTTATGACCCGAGATGGCGTGATGTTCCAAGACCATGGTGAATATCCTTGTTTTCTAACGTTTTATAGTTCGCCTAGCTGGCGACAGTTGTTGTTCTATCGCGGCTATCTCTTCTGGAAGTATGTTCCGTGGGTAGTTGTATAAAGGTCCGCTGGGTTTTTCGTTGTAGAACGGGCGGTTGCAGTCTGGGCATCCAGAAGTGAGGAAAGGTTTTCCAGTTTTCACTATACGCCTTAAAGTTTCTTCTTCGACATTGAAATCTGTTGTTCGGCCATCAACATCAAAACGCATATTCTCGTAACGAACAATTCCATTAACAATTAAGTATCTCGCAAGCTGAACTCGCCTATAAGATTCGATTTGGGGTTGAGGGTTGTTCTCCAGTGCTGTTCCGCTGATGGGTGTGAAGGCAAAAAGAGCTGGCAGAACACTCATGTCTACGCATTCTTGAATGGTGCTGACTGCTTCTTTTTCGGTTTCGCCTAACCCGATGATTAGATGCGTGCTGACGTTTCCTTTTCCAAAGACCTCAACGGCTTCCCGCAGCTGCCTGAACTGGTCTTCCCAATTGTACGGACCTCCTGCAATCGAACCCTTGGCTTCATCGAACAGCTTTTCTGTTGCCGCGTCTATGGCTATGCCGATTCTGTCTGCGCCTGCTTCTGCTAATCGGTGTATGTTTCTGCTGTTCAGAGGTTGGCATGAAATCGAAACTGGAACCTTGGTATGCTGTTTTATGGTTTTGACGAGGGTGACGAGGTGCTGGAAAACGTTTGGATAGTTTAAGGCTTGGATGCAGACGCGCTTTATTTTTCCGTTGTTAACCGCGTTTTCAGTTCTTTTAAGGACGCTTTTGGTTGAAAAAGAGGGCCACGAAATTCTTGAGAGCAATTCTGCTTTGCTGTGGCTGGTTCTGGCTTGAGGGCAGAAACCGCAGTTCGCGGTGCACTTGCCTGCTTTGTAGGTCATTAGATAGGCGGTTGTGGGTTCAGCGTCGAGTTTGCCCTCTAGAAGCCCGAGAACGATTGCGGAGCCTATTGAAAGTCGCGTGAGTTCTGGTAAGTGGCTGTCGAATTTTTTGTTGAGTTCGTGCATTCTTTGTGTTTCTCCGGTGGTGTCTTGTGCAAGAGGTGATGCGTTTAAGGTGTATATTAGGGTAGGGAGTGTGAAAGTTGTTTGAGTGTGTGTTTTTGGAGTGTTTGTGGTGTTCGATACTAGTGCTCGGTGGTGACTATAGCCCCTTTTATATAGGTCGAGTCAAGCTAGCGTATCTGAAAAAGTGTTATATCTTTTATTTGACTAGAAGAAGTGGCTTGGTGTTTGGAGATGAGTGGTAAGAAGGTTGTGGGCAGGAATGTCGTTGTAGGGGTTGGGGCGTTGTGTGTTGTTTTGTCGGTTGCGTTGGCTTATTTGGTGGTTAGTTACGCGTTGATGTTGAGGGATAAGGATTCGTTGATTGGTTCTCTTAGTGCGCAGGTCGGCGATAAGGCTGCTGAGATAGCTGGTTTGCAGAATCAATTAGTCCAGAAGAATGCGGAGATTGACGGTTTGGAGGCTGCGAAGTTGGTTTCTGTGAATTTGAAGGCGGAAGATAACAGAGCGGTGGGTCAAGCACACTATGTGCGTGTTTATGGTTACGTTGTTAATGTCGGAACTGATGCTGCTGATAATGCCACGATTCACGTGGTGCTTTATCAGAGTGGGAGCGTTGTTGCTAAGGATACTTACAAAGATTTGGGTTCTGTGGGCGGTGAAGCGGCTGTGAGCATTGACACAAAGGTTTACTATGAAGGTAGTGCAATTGTAAGCACGTCTATGGTTCTTGAATGGGCGTGATAAAAATTCATGTCTATTCTTTTTTTGGTTGCTTCCTGAGAATTGTAGCCTAGTACTGCTGTGTCTTTGTCTGTGATGAGTGCGTGCGTAGTTTCTTTCCGTACAGCGCTATTAGCAGTGATGTGAATGTGAGAATTAGCAAAATCGCGTATGTGGGGAATTCTGGTATTATCCAGAGGACGGAGCTGTCAAGTGTTACTGTTTCTTTTGTTGTGGTTGTGTAGGAATTGGATGTTTCGCGGAATTCGAAGTAGTATTCTGTTGCTACGCCCGTTGTTTTGTCAAAGTAGATTTCAATTTTTTCGTAGGTATCTGTTGTTGTGCTTTCGCTGACATAGTGGTTTGTTTCTCTTGTTCCCTGTGCGTACGTTCTGAGTATTGTTTCCGTTATTGTTGCGTGCCCTCCTGATGGGTATATTTTTTCGTCTGGGTTTGCGTTGGCGCGGATTATTAGGAAGCCATAGGGGATGTCGATGATTTGTTTGTCTACATCTATGTTGCCGTTTTGTGTGGTTTCCGTTCCGTTTCTGAAGTGTTTGGTGATGTCCATGTTTATCAGAGTTCCTGAAACGTTTTTTATGTTAATTTGAATTAGTTGGGTGTTGTTTAGTTCTATGTATTCGGGTGGAACGGTTGCGGTTGGGTCGGTTGAGTTCCAAAAAAGGCTGTAGTTGTAGTCAAGGATGTTTCCTAGGCTGACGCCGACAGTGACGGTTTGGGCGAACGCGGTTCCCAAAATTGCGATTACCAATAGAGATAGAGTGCATAGCGTCGCAAATAGTTTGGCTTTCATTGTTTAGCGTCCTTTATTGAGCTTGTTCGGTTTTTATTGCTTTTTAAGTTTGTGACTGAAGATAAAGGAGGAGAGTTATCTCTGTTTAGGGCTGAAATTGTTAGGTTTCTATGGTGATTAGTACGTCGTCGACCCACACCTGCTCTAAGTTTCCGCCAGCTTCAAATGAGAGGCTGCTTTCGAAGCGGAATCTGAAGTATTGTGTAAAAGCATTCGGATTTGATGCTATTGTTAGTGTGAAGCTGCCGTCGTGCCAAACATCTTCTTCAGCGCCGCCAATGTTGCCATTCGGAAGTAAAGTGAAGTCAGGGCTATTGGGGCCAGAGTTAGCATTTTGTACGCCGGAGTAGAGTACTCTGAGATCGCTGGCTTCGGTTAAGTGCACTTTGTATTTGAAGGTTATGTGGATGGCGGTTGCTCCAGAGGCGTCCAAGTGGTCGCATGTAAATGGTCCCTCATTTAGTGGATATGGATCGGATTTTGCGGCTGTTGTGCCGCCGTATCCTTCGCCTTGGGCGTCGTACCATGGTGGGTTTCCCCATTCGTTCCAGTCTGTGTCCCATTGGGTTCCGTCAAAGTTGGAGTCTAGCAAGACGTTGGGTTGTGGTGTCGGGGTAGGTGTTGGTGTGGGGGTTGGGGTTGTGGTGGGCGTAGGTGTAGGAGTGATGGTAGGTGTTGGTGTCGGCGAAGGCGTTGGAGTGGGAGTAGATGTCGGTGTAGGGGTAGAAGTTGGCGTGGATGTTGGCGTTGAAGTAGGTGTAGGCGTTGAGGTCGGGGTAGGAGTTGGAGTTGGTGATGACGTGGGTGTAGACGTTGGTGTCGGCGAAGGTGTAGATGTGGGGGTTGGAGTTGGCGTAGGGGTCGGTGTTGGCGTGGGTGTAGGTGTAGGTGTTGATGTAGGAGTTGGCGATGGAGATGGACTAGGAGCTGGTGTGATTGTGAACTGTGTTGTTGCGTCAGTGTATCCCGCAGAGGAAGCCGTCAAGGTTGACGAACCAACAGATGTGTCTTTGTAGTAGAAGTCTGCGGAAGCGAAGCCCTCGTTAATGGGCATTGAGTTTATTTGGTTCAAGCCATTAGAATCAGAGTAGAATGTGTCGCCGCTGGATGTTGAGGCTAAATTAACGGTGATGCTGCCGGTTGTGATCGGAGTTCCGTCCTGTTCTTGGCGCTGAACTGTTATCTTCAAGGATAACTGGCCTGCTTCTATGGTTTGTGCTGTGCCAGCCGTGAACGCGAGTTTAGGCTGGGGCAGAGCGCTGCCGGTGATTGTGAACGTCGTGGTTGCCGATGTGTAGCCGTTTGCTGAGGCTGTGAGTGTTGGAGAGCCTGGTGCGTAGTCGCTGTAGTAGAAGGTGGCGGAGTTTTGTCCGTCTGGAATGGTGGCGGATGAGGTTTGGACTGTGCCTTCGGCATTGGAGTAGAATGCGCCTGTTCCTGTTGAGGTGATTAGGCTTATGGTTGTGATGCCGTTTGTGATGGGGGTTCCGTCTGGACCTTGACGTTGAATTGTTATCGCGTTGGATGTTTGGCCTGTGGTTAGGGTTTGGGATGCGCCACCTGTGTAAACTAGCTTAGGAGTTGTGACGGCGTTGATTGTGAAGGTTGTGCTCACCGGGGATAAGCCTGTTGCCTGGGCTGTTAGCGTGGGGTGGCCTGCTGTTGAATCTTTGTAGTAGAAACTGGCGGAGCTGGAGCCAGCGTTGATGTCGATTTGCGTCGTCGGGTTGTTGCCTTCTGAATCAGAGTAAAAGATGCCGTTGCCAGAGCTTGAGGCTAGGTTGACTGTGGTGGTTCCGGTTGTGATCGGAGTGCCACCTGAGGTTCTGCGTTGAACGGTTATTGTGGATGATATCTGGTTGATTGTTAGGGATTGTGCGGTGCCTGCTGTGTAGGCCAGCATGGGTGTTGAGGTTGTGATAAAGTTGGCGTAGATTGTGCCTCTGCTGTTAATGGTCACCCACGTGTGAGGTGACGAGTCGTTGGCTATTGCCATTGCGCCTATGAATGTCCAGGACGAGAATGCGTCACCGATACCAGTATAGGCGTTTAGTGTTATTGTGGTTCCGAGTGCGTAGGAGTGGGTTCCTGAGGGGCTGATGAATGATTGGATTCCGCCTCCGGTTTTGAGGAATGTTACTTGGACTGTTTGTGTTGGTGGGTTGTTTGTGGGTTGTGTTCCGGGGATGATGATTTCTATGAATGTGCCTTCGGTTGTGACTACTTTGATTTTGAGGTAGGTTCCGGGGATGTACCAGTAGTCTATGACTAGTTCTTTAGTTTCGCCTACTGGTATGGGTAAGAGTTCGCCTTCACCTACTGTGGTTTGGTTGTTTGCTGGGCTGTGGGTGATTTTGTGCAGGATGTCGTTTACGTAAACGCTGCTATCCTGCTTTAGAAACACTTGGCCTTGACCAACGTTCTGCACGTAAATTATGAGCCAGCTTCCTTGCGAGGCTGGAGTTGCAACGCTGGTGATTTGGATTGCTTTTCCGGTTGTTTGGGTTGTGCCGCCTATGTAGCCCATCATCCAAGCGTACGCGATTAGTGCTGCTGCCACGGCGATGGCGATCATTAATAGGACGGAGATTACTTTTGAGACTGCTTTTAATGAACGTGTAATCTTGGTTCTAGCTTTCATTTTTTGCTTCTCCCCTCTCAAACCTTTTAGACGCTAGAATATTGGTTTGTTCTTCAGAAAGTAATGCGTATTGGGGGAGTATTTAAGAATGTATGGAAGACAGTTCTATATGAAAGTAAGTTGAATGAATTTTGTTGTTTGTTTTTTATTTTGTTCTTAGAGTTTTTAGGTGTGCAGTGTGGTGTCTATAGCCCCCTTTTATATAGATTGACTTCTGTGGAGAATTGGTGCTTGACTGGTAGGGTGTTCAGCCTTGGGTTTTGGTGTTGTTTGGTGGGTATGTTGGGTTTTGCTTGCTTTTTCTAAGCAAGCTGGTGGGAATGTTTTTATAAGTGGGCGTTGTTGGTAATGTGGGAATAGAGATGAGTGAGGTTACTGTCAAAATCGACGAGAAGGGCAGAGTTATGATTCCGAAAGACATCAGGGAAACGGCTAAGCTCAGAAAGGGCAGTTACGTCAACGTCAAGGCGAAAGGAAAAGCCGTTATCATTGAGTCTGCTGAGCCTGTTGCGGATAAGTATTATGGCGCTTTTAAGGTGGCTAAGTGGCCAGAGGATATGGATGAGTTTATGGTGGAGGTCGTTAAGAAATGGTGGACAGGCCACGCTACGTAGACATCAATATTTTTGTGTATTGGCTCGGCAAACATCCAGAGTTTGGTGAAGCAGCCTATGATTGGGTTAAGAAGATTGAGAGTTCTCCGCGTGGAGAATTCGTTACTTCCAGTTTAACGCTTTATGAGACGCTTGTGATTATTGCTGGTTTGACGGGTAAGAGTTTGAAGGATAAGGATTTTGTGGAAGCGGTTGTTAACTCCATCACGCGTATTAGGGGGTTGGTGGTTGAGCCGCTTAAGTCTGAGGACTTTGCCAAGGCTGTGGATTTGATGGAGGAGTGTGGTCTTGATTTTGAGGATTCTGTGCATTTGGCGGTGGCGTTGAGGGTGGGTGCGCAAGAGATTGTTTCGAATGATAGGGATTTTGATGTTGCGCCGATTAAAAGAAAAATGTAGAATGCTTCGGTGCTTTTTTGTTGGAAAGATGTTGGTCGTGAAATGGGGTTGTGGTGCCTGTAGAAGTTAAGTGTGGAGATAGAGTTAGTGGGAAAGTTTGGTTTTGGGTTTTTGTGGTGTGTGGTGACTGTAGCCCTCTTTTATGTAGGTTGAATTTTTTTGTGGCGCTGTCTCTAAAATGGCGCTATCAGAAGTGTGCAATTTGGGAAAAAGCTGATGCTGAACCCATTCAGACAGGCATTCAAGTCTTCAAGTGAACACGAAGCCTGAGCAGCTTAATGCTTATATTTTACTTTAGCTATCAAGTGACGGGATATAAATGTCCAATATCGACTTGGAAGAAGTTTTGAAAGAGGTCAAACTTGTTCGCAGGAAAATCGAAAGGTTAGAGAACCTCGTGGAAGAAAGGCTTGTTGGCAGTGAACCGCCTTCAGAAGACGAGGTGAAAGCGATAGCGGAATATGATGCTGCTAAGAAGAAGAAAACGGTAGAACTTGTGTCTTTGAGGAATGCGGCAAGAGGTATGTAGCTCTTGCCAAAATACTTGGTTTTCGTTGAAAGAAAAGCTCAAAAACAACTTGAGAAACTACCCAAAGACGCTCATAAAAGAATGGTTGAAGCCTTACACACCTTACAAGGCGAAGGTTTCTCCATAAAACTTGACATCAAGAAACTGCAAGGCTATCGGAATCATTATCGAGTAAGAATTGGCAAATACAGAATATTGTTCGAACTTTTGACAGATAAAACGGTTGTTGTGTACGCGATGCTGCCTCGTGCGGAAGCATACAAATAAGTGTAAGCTGAACCTAAGCAGTTAGTCGTTTTAATTAGTCTAAGTGAATTTGGAGACAGAGCCATTGGGTTTTTGTGCTGTGTGGTGTCTATAGCCCCTCTTTATATAGGTTGAATTTTTGGATAGGCTCCTATCGTTTTCTCTAGCCCCTTTCCCTCTGCGTTTTTTAACATGCTTTTGGTTGTGAAAGGCGCCGATGCGGGTAGACCCTCTACTGGTTTGTGCATTGTATTTCTATTAGGTTCTGTTGTTCTAGCCTGCGTGAAGCGTCTATCCCCTCCCTTATATATAGACTGAATTGCAATGTTCAGCCTTGCCTTCTCTGGTTTTTTGTTTTGTTTGGTGTGGGTCTTTGAATGGGGTTTTGATGTGGTGTGCGTTAACTTTTTATTTACGATTGTTAATAATTTATTAACATGCTTGAACGGCTCTTCACGTCGGCTGGAAGACCATAAATTTTTAAGCGTCTAGGGATAAAATAGTGGGCATAAGGTATAAAAAAATGGGCAATGCTCTGTATGAATAAGGCTCTTAAGAAGAAGCAACATGTGCGAAGAGGATGTTAGATGTGGTTCAGCGTTGGGTTGATTTGGGTGATGATGTGAGCAGGAAGTTAGGTTTCATCACGCCAACAGTTATGACGGTGTTTGAATTTTTCCTAGAGGATCCCATGCGAGAGTATCATGAAAGAGAAGTGGTCAGGAGGACTGGTGTGAGCAAAGGGTCAGCGGGCAAAATACTGAAACTACTAGCAAGCTTGGATTTTTTAACTAGAGAAGAAAAAGGCAGAATGGCAATCTACAAACTTAATTTAAAAGAGCCTACTGTGAGGCAGTTTAAGATATTGGTCAACATTTTTGCGTTGAAAAATTTATTGGATAAATTAAGGCAGTTTTCTAGGAAAGTTGTCTTTTTTGGTAGCTGTTCTCAGGGAACAGATGCTAAAGAAAGCGACATTGATTTGCTAATAATTACTACGGAAAAAGAGTGGGTCAGAAAAATAACTAGTGAGTTTAATCAGGAGAATGAAAGAAAAGTCGCGCCAGTTGTAGTTAGTATGAACGAGTATGTGCTTCTTAGGAAAGAGGACAGGCCGTTGTATGAAAACATTGAGCGTGGTGTGGTTTTATGGGAAGCGGAATAAGCGGTGGTCTTGCTAGGCTCTTAGCTGAGAGAAAACTCGTTGAGGCGCGAATAAGCAGGGACATGATTCTTAAGGAGGTTGAAGCAGCGCAGATGGACTTGCAGGATGCGCGTGATTCTGTTGAGAGGAATAGGTTCAAGTGGGCGACGATTCAGGGTTATTACTCCATGTTTCACGGTGCTAGAGCGTTGCTTTTTAGTCGTGGTTTCAGGGAGAAGAGTCATTATGCTCTTTTGCTTGCTCTTAGAGAGCTTTTTTCGGGTGAGCTTGAGCGTTCTTTGATTGGCAGGTTTGAGGAGGGTATGGAGTTGAGGCAGGAGGCGGATTACGGTTTGAAGTTTTCCGAAGTGGGAGCTGTTGATACGGTTGAGGGTGCGGAAAAGTTGCTGAAGAGAGCCAAGGAGATACTGAAGATAGAGTGATTTCGCAGAGCGCAGCTTTTCTTGTTGGAAGAACGGTGGTTCTGAGACGGATATTGTAGTTGGGGTTTTTGGGAGACCGTTTGTCTGTAGAAGTTAAGTACAGGGATAGAATTAGTGGGAAGGTTTGGTGTCGGGTTGGCTGTTATGCTGTGTGGTGACTATAGCCTAGGTTGAACTTTTGAGGTAGGCTCCTATCGTTTTCTTTAGCCTCTTTCCCTCTGTGTTTTTTAGCATGTTTTTGGTTGTGGAAGGCGCCAATGTGGGTAGACCCTCTACTGGTTTGTGCATTGTATTTCTATTAGGCTCTGTTGTTCTAGCCTGCGTGAGGTGTCTATCCTCTCCCTTTTATATAGTTAAGTTTCGGTGTAGAATTAGTGTTTGACTGTTGAGCGTTTAGGCTTTGTGTTTTTGTTAGGGCGCAATACTAAACTTGTTGTGTGATGTTAATGGGTGATTCCTTCGGAGTGGTTGTTGGTTTCTGACGGAGCCAAGTTTCAAGAGAGTTTTCGCTTGCGTAAATTTCCAGTTTCTTCGTTTCAACATTGAAAGAACTCAACATTGCGGTTATTTCGTTGGCTGCGCTGCTTGGAATTAGGATGCAACCTTCACCAAGTTTGATTCCTCTTATCTTGGTAATGGCTCCTACACCGCTTTTGCGGTAGAGGAAGTAAGTTACTTTCATCTTGTCTCGATAGCTTAATCCGCTCATGTCATAGTTGATTATGCAGAAAGGTTCTAATTTCACTGGCTGAAGAGAAACTTCGAGGGGGATTCTGGCAAAGAGAACTTTTCCATGCTTAGACAGCTCGTTTAGGAACGCTGAATTAGCGGATTTAAGCTCTTCGAGGGTTTCAGGAATCACGTGCAAGTTTAATTTGAGACCGCCAACAGCTTGGAATAGTTCATCCCAACTTTGCCACATCAAAGCCTTATTCTCAAAAAGAACAAGTAAATCGTAGTCAGAATATTCGTCGTAGTCTCCTCTTGCCAAACTTCCAAAGAGGAGGATTCCGGTTACTCCTTGGGTTTTTGACACTGCGTTGACGATTTTATTTAAATCTAATATGTGTGTTTCTTTCAATTTCATTTAGAACGCGCTCCATGGCGGCGATTGCTCTTTTGGCTCTTTCTCCGTTGATGCCTTCGTAGCCTAGGGCGCCGTAAGCTCCCCATAGTTCGTCTATGTCTTTGGATAATGATGGTAGTTTTTTCTTTATCCAGCGTATTCTGTTGCTGTGTGCGCTTCTTGGGTGTGAGTGGAAGTGTTCGCCTTCTGATGCGGCTATGGCTTCGATTGCTTGTTCTACGGTTTTGATTGTTAGGTCGCCTACGACCATGTATCTTTTCTTTTCGTATTCGTCTAGGGCTGCTTGTCTTTTTTCGCGTGCGGCTTTGGTGTGGATTTCTATGTCGCTCATGATGAGTCGCCGTTTCTTTATGTTTATAAGGTTTTTCTTACATATAAGAATTTCTAAGGTAGCAGAAGCATAGCCAGCGTTTCTAAGGAGTTGCCGAATGTGGAAGAGAGGTTAAAAATGTTGGCTGTTGTGCTGTGTGGTGAGTATAGCCCCCTTATATAGATTGAAGTGTTGGTTCGGCTTTGTGTTGTGATGGTGGTTGAGCGGGGATTTGGAGTTTTTTGGATAGCGTGGCTGGGGAAGTTTGGTTGTTTTGAATAGAGGGAAGGTTTTTTTCTCTGGTGCGTGCATTTTCTTTTAATGGGGGAAGTTTGGGGTTGGTTGTTTGTGTTTTGAGGGCAGGAGTTAAGAATCCGTGGAGGTTGTATATCTTGGAGGTCGTGGAAGAGAAATGACCCTTTTGACAGCTGAAGAGAAAGAGTTGTTGACGAGGGCGGCTAGTTTGATGGATGAGTTGTTGGAGACGCTTGAGGTTATCAGGGATCATAGGCTTGTTGAGGATTTGAGGGTTGCTTTGCGAGAGGTTGAAGAGGGTAAGGCTATGTCGCTGGATGAGCTTGTGCGAGAGTTGGGTCTTGAAGGCGAAGTTTGAAGTTAGGTTTGCGCCTCGTTTTTTGAAGAGAATCAAGTTTTCTGCTGGTTTTGTTTGCTCTTTTGAGACTATAGGATTTCGGTTAGTTTTTGGATTTTGAATGCAGTGTTTGTTGTTGTGAGGAGTTCGTTGAATTCTTTGTTTTTCTTTAGGCTTTGTATGTCGCTGTCTTCTGTTATCAGGGTGTCGCATTGGTTGATGGCTGATGAGAGTATGAGGCAGTCTATGAAGTCGTTGAGTATGCTCCTGAGTTTGAAGGATGTGAGTAGGAGGTTGTTGTCGTGGATTGGGATTATTTCTATTGCGTCGTCGTAGACTATGGCTTTTATGCCTCTTGTTGCTCTTTCTGGTGTGAGTGTGCCGTCGGTGATGTGTTTGGCGGCTTTGGCTGAGAGTTCGAAGATGCTTATGTCGCTTATTGAGATTTGGTGTCCTTTGGCGATCAGTTTGATGGGAGCATCGTTTGGTAGTTCTTTGATTGAGATGCCTATTGCTGGAAGGAAGTATGTGGTGTCTAGTAGGAGTTTCAAGTTTCAGTCTTCCTTGAGAGTTCTTTTCTGTGTTTGTGGAATTCTTCGAGGGTTATTTCTATTGCTGGGGTTTCTTTTAGGACTTCTTCGAGGGTTGGAACTGGTTCGACGATGAGTTTTCCTGATTCGATTTTGTAGATGACTTTTGTGTGGATTTTGAGGCCTAGTTTTTTTCTGATTTCTTTAGGAGGAAATAGTTCGCCTTTCGAGCCTACTCGGCTTTTTTGCATTTGTCTGGTTCACCGAGTAAATTAGTGTTTGTCGGCATAATAAACTTTGCGAGTGTCTGCGACTTTTTCTGGTTGCTTTAGATTATTGTTGAAGTTAACGGGATTAGTTTGGGAATATTGACAAAAGTGCTGTGCGGGTGAGTATAGCCCCTTTTTATATAGGTTGAATTTGTGTGTAGGCTCCTATTGTTTTCTTTAGCTCCTTTCCCTCTGTGTTTTTTGGTTGAGAAAACAGCCGTTGCGGGTAGACCCTCTATAGGTTTCTGCATAGAACTGCTATTAGGCTCCAAATATGCGGTGTTAGTGGTGTTGGCTTTCTTTTTGTCTCTGAGGCGTATAGACTGAAGTGCTGGTTCGGTTTTGTGTTGTGATTGTGGTTGAGCGGGGATTTGGAGTTTCTTGGATAGCATAGCTGGAGAATGAGTTTGTGTTGTTGTCTTGGTTGGATATGAGAGGGTAGATTGTTGATTGGTTTTGTTTGAGGGAGTGTTCGCTGAAAGTGGTTTTAGGGAAGTTGGTGGTTCATGAACATGTAAGAGTGTTAATCATTTATTGTTTTACAAGATGTTTGGTTGAAGAAAAAAAGAAGAAATTTGGGATTATCCTAGCACTTGCTTAGTTATCAGAACATCATCCACGTATACGACTTTGCCGCCACCGATTTGAGTGTTGAATTGAATTCTAAACGTAGTATCGAAATATTGCGTATCTGTGATAGTCTGTGTGTAGTGTAGCCAAGTGCCTTGTGGAGTATCGTCGCCAAGATTGCTAAGCAAGTCATAATTGGCGCCGTCGTATGCATACACCCAGAAATCATCATTATCAGTGTCAGTTAGGTAATACCAGAAGTCAACGGTTATGGAGACTGCGTCATGTGCATCCAAATCGTATGTTCGGAAATCACCGTCGTAAGTATCGTCTGAGCGTGCTGAAGTTGTGCCAGAATGCACGGGGTTATCATCAGTTGTCCAGCTACCCACCCAGTTTTGGTTCCAGAAGCTCTGAGCCTCAAATCCGTCAGTGAATGTCACGCCTGTTCCTGCAGCTGTTACTTGAACATCATCAATCCAAACCTGTTCGCCTGAGCCTAGATTGGAATAGAGTCGTATTTGAAAGTCTGACCTCCTGTAGTTGCTCGAAGTTGATGACCATGTGAACTGCAACCACGCATTGTCGCTACCTGTACCTAGATTGTTTCCTATGGTGTCCCAGTTCCCATATCCTCTGTAAACCTGCACTTGTAAGTCATTATCACCAATGTTATTGTGCCTGTACCAGAAACTTATTGACACGGAAGAGCTGCCAACAGTGTTTATGTAGTTGCTTGTTAGATAACCTTCGTTGCCATCTTGGGATTTTGCAGACATAGCTCCAGTGTAGTATTGGTCATTGCTCCTAAACCATGACGATGATTGCCATTTGCCTTCGAATCCATCGTTAAGCAGAGTTACGGTCTGGACATAGTTTATGGTTATTGTTTGTACTGAGTTCATTATCGCTCCGTTGTTTGTGTAGCTACTGAAGGTATAGCTGCCAACAGGACTCTGTGGGCTACTTACTGTTACACTCGTGCCTTCATCGGCAAATCCAGTATTCCATGTCGTAGTGTGCTGCTCGTTCGTGTGTGTAATTCCGCCTACTGTGTAGGTAACGTCGAAGGTTCCGCCTAATGCTCCACTTTGGCTAGCTGTAACAGTAATCTGGTATTGAGGAATTGGTGTTGGAGTAGGAGTAGGTGTTGGCGTGGGTGTTGGTGTTGGAGTGGGCGTTGGCGTAGCCGTTGGTGTTGGAGTAGGCGTTGGAGTTGATGTGGGTGTAGGCGTAGGTGTTGATGTCGGCGCAGGCGATGAAGTAGAAGTAGGGATAATGTCTGTGCGTTCCGAGAATGTTCCGTCAGTTGTAACTACCTTGACTTTAATCGACCCATCCGACGGCACCACGTAACCTGTGCGTATCGCTGTGGTCTCACCCGGCGCTAATGTGGTACTGTCAAAATCACCTGATTGAAGAACCTGTAATATGTCCTCAATGTAAACGCTGCCCTCAGGGTCAAAATCCACAGAACTTTGACCCACGTTCTGCACATAAACCGTACCATCAGGAGCGATGCTTTGTATTTGTATCGCTTTGCCAACTTTGTTCGTTGTGCCACCTATGTAACCCATAACCCAAGCGTAAGCAACAAGCGAAGCAGCCACCGCAATTGCAATCATCAGCAACACCGAAATCACCGGTGAAATAGCCCTAATAGAACGCCGAAGCTTAGTTATAGCTCTCATTTTCCTTTCTTCTCCCTTCTCTCAAATTTTACAAAACGCTGAAATAGCGTCTTATTCCCTAAAAAACAACCCCCCAACGAACTATTTAAGAATATGTGGAACAAACTTCTATATCAGAAATACAGCACCACAATTCGATAAGTTAAAATCCCCTACCAAAAAATAGAATACGCATCACTCGCAAGTGAACAAACATGGACACAACAAAAACACGCATAAAAGAACACATAGGCATCGTAACAAACGACACAAGCACAACATACATCAGCTTCCTCATCAGCCCCCTAAAAAACAAAACAAGCCTAGAAAAAGCAGAATACATAATCCTAGACCACCCAACCAAAGGAGAAACAAACCCCATAATCGCAGAAGTCATCGAAATCAAAGGCTACGAAGAAGTCGTAGGCTCAACACTCGGCGACAAAAACGCAGGCAACCTAATAGCCACAGCCCAAATCCTAGGCTACATAAACCTCCAAGAAGAAAACAGGCCGATACGCAAACTGCTCACGCCACCCATCCCCGGAAGCCGAGTATACCTACCCTACGCCGAATTCCTCGAAGACACATTCACACGAGACACAAACGGCAAACTCTACACAACCCCAATCCACATCGGAACCATGGAAGCAACTGCCACCACCACCAAAGAAAACAAGAAACCAGTAGACTATTACCTAAACGCAGAAGACATAACAACCAAGCACACCCTCATCACAGCCACGGACGGCGCAGGAAAAACCCACACCGCAACCATAATCATCGAAGAAATAGCCAACAAAACCCAACACGCAATAGTAATACTAGACCCCTACAGCGAATACAACACAATCAAAGAACACGCCAAAAAACCAGTCCAGACAATCACACCAAACCCAGACAAAACAACAAAAGACCCCACAAAAGCCATAAAACCCAACCAAATCACAACCCTAAACGCAGAAGGCTTAACACCAGAAGAAAAACAAAACCTTTACACTCATTACTTAAAAAACATCTGGAAAGCAAGAATAGAAAAAACCACACCACCCCTCCTGCTCGTCGTCGAAGACGCCGAAACCCTCAAAAACGAAACACTCGAAGCCATAGCCTACGAAGGAACAAAACACGGCATAGCCCTCATCCTCATCGCCAAACACCCGACAGAACTAAGCGGAAAAATCCTCACACAAACAACCACACAGATAATCGGAAGAACAACAGACAAAGACGACCTAGACTACCTAAAAAACATGGCAATGGAAAAAACAGCGCTGCTGCCCCAACTAAGACAGGGCGAATGGATAATCAACAGCACCACCACAACACAACCAACACAAATACACACAAAATAAGCACTACTCGTAAGGAACAAAACCACAAGCCGCCATATTACCGCGAGTAGTAACAACCGTAAAGGTATATTCTTCTCCGAGATATTTGATATCACTCGCATCAAGCCGTATAGGAATTGTTTTGCCAGCAGCAATCCAATCTTCCCTATCACGGTACTCATGGCTTTCAACCCCATCACCAAGGTATGCAATAATCCAAAGCCGAGACAACACGACATCCACCCCACCATTGTTAGTCACGTTTAAGCGCAGTCCTTCTGTTACGTTCATGTTGACAACCTGAATACTCACAAGCGAATTTATCTTATCCGAAAGCACACCGTCCATCTCCCGAGTCGCACGGTCATGCCACAAAAACACGTTCGTGAAAAAGAACATCATAATCAGCAAGAACATAACGGAACCTATAATCTCCGCTGTGCCTCTGCGGCTACACAGCAACCTGCGCAACGCTTTTCGCACATTACGCTTCACTGCCATACATATCTCCCCTCAAAAGCCGAACCTCGCGTAGTTACCATCCTGAAATCATAAATATTGTGCAACGAAAAATCCGAGGATACAGTCAGTTTTCCATGCTCCCCAACAGAAACCGCAACATCAGAACCAGAATCAATACTTGCCCGTTCATCATTAATGTAAAACGCAGCGACCTCAAGATCTACTTTTCCCACGTTATACACCCAAACCTCCACACGACTGGTGCCGTTGAACCAGACATCCTCAATAACCATCGACTCCAACACGGCGCTGCCGCTTCCAGTCTGAAAGTCCCGCGCGTAGTTGACGAAAAAGGCAAACAACAAACTCATGCCGATCATGACCACAAGTATCATAAGCACCGCCGACACAACGGGCGAAACCGCCCTCCTGCTCCCAAACAGCTTCCTCATGCTATGACACCCAGTTCGGAGGAATCAAAATGAAAAACGCGACGTATCCTATGGCGCTCAGCGCTATGGCATGCTTCAGCCCACCTAAAGCACGGCGTTCACCAATCTTGCCAGCCATCAAACCGCCAGTCACCGCCGAAACCAACATGTTCCTGTAAAAGAAATCTTTGAACGTTTTAACACCCACCACCGACAACTGACTAAGAATCTGCGGATAACCCTCAAGCGGAGTGAAAAACGACTGCACGAGGATGACAGCGGTGAACAAGAACACGATGAACGCAACGTAGATCACGACAATATAAGGTCTCATCTGAGCGTTAGTATCCTCATCCATCTCCTTCATCTCCTCCATAAAACCAGACGTGCCCGTGAAGACCTTCTTGATTTGACCCCCTGAACGGCTAGCCTCTAAAACCAAGGCGCAGAACCTGCTCACGATTGGCGAGCCTATTCTGTCTTTGAGCTTTGTCAAGGCACCCTCAAAAGAAGTGCCCCAAGACATTTGAACCGTGAGTTTTCTAACCTCATCAGAAAGCGGCCTACCCACCATTTTATCCTCAACAACCTTCTCCAAAGCCTTAATAATAGTCACGCCAGTCTCCTGCGACTCAGACACCCCTCGAACCAACATGGGCATTTGCTTCTCAATAGCGCTCACCCACTTCTGGTTAAGATAGTCCAGAACCGCAGAAGGAACAACCGCTACCAAAATCGCAACTAGCAACAGCTCATTCGAGTAAAGCACAACCGTTTCAGTTGGCAAAAAGAGGAAAGGCACAATGAATACCAAAAAACTGCAAGTCAACGTAACTGCCGCAGTAACTCGTCTAATCTTTCGTGATATCTTGCGCATTCTTTCACCTCGGAGGAGTCACCGAGTCAACTATCAGCAACAGTATACCAACGCTTGCTGGTGTAACAACGAACGTAAGGACAGTGAGAAGAACCTGCGGATCCACACCACCGATGAATGCTCCTCCGCCGACAAAGGACATTACTGAGAGCATGACAATTAGCGCCAGCGGCAAGGCAATCAGCAAGCTTATGTAGGCTTCCGCGATTGTCGACAAGTTTTCCAGAAAACCCTTCATTGTCTGCACCCTCGCTTTCTTGTACTTATCAGCCTCATCGTGAAGGTAACTCGCCAAGTCTCCTCCCATGTGGGAGGTCGTTACAACTCCATCAAGCATACTTGCGAACTTTTTTGAAGAAGACCTCAAAGACGCATTTCTTAAGGCCACTCTAAGGTCTAAACCCATAAGCTCTATGTCTCCAATTATTCTTCTCGCTTCCTCGCCAACGCTAAACTCGTCGCCCACATTGGCCAAAGAGCGAACAATGCGTTCGGGAGGCATCCCAGAACTCGCCAAGACTGACATAAAGTTGGCGATTAGCGGCAGGTTTGCGTCTATCTTTCGCCCTCTCGACGAAATCCCAAACATTGGATACACGTAACATGTTGCAGCCGATGCCAAACCTGCTAATATACCTACTATAACGGAGAAAATGAGCGCCTGGACTATTTGAAAACTAAAAGAGAGTATGAAAAGTGACAGCGAAAAGGCCGCAACTCCTGAAATCAGAGAAGCTAACACCATCAAGCCCGTGTATACCTTAAAGCTCATTCGTATGCTGGCTTTGGCCAGGTTTTTCTGCAGCCCAGCGAATTTTGACAGCATGCGTGGCGGGATTACACGGGACAATTTTAACAGGAGGTGTAATACTCGGCTATTCGTTTTTCGCCGCCTCCTCGAGTATGGCTTCTGGATTCTCGTAGTAGCTTCTTATTGCGTCTGAGACTTCCTTGTAGTTCCTTACGTCTCGTTTTGCCATCCATTCAATAACCTTGGCTCGGCGTTGAATCTCTTCGTTAGCTTCTTCTGTGCTTATACCTTTCTTTTCGGCGATTCTCTCCATGATGTAGCTTCTGCCCGTGAAGTCGAAAGTGTCTTCAGCCGGGTTCCACTTGTACACTTCGTTGGTTAAGATCTCGCCTGATCTTGGATCCAGACCCACTATTTCGGATGCCGTAACTGTTTTTCTGACGGGTTTCCCATCATACTCAACTTTCTTCTGGACGAGAATTAAATCCACTCCTGCGATTAGCGTTCGCGGAATGTTCATGGGCTCTGATTCAAGTCTATAGACAGCTGCTTCCACCGATTCGGCGTGTATGGTTGACATTCCCAAGTGACCAGTGCTAACGGCTTGAAAGAGCGTGTAAGCCTCTGCGCCTCTTATCTCGCCCACGATTATGTAGTCTGGTCGCTGTCTAAGCGAAGACTTCAGCAAATCAAACAGCGTTATGTCGGCTGCTTCTGTGACGGCGCCGACATGAGCTCTGGTGACCGCTGGAATCCAGTTCTCATGCGGAAGATTCAGCTCCGGCGTATCCTCGATTGAGACTACTTTAAGGTCTGGTTTAATGAACATGCTCAAGCAGTTGAGCATGGTTGTTTTCCCAGCGGCAATTCCTCCAGCCACGAGAATTGAAACTCTGTTTTCAACGGCGTACCAGAAGTAGGCGGCCATTTCCTTTGACATAGTGTTAAAGCTCACTATATCACTAACTGTGAAAGGGTCCAGCTTGAACTTTCTGATGGTGAATGTGGAACCTCTACGTGTAATGTCGCTCCCGTAGGTCAGGTTAAGTCTGCTTCCATCAGGGAGGGAAGCATCCAGCATCGGCTGCGCGATTGAAACGTGACTGCCGCACAGATAAGCTAGCCTCAGCGTGTAAGTGTCAAGCTCATCTGCGGTTTCGAACCGAATGTTAGTGGGGATTGATTCATACTTCCTGTGATATACGTAGACGGTCACGTTGACTCCATCGCAAGAAACATCCTCGATTAGCGGGTCGTGCATGAACGGATCTATTTTTCCGAGTCCAAGGTTGTCTCTGACGACGTAGTAGAGCAGCTTATTCCTTGTTGGCGGACTGAGTTTGAAGTTGTAGTGGTTTAGTATCTCGTCACATTTTCTAAGGAGATACTCTTCCGCTGCCTTCTTTGATTTAAGGTCCGTTATTTTTAATTCTAAAACTTCGTTCAGAATTGTTGTTAAACGCTGCAGGTTGAGAATGTCGGTGTTGTCAAGTTTAGGTTCCTCAATAAGGTAAGTTATGTTTCCACGCGAAGCGGCTTTAGTGATTTTCGCGTATGCGTACGGCTCGTTCAACGGGTAAGTCTCAATTATCCCCATGTCTTTAGTTAAGGGCGTAATTATTGACTTCTCACTTGTCGGCTTAAGCCAGCCAACACCAGTTTTGTACGTTTTAGGCACGGGAAACGTTGAGATAGTCTCAGTCTGCGCTAGCTTATTTCTGGAAAACAGCTTTCTCAATTTTTCCCGTCTATCCAATTACCGTACCCCTTCCTCTAGTGAACGTTTCGGACGTAATTTAATGTTATTCTGATTACTAAAAAAATGAGGTGATAGATGCTTTAGGTTGCTCAGTTTATGGGAATGTCTTTGTGATTTCCGCAAAAGTCCCGTCTTCGGTAGTGACTTTGAAGGTATGTGTTGACTCAGCATAGTTTGCGCCTGATACCGTTATCGTTCCTGTTTCACCCACACTAAGTTCCGGGTCGGCAGGAAGAGTCCCTACAGCTAATCCGTCGACATAGGAGCCCGACAAAACGACAACTGATTCGCCGACATTCTGCACATAGATATTACCGTCTACAGATACGCTCTGTATTACTATTGCCTTGCCGACTTTAGTGGTTGTAAAGCCCAAGTATCCCATGACCCAAGCGTACGTCACAAGCGCAGCTGCTACTGCAACAGCAATCATCAAAAGCACTGATATGACTGGCGAGATAGCTTTGACATTCCTACGGAGTTTTCTAAAATTCATTTTTTCCTTTCCTCCCTTCTTATTCTCCTCTTTTTTAAGACGTATAAGACTACTTCAAGAACTTATTTAAAAACACCTATGGAAGAAACGTATATAACAATTCTCTAAAACAAACCTAAACACCCGCCACAAAGAAGGAAACCATAGACTTCATAAGCGAAGACTAAAAACATTATAACACCGCCTTCACATCTAATAAACGAGGACCACGCGATGAGATTGCTGAAA
>Ga0209323_10000505_pt1 | contig 25041 bp, 22 predicted proteins | sample Rifsed19ft2_FD_184014 | JGI IMG/M metagenome (GOLD analysis project Ga0209323, IMG submission 184014) | Soil microbial communities from Rifle, Colorado, USA - sediment 19ft 2 (version 2) | ecosystem: Environmental > Terrestrial > Deep subsurface > Rock core/Sediment | place: Rifle, Colorado...
ATAGTCATATACAATCCTTGCCAACAATCCGGCCGGAAACCGGAATTCCCCGCCTGTGAGGCTTCCGAGTCTTTCTATTTCACCAAGATCCCCCGGCCCGATTATATCCAGCCAAATGCTTCTCAGATCTTTCAGCCCTGCCATGAATATGCCGAGCATCTTCTCTGCATTAACCTTCACAGATTCAAGTCCCACGTGATATTTGAAGCCAAAGGTAGGGACGTCTGATGAACCCCGTTCATCCTTCCATTTTTCATAGTGTTTCTCTGTCAGATTGAAAAGGGTGGCAACTACCTGCAGAAGCATATCTGCCAGGTCTGACCCGGGATCTTTCGGGTCGTGAATCTTTGCGCCGAGGAAGGTCTGGCATACCTTGAAATCATTGGCAATCGCCTCAGTCGTCATCCAGATATCAATACCAAAGCGGGCGACATGACTTTCCCATACATCCTGTGATACATAAAACTCAGCCATTTTCCCGGAGAATCCAAACTCCCCTCCGATAGGCTGCCTCACCCTCCTGCCATAGAGCGTCCTTGTAACCGGATATACGATTGAGTTGGTAATAGTCCCGTCATACTTGTGCCTGCTGTAAAGCGGGGTTACAAAGTCAAAACCCTTTTGGATAACCGGTGAGAGAAGAAGCTCTATCCACTCGGGCGTTATGCTCCTAAGATCAGCATCCACTACACAGCATGCCTCTGCATTCAGCTCAACGGCCTTTCGAAATAACGCCCTGAAGGCGCTGCCTTTCCCGGGTATACCATTATACGGCATGCTGATCCTGTGAATGGGGTAAACAGGATGAGATAAAAAAATAGCGGCATGATCGTGTGTGGCTGATCTCACAATATCCGGTGTGCCATCCTTCGACCCTCCGTCGGAATTTACGATGAGCGCCCGCTTATCCGGAAAATATTTTGCAAGGCCTGCATCAACTGCCTTCACAACGTGTCCGATGGTTTTAGCATTATTATAACTGGCGATTCCAACGAGGATGTCGGTATTATCCATCTATTTATCACCTGCCTTTGCGAGTATAATCTGCATGTCCATGACATTTGTCCATGTCGGACCTGTTATCAGGTGATGATGTGCCCCTGACAGTGAGTCAAGATTTTTAAAGAAATTATATGAGTCGTTATTCCGGAGATACTTTGCAGGGTCAATCCCATGTTTGTATGCAAGTGATACCGTCTCACCATCAACTATCGCTCCTGCTGCATCTGTGGGGCCGTCTGTACCGTCTGTACCTGCAGAAAGCAGGGTTATGCCTTTCTCCCCTTTGATTGCTACTGCAAATGCCAGGGCCAATTCCTGGTTTCTGCCGCCGAGCCCTTCACCCTTGACAGCTACAGTAGTTTCACCGCCTGACAGAAGACAAACCGGTTCATTTCCACTCTTCAATGTTTTTTTTGCATCTTTTGTCTTTTCCGCTAAATACTCTGCGACATCCCTGACATCACCCTGGATATCAGATCCCATTATTTCAGTCTTATATCCCAGTGACACTGCTTTTTCCACTGCCGCAGCCAGAGATTGTCTTATACTTCCCACGATGATATTCCGTACATTCCCGAAAAAAACCTCATCCCGTTTCGGCGTCTCTTCTATCTCTCCCTGCAGCCCTTTCACGATATATTTAAACACACTATCAGGCGCTTTATCTTTAAGTTTGTATTTTTCTATTACATCCATGGCATCACGAAAGGTTGTACTATCCGGAACAGTTGGACCGGATGCAATAACATCAAGCCTGTCACCGATTACATCAGATAGAATGATGGTTACTACTGATGCAGGATGCGCCATCTCTGCAAGCCGCCCCCCTTTTACCTGTGAGATATGCTTCCTGACAGCATTCAATTCATTAATAGTTGCCCCTGCTTTAAGCAGCAGGTCTGTCAGATGCATCTTGTCATCGAGCGTAATATCCCCTGCCGGCGAAACAAGCAGGGCTGACGCCCCCCCGGAAAGAAGACATATGACAAGTGTCTCAGAATCCGCATTCCTGAGCATTACTTTAATGCTGTCTGTCCCTTTAAGTCCGGCTGCATCAGGCAGAGGATGCGATGCTTCGATCTGGCGTATCTTCTTCAGCGGCCTTGCATGTCCGTATTTTACTATAATGATGCCGTCATCAATCCGCTCTCCGAATATATCTTCGACTGCCTGAGCCATAGGCGCCGTTGCCTTACCTGCACCGACAACAATCAGTTTTCTGAAGTTGCTGGTCTGATAGCGTACTATTTCATTGATAATTATTTCATTATTATGGAGCCTTATCGCTTTGCGGACAGAATCGTATGAATCCACTGATTTCAGCGCGGCATCAAAAATGCTTATAAGCTTTTCTCTGTTATTCATTCTCTCTTATTCTTCTTATCAGTTTGATAACTTCCCTGTTCCATCCAACAGGACCTATGCCATCCGCCCTTATGATATTTTGAAGCCTTATTTTCTCTTCATAACTTCCGTCTTCCTTCTGAACAAGAACCGGATAATCCACATTCTGCAGAAGCGGAAGATCATTGAAACTGTCGCCAAGACCTATTGTCACGACACTTTCCTGAGATGTTTGATAATAATCCATGAGTATCTTAACAGCCTTACCTTTATCATTATCACCAAGGATGTGATAAAACCTACCCTGAGTCCAGTGTAGCCCTGCCTCCCCTATTTCATTTAAAAACTCAGTAACACGGTCTTCTCCTTCTTCAAATATGAAAGGTTCGTCAAAGTCTCTTTGTTTAGATAGTCCGGCATCTGACAACTGCATACCTGTAGTCAGCGCTACCTCTTCAGTACTCATATCTCCAAATCCTCTTACTCTTATCCCTGTTCTATCCCGGATATCATGAAATATACCCCTGATAATACTGTATGTCCTGCCAAGAATAGTTACTGTGTATTCATTATCCCTACTGCCTTTCTCTTGATTAGCAAAATATCCTTCAGGGATAAAGATGCCGCCTCCATTTTCAGAAATAAAAGGGTCACGATTGTTAATACGTCTGCGATAAACTTCGATCTCGGCTTTAGTTTTACTGGAACACAGGACTACCGGAATATTTGCTTCACGAACTTCTTCAAGCGCAGGGACAGCCTCCTCAAAGGAGTAGCTTACCGGATGCAGAAGGGTACCATCCAGGTCTGTAATAATTATTATATTTGCCACTGCATGAGAATATTTTCGATTTTGTTTGATTTAATGCCTCCTATATTCTTTTACCTGTTAGTTGATCAAACAGGATTATTTTAGAGAGAGCCAATTTCATAAAGGCACTGTCTCCGGGTCCGAGATCCTCACCTGCAATGGAATTTTCTTTAATCATCAGATTATTCCAGTTGCACACAACCCAGTTGAATGACCCGGCAGGTTCAATAATAGAGACAGTAACATCTATCGCATTACCACCCTCTTTAGAAGTTATTATCACATCTTCAGGCCTGATGCCGGCGATTACATTTTCCCTTTCCGGTGGCCTGCCCACGAATGTGGACAGCAATATTCCATTGCAATATACCTCCACGGGTGTGAGTCCTCTCACAACGGCACTGTAATAAAAGCTATTGTTCTAACAGCCACTCAATAAAACCTTTTACCTCGTTCTGGTTTTTCAAATAATAATCCGCCTCAGGGCTTTTACCTATGCTTATACTTATACCCTTCCCCTTTATTATTCTGTAGGCATCCTCATCCGTGGTGTCATCACCAATATAAACGGGGAGGCTCTCCCTGCCCATATTCTCCAGTATCCATGACACGGCATTCCCTTTGTTCCACGCATTACCAGGCCTTATTTCAATGACCTTCCTGCCATAGGTGACCCTGAACGCGCCTTCAAAGTTCTTTGCCGTCTTCCTGAAAATGGAAAGCAGTTCCCACATGTACTTCGGGTTTACCATTCTGTAATGAATGCTTGCGGTAATTCCCTTATTCTCTATCACCACACCTTCGATGTGAGATAATGCAGAACTTAGCCTGTCCAGGAATTCTTTTAGTAATTCGGGGTTAACTGAGGACTCCTGATTTATGACATTCCTGCTTCCATCAAATATCTCAGCCCCATGATTGCCTGCACAGATTATGTCTTCCAGACATACTCTTTTCCTGAGGTCTTCAAGCCGTCTGCCGCTTATTACAGCTACAGGGAATTTCATCTTCAACCTTGACAGAAGCGGGGGCATATCGTCAGGGAGCCTGGCCTTATCCGGTGACTCAACTATAGGAGAGAGAGTCCCATCGTAATCAATAAAAACAAAGATGTTTTTCCCGGCCAGATATCCCTTCAACTCATCAGTATAATCAAATATATAGTGGAACTTTTCCTCTCCGGGTAATGCAATCTCTGCTGTCTCCCTGAGGAAATCTGATATCCATCTGTATATGTCATGGGTCTTTACGTGTCTTCGCAGCGATATCATTCTTGTCGTTCTTTCCTTCGGACTCATATCCAGTACGGTTCTTATTCGTTCAGAGAAATCTTCTATGTCATAAGGATTAACCAGTAATGCGCCTTCCAGCTCTTCTGCTGCTCCTGCAAATTCGCTCAGAATCAGCATACCTTTTTCATCTACCTGAGAAGCAACATATTCTTTGGCTACAAGGTTCATCCCGTCATACACAGAGCTTATTATGGCAATATCAGACATCCTGTAATAGGCAGCAAGTTCTTTATGTTCAATCTTATTGTCAATATAGATAATGGGTTTCCATTTACCCTTTGAATATTTATTATTAATCCATAATACAGACTCCTCGACACTCTTTTTATAGCTGATATATGGCTCACTCATCCTGGTTGGCACTGCAATCTGGATAAAAGAAAATTTCTCTCTGAACCTTTCATGTTTCTCAAAGAAATGATCAATCGCCTGAAATCTTTTGAGCAATGCCTTGGTATATTCAAGCCTGTCAACACCAATGCCAATAAGAGTCTCTTCGAGACCGTATAATGATTTGAATTTCCTTATATCACGGACAGCCTTCCCGGCAGATGCCATTGAATTAAATTTATCGTAATCAATGCTAATGGGAAATGCCTTTAATCTTGTGGTATGCCCTTTGTATGTAATGGATGCGTTATCGTAATTTATGTCATCCTTAAGACACTCGTGCACGCAATCCATAAAGTTCTTCAAAAACAGAGGGATCTGGAAACCGATTAAGTCATTACAAAGTAACCCCTCAATTATATCTTTTGCCTGCGGGCAGACCCTGAACACACTCCAGTTCGGCCATGGAATATGCCAGAAATGGGCGAGGGTAAGGTCCCCCCTTTTTTGTTTGAGAATACCGGGAAGGAGACAAAGGTGATAATCATGTATCCAGACAACTCCGCCTTCATCAACCTCTTCGAGTACGGCATCGGCAAATGCCTGATTTGCAGCCTTATAATCCCTCCAGAAACGTTTCCTGAAGTGAACCCTGTCAAGGGTAATATGAGACAGCGGCCATAGCACCTGATTTGAATATCCATGATAGTAGTTTTCTATGACACTATGTTCAAGCCATACCCTTTTTAACTTGTAGAACGGGTTTTCCGGGGGCACCATGATGCAGTCCCGCTCATCAACCACTTCCCTGTCATAATTACCACTCCCAAGCGCCACCCATGTCCCGCCTGTTGCCTTTAGGATATCATCCATGGCTGATGTGAGACCTCCGGCAGGTGTTTCAACCCTGACTGTGTCTCCCCTCTTCCTGTGGATATAAGGCTCCCTGTTGGACACTATAACCAGTGTCTTTTGAGGAAAATTCTCTTCTATGAAATTATTCAGCATATTCACATTACATTTCCAGTATATTTTTACCCTTGTTCTCCAGGTAATACCAGACTGCCAGATAATCCCTTACCTGCCTTGTTATAAGAAAGTTTTGCCTCACATGTTCCCGCGCCTTCTCGCCCATCCACCGTGCCATCTCAGGATTGTTCAGTATCTGTCTTATTCTGAAGGCCGCACCTTCAATAGAGTGGACAAGAAAACCTGTAACGCCATGGCTGATCTGTATGGGGATTCCGCCTGCGGCGCCGCCTATTACTGGTTTTCCCTTCCACATGGCCTCGGACACAGTGAGGCCAAATCCCTCTTTAACGGATTTTTGAAGTATAACAGTGGCAATACTCTGCAGGGCGTTTATTTCCCTGTCACTGAATGGAGGCAGCATTAGTATGTATATATCAGGGTCATTACCTGCATACTCCCGGACTTCGTTTAAAACAGCTTCTCCCTCCGGATCATCCGTTGCAGGGCTGCCTGCAAGTATAAGGATAGAGTTATTATATTTTTTGACAAACCGGAAGGCCTTGATGACCCCTATCGGGTCTTTGAACCTGTCGAATCTGGAGACCTGGAGTATTACCGGCCTGTCTGCTGGTATCTGATATTTTTCCAGTGTGGCTCTTATCTCATCATCTGTCAGGTCCCTGTTCTTCTCGCTCAGAGGGTCTATTGATGGTGCAATGATAAACTCATTAATGCCGATTGCCCTTGAAAACTTTGACACGGAGAAGATTGCAGCATCAAATTTAACACAGAATTGTTTGAGATAATCAAAAACAAACTTTGCAGGATTTGACATATCAATGTGACATCGCCATATCCATTTACCACTATTTTTTTGCTCAATCAGGGGCAGTGGCTGGGGGTCGTGTATCAGAACTGCATCCGCACCAGGCTCAATCCTGCTGACATTTTTCCTGTTTGTCTCGATGTAGTATTGCCACATGTCATCCGTTATATTTTCCGCATTACCCTGGAGGGCATTATGGATCTTCTTAGTTATATCAAAGAAAGGGGCATCCCCTTCTATTACCTCCCACCTTGTATTTATCCCAAGCTCTTTAAAAATAGGTACCATTCTATTCAGGATTTCGGCAACACCCCCGCCGGCAAATGTTGAATTTATATGCAGGAATGACCTCCCGGAAAGCCTTTCACCGAGTCTCTGAAGAAGCAATATATCACCTCTGGATGCCATAGCTGCATATTGTTCTATCATTTCCCGCTCCCTGTAAATTCCATCTCTTCTTTCAAGTCTTCTTCAATTACGCCTGCAATATATTCCCTGATCTCTTCAATATTGTGCATGAAGAGGTCTATTGATCTTATCCTCTCTGCAAGCTCTTTTTTCCCTGCACTGTGACTGATCCATTGTGAAAAGTCATCAATTCCGCTGCCAAGACGGATACGAGCCTCATAGAAGTGAAAATAGATTGAACCTGCATTTATATACTTTAGTACCATCAGGAATTCAGCTAGGTTTTTTACCCATACACCTGCAGGATATATTATTGTTATTGTTTCATTGAAATAAAACTCGTCACCTGCAATTACTTCCCTCGGTTCCGGAAATCTTTCAAGATAACGATCTATAACATTAAGAAATTCTTTTCTCAGATCAATGATACTTTTAAAATCATACGGGTCTATGTTGGAAAGTTGTTCGGCAAGCGCCCGCTCCTCAAGGGATTCGCCAGCCCAGTGAGCAAAATCATTTGTGTATTCCATGAGATGTTCCTTGAGAAAGTAGTGATACGCGTGGTGATATATGGATTCATCGCTTACCAACGCTATTTCATTCCTCATTCTTCGCAGGCTGTTGGCCTTCCTCCCTGTTGCCTTGAGAATATTTACACACTGTCTGAATACAAAAGGCTCCATTATCCCTTCCAATCCTTTTCTTCCCGAAGATAGACTGTCCTGTGCGGAAATGGTATTTCTATTCCTTCCTCCTTAAATCTCTTGAATATCCTCTTTCTAAGCTCGTGTTGTGCGAAATACTGATCAACAAATTCCCTCACCTGGCAAATCAACGTGAAATCAAGGGAGCTTTCTCCGAAACCGGGGATAAACCTTACAAACGGTTCAGGGTCTCCAAGAAGCCCCGGAATTTTACCGACTGCATTTTTTGCCTCCTCTACAAGGATCCTCTCCACCATTTCCGGATCAGAAGAATAGTTTACTCCCACCGGTATCAGCAGAGACATCCTCTTCTCAGGCAAATAGTAGTTTGTAACAATGCTCTGAGAAAGCTTGCTGTTCGGGATTATGACCATATTGTTGGGGAGCATCCTTATCCTTGTTGTCCTCCAGGTGATATCATCCACATATCCTTCCTGCCCGGACTCAAGCCTTATAAAGTCACCGACCCTGACAGACTTTTCTATAAGGATGTGTATACCTGAGAAGAGGTTTGCAAGCGTATCCTGCAGTGCGAGGGCGACTGCGAGTCCTCCTACACCAAGCGCCGTAAGAAATGGGGTTATTGAGATTCCGATAACACTGAGGGCAATCAAACCTCCTAATATAAAAATCATCCCCTTTAATATTCCATATGCAAGTCCGGTTGTCGGGATCGGGAGATTTGACTTCTGAATATAATGTGTGAACACCTTGCCGGAGAGATTTGCAGTGGCTATGGCAACAGACAATATTACAATGATATGAATCAGTTTACCGATGTATAAAATGTACTTATCAGGGAGGTCTGATATGCCAACACCGATATAAAGCCCAATCGCTATGCACCAGTAAACAGAAGGTGTCTTAAAAGATGTGATGATTATATTGTCTACATCCGTCTCTGTTTTTTTGGCCCATCTGTTAAGCAGCCTGAAGGAGATGTTTCTGATTATTAATAGAATAATGACGGATAATAATGCTATTCCTAAAGGGATAAGAAGATTCAGTAACTTTAAATCCAATATTACCTCCTTTTCATATGTTTATTAAATTGTGATTAATCTGTCAGCAGAAAAACGAGTACAACTGAACGATCAGTTTATCCGGAGATTTTCTCAGATATTTTCAGAGATTATAAGGCGACAACAACATATTATCAGATTTGCAAAAGGACTTCAATAGTAAAAAAGCCCCCCCCAAATTGCTTTTCCTCACTGCACCTGCTATAAACTTACGCATGAAATTATTAACCTGTCCTGATTGCAGCGCTGTAGTCCCGAAAAAGAATCCAAACAGAGGAGATTAGTTTGGACCATGAAATATTGGTAAGAAAAATCGGCCTTTATGTCAGACATCGTCTTGAGAAGATGGCGTCTCAGATTAATCATCGCTCTGTGATCAAGGATATCTATACCGAGGTGGACATATCCCCCGGCTATTTCCTCTTTCTGACGCTTGCAAATCTGATAGCCCTGGCCGGGTTGATTACGAATTCTACAGCGGTCATCATCGGCGCCATGCTGATCTCACCTCTGATGGGGCCGATACTAAGCTGCGGGTTCGCCTTCATAACAGGAAACTGGTTGATAGGGAAAAAGGCCCTCAGAAAGGTCACTTTCAGTATCGCAGTTACTCTTGCTATAGCGGCTATAGCGACATACCTGTCACCTATCGAGGACGTGACCGATGAGATAATATCGAGGACGCGGCCAAACCTGTATGATCTTGTGGTCGCCTTTCTCGCCGGTATTGCCGGGGCAATCGCTATCTGCTCCAGAAAAAACTACATTACGATAGTTCCTGGCGTTGCCATAGCCACTGCTGTCATTCCCCCTCTTAGTGTCGCCGGTTTTGGTATAGGGACATGGAACGGTGCCATAGCCGGCGGAGGGTTTTTCCTCTTCTTTACAAACTTTGTAGCCATTATATTCACCACCTCCCTGGTTTTTTATCTCTATGGATTTAAACCGGGGATTATGACCGAGTTGAGCATTTCACAACTAAAGAAAAGGGCCGCCATTCTCACGGTAAGTTTTGTTATTATCGCGATCCCTCTCATTTATACCCTTCATGTCTCTGTATCACAGGTCAGGTTGAGGAATAATATCCAGTTTACCCTGAAACAGGAATTTGACGTGGAAAGGCGCTCCCATCTGGACTCATTCGCTTTTTTTGAAAGAAATGACAACAGACTGGAAATCAATGCCATTGTCAATACAGTGGATTACCTTAAGGATGTGGAAATCAAGAGGATTGAAGAAAAGATTGCCCGTTACCTGAAACGCGATATGATTATGAATGTGGAGCAGGTGCTGGTACGGTCAGGAGGGCTAAAAGAAGATGCTGCAAAATCGCCGCTCCTGCCGACACTGGCCCCTTCAAGACCTCCCCGGGAAATTATCAGGATTTCCCGGGAGGATTCTGTAGGGACCGTCAGAAAGTCCGTTGAAAAAATTGAAAATATTATCGCCCCATCGGTTGTGGAAGATTTTTACATTGGATTCCACTATAAGACTTCCCCTATTGCTGTAAGTCTAAAGATAAAGAGGGATAATCTTATGTCGGATTCAGAGAGACTCTGGCTCAACAGAATACTTTCGGATGATCTCGGTCATCCGGTGGATATGAAAATCGAAATTGTCCCGTTTGTACCTCCTCTGGTCTTTAACAGGGTGGAAACATCCCTGAGGGAGGAAATGAAAAAGGCTCTGGTGGAAATAGAAAAAGCTTATAAGAGAAGTCCTGCTTCCGTATTCGTCATCGAATCTTATCCCGGAGCGGCAAGTCAGAAAGAGAAGCGGCTTGCAGAAGAGAGGGCGGATATTATTATGGCTTTGTTTACTGAGGAATTTAAAATACCTCAGGAGAAAATTAAAAGAATCGTCCACCGTGGTACTAGGAAGTCACCCACGGTAAAGATATCTGTTTTTTAAAAGACAATTAACATGGCCTTGTGTGAGGAGTTATTTTTTTGAATAAAACCCGTGTTGTTTCTCATCGCAGATGGTTATGGTGTACCCTGACTTTTACGCTTGTCCTGAGCTATGACTCACTTGTAGCAACAGGGGCATCAGACGATCTAAGCGAATTCCTGCTTCCCATACGAAAGCAGGCAGATTCTGAATTTATCCCCCGAATTGCAGCGGATAAATCCGCTAAAAGGCGGAGCGGGATTCTCTGTTCGTCACAACAAGGAATCCGTATTTGCACGGACCCGGTATCTGGAGAGGCCGTCTCGTTCACCCTCTTCAATTTGGGGTCACCTCACATTGTTCCTCATGGCCAGAGTTTTGAGAGGAGTTATCGCCTTAAATTTGAAGGCAGATATCTACAGAACATTAAAATGACGATTTTCGAGCAACCCAGCCCCACTGAAAGGGCGAGTCACTCATTAATGAGGACGTCCATCTACTTTTTCCCCCGCAAAGTAATCCCAACGCTGAGTCTTATTGAAAACAATTCCGGCAGGGATGTGCTGGAGCTTGAACTTCCGACAGGGGAACGGGTATGTTTCGATCGGGAGAACAAAGAAATCATAGGCGGTGTGCTTAATGAGGACGCTCCCATGGACGCAAACCCGGATAGACATAACCGGCGGTTTGCCCAGGTATCATACAAGGGAGGTGGCATTACGATTCGTGTGGATCAACGAGGATCAACCCCTGAGAAGGCGGTGGTCTGGGGCCAGAAGAAGATGGCGACTATTTCCTTCGGTAACAGAACTTGTAAGCTGTCCCCGGAAAAGCTTTGGGAACAGGATTCGGGTTGGTTTGACTTTATGTTTCCTACAGACACCATACTCTACAAATTCCTCAGGAAATCATGTGACTGGAATGACATAGAGTTGCCAACAGACCTTCCAGCCAGTTCTTTTTCCTGCCGGGAGGCGCTTGAGTCGCCCAAAGAGACAGACGAAAAGCAATAGGTTAAGAAAACTATGCCTTCCTAAGCAATTTCCCCATCTCATGCCATAAGAGGTTGATCCTGTTGATCGCCGACGGCAGATCACTTTCTAATTCTCCGCTGGCCTTCTTCAGAGTTCCATGCAGATCCTCAATAGTCTTCCTGTTTTCGTCCGTTGCCATGCTCTTTAATTTTTCGAACATGTCGCTGACAAGTTCCATCTCGGCCTTTGCCGTTGCGACATTCCGTGTCTGCAGTTCCACCAGGACTTTCAGGATATGGCTCCGGATATTGGCCATTGATGCATCGAACTGGATTCCCTGAAGGTTTTTCTGTGTATCTTTATTGAATTTATTCAGAGCCTCGGCCTGACTCTTTATCGCCTCATCCATCTCCACCTTCTGTTTTTTGATCGCCTCATCTGCAGCAGATATCCCTTTGTTAGTAGACTCTTCCAGTGTATTCAATTTCAGGGAAACGGCATTTACTGTTTTGATAATCCTCTGGGCATCCGAATCAGGCGTCAGTTGTGTAACTTTCCGGATATCTTCTTCACTCTGAACAAATGCCTCTATTTTCTGCACCTTTTCTTTCAAATCCCTGACTTCCAACCTGAGTTCTGTCGTCTCTTTATCGATCAGGAAAGGCAGTCCAAAATATCCCCCCGCACCTATGAACACAATCAAAACAATTACCGCAATCACAGTCTTCACAGGCATCCTCCTTTCGTTAATCCGTAAGAATGAACAAGATTAACAAAGTCCGGATAGTAATTCAATGATAATTTTAATGACATGATAATTTTATTAACCAAAGAACTGATGGTTGCGTAAAAATTCCTTTAGGGACTGGATACCATGGGCACACCTCCTTTCTATCATGATATTTGAGATCTTTTTTCGACCAGGAATACTCCCATTGTCACAATTATATTCGTAAGAACAATGACGGCAGTGGGTCAGACTTTCCGGGTCAACAAGCTTGAACAGGGGAGCAGAATGATTCCTGCAATTAAGAATACAAAGGTTACTTCCATCAAGAGATTGACTACTTTAGTGCAAATTGATGCCCGCATTTGATGCAGTGGAAGTAGGCCTCCACAGGGGGGAGGGAATCCCAAAAGAACGGCGTAACCTTCTGGTAATCCCTATCGAAGAGGCGAAACCTCCATTGACACATAAATCTCATCCTGCTATTCTGACATAGAAAAAGCAAAAAAAAGCAAATTCATACTGGTGAACTTGCCCTAAAGAACATCGGGCTTCAATATGCAGACCGAATGTCACTGCTCGTTGCGAGACAGATCAACACACTGGCTATGATCGGCGGAGGAGACGTAGTGAAATGATCCTGGCTGTCATATCCGGATTCATAGCAGCTCTGGCCGCTCCCTGGCTGTATCGGTATTTTCCCCGCTGGGCGGGTAAACTCTGTCCTGTCCTGCCGCTCGGGCTGTTCGTCTATTTCCTTACACAGGTCAGACAGGTATCCGGCGGGCAAAGCCTGGTCGTTTCCTTCCCGTGGTTACCATCCCTCGGGATGAACTTCTCCCTCTATCTGGATGGTCTGGGAATGCTGTTCGCTCTGCTGGTGACCGGTGTTGGCTTTCTTGTATTTCTCTACACCCCGGCTTATATGGGGGATGACGTCCGGCAGGGGCGCCTCTCCGCCTGGTTATTCGCCTTCATGGCAGCCATGCTCGGCACGACCCTGGCCGGCAGCCTGATAACGCTTTTTATCTTCTGGGAGTTGACTGGTTTCTGTTCCTACATGCTGATCGGTTTCGATCATGAAAAAGAGGCCTCCCGCACGGCCGCGCTCCAGGCGCTGCTGGTGACAGGAATCGGCGGTCTGGCTCTGCTGGCGGGTCTGTTGCTGATGGGGAAGATCGCCGGAACCATGGATATGGGTGCAATCCTGACCAGTGGCGATCTGATACGGAATCATGATCTCTATCTGCCTGCCCTGCTGTTGATACTGGCAGGAGCATTCACCAAGTCTGCCCAGTTCCCCTTTCATTTCTGGCTGCCTAATGCCATGGCGGCGCCGACTCCGGTCTCCGCGTATCTGCATTCAGCCACCATGGTCAAGCTGGGGATCTTCCTGCTGGCCCGTTTTACACCGGTGCTCGGGGGGACGGAGGTCTGGCTGTACACAGTTTCTGCCGTTGGCGGCGTGACCATGCTGACCGGCGGGATACTTTCCGTTCTTGAGTATGATCTCAAGAGGATCCTGGCCTGGTCAACAGTCAGTGCCCTGGGGGGGCTGACCCTGCTGCTGGGGCTCGGCACTCCGGCAACGGTTTCAGCGGCGCTGCTGTTTCTGCTGACTCATTCCTTGTATAAAAGTGCCCTCTTTCTGAGCGCCGGTGCGATAGACCATTACGCCGGGAGTCGCGATATTCGAGATCTGGGTGGTCTGGCTGCCAGGATTCCGTGGCTTGCTGCGGCATCCGTTCTGGCGGCGCTCTCCATGGCTGGGCTGCCGCCGCTGGTCGGATTCATTTCCAAGGAAATGATCTACGGCGCTACGGTTGGGTCAAACCTGATGCCCCTGTTTGTGACTGGTTTTTTTTTAACGGCGAACGCCTTGATTATTACAGCTGCATACATGACGGGTGTTGGTCCGTTTTTCAACACGGCGCCTCTCTCCCCGCATGATTCCCATCGCCTGCCTGCAGCCCTCTGGATGGCGCCGCTGCTCCCCGCCGTCCTCGGATTGCTGACAGGTCTCTTTCCCGGCACAACCGCCGCGTATCTGATCGGACCGGCGCTGTCCGCAGTTCAGGGAGCGCCTGCTGCCCTGTCCCTTGCTCTTTGGCACGGGATTAACATTGAACTGCTGCTCAGTGCAGCAACTCTGGCGTTGGGTATGCTGTTCATCATGTTCCGCAACAGGGTGACTGCTCTGATACCCGGGCAATGGAGAGAAACCGGCTTTGCCCAGGATAGGTGGTACAAAAAGCTGCTGGATGCTTTGATGGTCGTGGCACGCCTTCAGACAATCGGACTGCAGAATGGCCGCCTCCGTTTCTACCTGATGGTGACCATTGGTGCGGCAATGACGTTGATGGGATTGACGTTTTTGAAGAGCGGCGGATTGCCGGAGAGTCTGCCGCTGCCCACCGGGTATCTGCATGAATGGCTTGTGGCCGGGCTTATCCTTGCCGGGGCTTTGACTGTTACCCTGACCAATTCCCGTCTGGCGGCGGTGGCAGCGCTGGGAACGGTCGGCTACGGCGTCTCCCTGGTTTATATCATCTATGGCGCACCAGACCTGGCCATGACCCAGTTCTGCATAGAAACACTCTCCATTGTTCTGTTTGTGCTGGTGCTGTATCGTCTGCCTTTGTTTACGCTGCTTTCCAGCCCGGCGGCCCGCCTGCGGGATGTACTCATGTCAGCGGCTATCGGCGGCCTGGTGTCGCTGCTGATGCTGTATGTCCTTTCACAACCGCTGGTGCCGCATGTTAGCGAGTTCTTTCTTGCCAACTCCCTTACTGCCGCACATGGCCGCAATGTGGTCAATGTCATTCTGGTCGATTTCCGTGCGCTGGACACATTGGGAGAGATAACGGTGCTGGCGGCTGCTGCGCTGGGGGTGTTCGGGCTGATGAAGCACCGCCGCTCCGGGGATTGTGAATAATGCGATCCATTATCCTTTCTACTGCGATACGGCTGCTGCTGCCGCTGCTGCTGATTTTTTCAGTGTTCCTGCTGCTGCGCGGTCATAACGAGCCGGGCGGAGGGTTCGTGGGGGGATTGGTTGCTTCCTCCGCCATTGTCCTGTATGCCCTGGCGGAGGGGGTCGGGAAGGCTCGCCGGCTCCTGAATATTGAACCCCGGCTGCTGATCGGTGGCGGTATACTGGTTGCCCTTGTCAGCGGAACACTGCCGCTGCTGGTTGGTAAACCGTTCCTGACCGGCCTCTGGTTAACCTGGCGGCTGCCGGTTCTGGAACACGCCGGCACTCCGCTGCTGTTCGATCTGGGGGTCTATCTGCTGGTGGCCGGTATGGCGCTGCTGATTGTGCTTTCACTGATGGAAGAGGAATAAAATGGAGAGTGTTTTTGCTATAGTCGTGGGGGGGCTGTATGCGGCCGGGATCTACCTGATGGTCCGGCGCAGCATTGTCAAGGCCATATTCGGCCTGGCGCTCCTGGGTAATGGTGCAAATCTGCTGATCTTTACGGTCGGACGTCTGACTGCCGGACGACCGCCATATATACCGGCAGGCTCCACGGAGGCGCTGCCGCCGGTTGCTGACCCGCTGCCGCAGGCGCTTATTCTGACCGCAATCGTTATCGGTTTCGGGGTGCAGGCATTTGCCCTGGTGCTGATCAAACGTGTGTATCAGACGGTAGGGAGTGATGATGTGGACCGGATGACCACGACAGACACACTCCCTGGCGGGGGAACCCAAAGATGAATTCCCTCCTGTTCATGCCGCTTCTGATACCGCTGATGGCTGCTGTAGCCGGCACTCTTGCCTGGAAGAGACCAGATCTGCAAAAACTTATGGGCGTTTGTGGCACAGCTGCTCTGCTGGCTTCAGGGGTTATGCTGCTGGTAGATGTGCGCAGAGGGGGGGTTTTGAGTGTACAGTCCGGTTCCTGGGCTGTCCCGTTCGGGATTTCCCTTGTTGCGGATCTTTTTAGCGCAATTATGGTAACGGTCGCCGGCGCTATCGGGCTGGCGGTTGCGGTGTATTCACTGTCGGACACAAAACCTGAATATGAACAGCTTGGCTATCACCCGCTGATACAGATCCTGCTGCTGGGGGTCTGCGGCTCGTTTTTAACGGGCGATATTTTTAATCTCTACGTCTGGTTCGAGGTCATGCTGATAGCCTCCTTCGTGCTGCTGGCGCTCGGCGGCAAGCGCAGCCATCTTGAAGCGGCTATCAAATATGTTGTGCTCAACCTGATTGCGTCAGCGCTTTTCCTGGCCGCGGTTGGTATTCTCTACGGCGTGGCCGGCACCCTCAATATGGCCGATCTGGCAAGGTTGCTTCGAGAGGCCCCCAACAACGGCCCGATACCGGTGATCGCCATCCTCTTCCTGGTCGCCTTCGGCATCAAGGCCGCCGTATTTCCGCTCTTCTTTTGGCTGCCCGCTTCCTATCACACGGCTCCCATCGCGGTTACCACGATTTTCTCGGCCCTGCTGACCAAGGTCGGGGTCTACGCCCTGATCCGTATCTTTACCCTGATATTTGTCCAGGAACTGGAGGCGTGGCAGCCATTCATCCTTGCTGCCGCAGGTTTTACAATGGCTGCCGGAGTGCTGGGTGCAGTTGCCCAGTTCGAGATTCGCAGGCTGTTGTCCTTTCATATCGTCAGTCAGATCGGCTACCTGATTATGGGACTTGGGTTGTTAACCCGAATGTCACTGGCCGGTACAATTTTTTTTATGATCCATGTTATTGCCGCCAAGTCGGCTCTTTTTCTGATAACCGGCATAGTGCGGCGCATGGCCGGAACTACGGAATTAAAGGAACTTGGCGGGCTCTACTGCCGGCGCCCTTTTGTGGCGGGTATGTTTCTGGTGTCGGCGCTGGCCCTGGCGGGGATACCGCCGCTGTCCGGCTTCTGGGCCAAGCTGGCGCTGGTGTGGGCCGGGATTGCAACCGGTCATTACATGGTGACAGCAGCGGCTTTGCTGGTGAGCATCCTGACGCTCTTCTCCATGACCAAAATATGGTCCGAGGCTTTCTGGAAAGAGGCCCCGGCAGGTGAGAACAGGACACACTTTCCCGTTTCTACATTGAGTACTGCTTCCTTGTGGCTGATGGCAGTCCCGGCCGCTCTCCTGACTCTGACCACTGTAGCCATGGGACTTATGCCTGAGCCTTTTTATGCGCTATGCATGGAAGCGGCCGATCAACTGCTTCAGCCGACCGCCTACATCTCTGCCGTACTGGGGGTTGTTATATGAGTATTTTTTTGACCAATCTGCTGCTGGCTCTCGCCTGGGTGGCGCTTACCGGTCAGTACCATGCCTCCAATTTCTTTGCAGGTCTGCTGCTCGGTTTTTTTGCGCTTCGTCTGACAATGCGGGGAACGGTCAGCCATGCCTACAGCGCCAGGTTGAAGGCGATTGCCGGTTTCGTTATGTTTTTTATCAAAGAGCTTATCGCGGCCAATCTGAAACTGGCCTTTGATGTGCTTACCCCCCGTCACCATATGCGTCCCGGTATTGTGGCCATTCCTCTCGATCTGAAAACTGATCAGGAGATTACCGTGCTTGCAACCCTGATTACCCTTACGCCAGGCTCGCTCTGCCTGCATGTGACTGATGACCGCCGGATCCTGTATATGCACGCCATGTATATAGATGACCCCGGCCAGCTCGTGAGGGAAATCAAGGACGGATTTGAACGCCGGGTCATGGAGGTAATGCAGTGACACTTTCAGGGTACATCCTGCAGTTTATTCTGCCGATCCTTGGATGCGGAATTGCAGCAGCCTTTGTACGACTGGTGCGGGGTCCAGATCTGCCCGACCGGGTCGTTGCCCTGGACCTGATGGCCACACTGATCATCGCCATTTCAGCCGCCTATTCCGTGGTGACGGATCAGCCGGCCTATCTGGATGCGGCCATTGTTCTGGCGCTGATTACCTTTCTGGGAACGATCGCCTTTGCTTATTATCTCAGCAGGAGAGCCAAAAATGCTTGATTTTACAGTAGCTATGCTCCTGACTATCGGGTCATTTTTTGCACTGATCGCCGCCATCGGTATCGTTCGCATGCCGGATTTCTATATGCGAATTTCCGCTGCGACCAAGGCTTCCACCCTGGGGACCAGCTTTATCCTGGGGGCGACGGCACTCTACTTTGAGGATGCGGCAGTCACTGGCAAAATAATTGCCATTATAGCCTTCGTTATTCTAACAACACCGGTAGCCGCCCATATGCTCGGCCGGGCGGCCCACCGCAGCGGCGTGCCGCTCTGGGCAGAGAGTGTCCAGGATGATTTGAAGGAAGCGGAGAAGAAATAAATAAATTATATTCGCTAATCAGACGGTACAAAATGCGCGCGTCTGTTTAATTGGAAGCATTCTTCTGTTTGCTCAGAGCAGAATGGTCGTTCCTCTCCGTATGTAATGGTCCTGATTCGTTCGGGAGCAATACCTCTTGCAACAAGATACCGTTTAGTTGTTCGAGTCCTGCGTTCACTGAGGGCCAGGTTGTATTCATTAGTTCCCCGTTCATCAGTATGGCCCTCAATGATTATTTGCATAGCAGTATTTTCTTTAAGCAACTGGACATTTCTATTAAGTATTAATTTTGAATCAGAGCTGATAACTTCCTTATCAAAGTCAAAGAAGATGTCTTCAAGCTTCAAAAGAAGACTGTCAGAATCATGCTTGTCTTCAGTAATCCTGCCTCGTTCATCAGAAATGGAAGCTTCCTGAATATATTCAACTTCCTCCGAAGCTTTGCTTTCTGTCTCGTGTTGCCCTTTCCCCGGTTCACTGATTACATTGTCTGTCGTTGAAATCTTTTTGGTACACCCCCATCCTGTCAGCAGAACAAGAGTGCAGATTATTACAGCGAATAAATTTACTCCAAACTGTTTTACCATGACCTATTTTCTCCTTTGTTTTTGTAAAATGTTTTTTATGATATTTAACAGCTTTTTCATCTCAAGGGGCTTGGGAATCACTGCATCTGCTCCCTGCCTCCTCGCTTCAATAAGTATCGCCTCCTGACGTGAGGCTGTCATCAGTATAACCTGCAGGTGAGGCAACTCTGCCTTGGCTTTGGTAAGCAATGCCAATCCATCCAGGAGAGGCATGATAAAGTCGGTAATTAACAGATCATAGCTTTTCTCTCTGACTGTCTTCAGTGCCTCTAATCCGTTGATGGCTGTATCCACTAAATAATTCTCTGCTACCAGTGTTTCTTTAAGCAGGGAACAGGCTACAGGATCATCATCAACCACAAGAATATTAATAGAGTTGTTCATCATAAAATAATGAAAGAGCAATGATTGTGCCATAACGAGCGGCTCAGGATTGGCGGCAGGACAACTGACAGAAGCTGATGAAAACAATGAATATAATATCGCTTTATATCTTCACGTAAGTTTATTATACAGTATTACATAATTGACATTATTAACCATTTCGCCACACAGGGTGGGGCAGGCTTGCTGATTTTACAGAGATTATTCTGTAGACTGGTTGTCGTCTTGTTCAGAGAGGTTCAGGAGGTATCGTTCAGCCATTCTGTAAAGAGTCCTGCGGTCAACACCCAGGATCTTTGCTGCCTCGCTCTTATTGCCTCCGGTTTCTTTCAGAACCCGGATGAGATATTTTTTTTCGAGTTCTTCCAGTGTTATTAATTTAAAGGGCGGAAGGTCATCTTCAGGATAAGCATTATTTCTAACTTGTTCCGGCAGGTCATCCGGCAGTATGACCGTATTTGTAGTAAGAACCACTGCACGCTCAATGGTATGCTGCAGTTCCCGCACATTCCCGGACCACGAATAACGGCAGAGTATATCCATTGCCTGAGGGCTGAAACCGGCAACTGTCTTTTTGGTTTCAGCAGTATATTTTTTCAGGAAGTAATCGGCAAGAAGAGGAATATCTTCCCTGCGTTCACGCAACGGCGGCAAAGTAATTGTTACAACCCTGAGTCTGTATAAGAGGTCCTCTCTGAAGCCCCCTTCCTTAACTTTTCGTTCAAGCGGCTGATTTGTTGCAGCCACTATCCTGACATTGACATGAATGGGTTCTTTGCCGCCAACACGTCTTATTTCCTTCTCCTGTATCATCCGTAACATCTTTGCCTGGAGCGGCAGGCTCATGTCTCCAATCTCGTCCAGAAAACAGGTGCCTTCTTCAGCCTCTTCAAAAAGACCCTTTTTACTAATAACTGCCCCTGTAAAGGCCCCTTTAACATGACCAAAAAGTTCGCTTTCAAGTAGTTGCTCAGGCAAGGCGGCACAATTTATCACGACAAATGGTTTTGATGACCTGGCGCTATTGTAATGGATAGCCCTGGCGATTAATTCTTTTCCTGTACCGCTCTCGCCCTGGATCAAAACAGTGCTGGTGCTATTAATAACCATCGCTACAGTCTTATAGATATCCATCATTGGACGAGTGTGTCCGATGATCTGGTCCAGCCCGTATGCTATTGTTAACTCCCTGTGAAACTGTTCATTTTCCTTTTGAAGGCGTTTCTGCATAACGGCACGCCCTACAACTATTTTGATCTCATCCTCACTGAACGGTTTGCTGACGTAATCAAATGCCCCGGACTTCATTGCTTCGATTGCGGATTCCAGAGAACCGAAGGCTGTTATCATGATAACAAGTGTGTCCGGACTGAGCTGTTTACATGCCTTGAGTATTTCAAGACCATCAATCTCAGGCATCATGAGGTCTGTTATTACAAGATCATAGAATGTGGTTTCTATTTTTTTCACAGCCTCCCGGCCGCTGCGGACTGTATCAACCTTATAACCCTCGTCAGTCAATACCTCTGCAAGAAGCTGGCAGGCTATTTCATCATCGTCCACTAAAAGAATATGACAGGGTTCTGATTCAGGTCGTTTCATAATGTTTTACCGGCAATATTATTGTAAATGTTGTACCCTTTCCAACATGGCTTGAAACGTATATCTCACCATGGTGGGTTTTTGTAATATCCCTGCATATACTCAACCCGAGTCCTGTTCCCCTGTTTCTCTCTTTGGTGGTGAAAAAGGGTTCAAAGATCTTCTGCAGGTTGGCCTCATTAACTCCATGTCCATTATCCCTGATAGTTATTGTGATGGCCTCATTGTTACTATCTGCGTTTTGGTTTATGCCGGTATTTACCTCCAACTCACCCCCACCTGGCATTGCGTCCATAGCATTGGTAAGCAGATTAAGGAATAATTCCTGAAGCTGATTGACATCGCCGGCAATATCAGGCAATAGCGGTTCTAAATTTGTTTTTACCTTAATTCCGCGATGAGAGATGCCGGGTGTAACTAAATATAACAGCTCTTCCAGAAGTTTGTTAATACGGACAGGCACCATACTTGGTGCAGGTTTTCTGACTGTATCCAGCAGGTCCTGAATGATCTGCACAACTCTTTCAACCTGTGAATGTATGATCTTCAACCTCTCCTCACGCTTGTCATCAGAGGTATCCCGTTTTAAGCGGTGCAGATGTCCCAGTATCGAATGCAGAGGAGTGCCTATGCTGTGTGCTATTGCAGCAGCTACCTGTCCTGCAGCAGCCAGACGTTCTGACTGTGCCAGTTGGATTTGAGCTTCAGAGAGACGCCGGTTTAGACTAATCAGTTCGTCATATCTGTGATTTAATTCTTCGGTTGCCTGTTGAACCCTTTCTGCCAGTTCTTCATTAAAATTCCTGATTCTGTATATCATCTGGTTGAATTGTTTTGCCAACATGCCTATTTCGTCGCGTGAATAGGACTTGACCTGGCTTTTTAAATTTCCTTCTTCTGCCTGAACCATCGCTTCAATTAGTATCCCGATAGGTTTACTGACTGTACGCCGGAGATACCATACAAGAAAGATCAAAATTGCAAGAGCGGCTGTTGCAGTAATCAGAAATGCCTGCCGGCGTTCCTCAGTTACTAAATCGTCAAACTCTTTTGTTGATATTTTCGCCCGTATCAGACCGGAGACCTCTTTCCTTATACGAACAGGCGCCATAATGTTCCAGTAGCGATCAGTTCCCTGCCTCTCCAGGCTGGTGAGAACTTCTCCATGTTTAACTGCTTCTATTCTGGTTAAATCCGGTTCGGCAACAGACCGATTCCTTTCTATGCTTTTTCTGGCTGTGAGAAGTGCTTTACCGGATGTCAGATCAAAGATCTCAACCATTACTATATTGGGTCTTACCAGAAGGAGTTTCTCCAGCTCTTCCTGCAATGTGCGTGTATCACGCAGCTCCTCCATTTCTACTATACCTGCATCAATTTGTTTGACAATATTTATGTATCGCTCCCTGAGGTTTTCTTCTGCCTTCTGTTCCGTTAGTGTCCTTGACACATAAGTTGAGACAGAGAGGACAGAGACCACTACCCCAATAATAAAAACCGTGACTTTTGTCTGGATACCGAGTGCCTTTTCCCAGGTTATCACGAAATCATCCTGCCTGATGAGAATTGCTCCATAGATAGGAGTTTACTTTATGTGGGCATAAAATATCAAATTACATTTTTGCTGTCAAAATCAGCAGTCGTGAAAAATCTGTCAGGATTCTTGACACAATGTTATCATATGCAATAGGATGAGATGGAGGTCGTAAATGCTTCTATGGCTCGGATTCATTGCATGCACGGCAGTAATCGTCTACTCAGGGACACGCCTGTCAAGGTACGGAGATGTAATCGCTGAGAAAACAGGCCTGGGAAGGGCATGGATAGGCGTTGTCCTTATGGCATCTGTTACTTCGCTGCCTGAATTAGTCACGGGGATTACATCTGTTACTTATGCGAATGTCCCTGATATTGCTGTAGGCGATGTACTTGGAAGCTGCGTGTTTAACATATTCATACTTGCCTTCCTTGATGCCTTTTACAAGCCAATGCCTATCTCGGCCAAGGCCAATCCCGGGCATGTATTATCTGCGGGCTTCGGCATACTCCTATTGAGTATCATTGCATTCAGCCTGTATGCGCATAGTCACATACCTTCAATATTATGGATAGGGGCATACAGTCTTTGTACTTTGTTCATATATATTATCGCAATGAGATTGATTTTCTATTATGAAAAGCGACAGATGTCCCAATATCTGCAGGAGGTTGCCATTGATACCCAATATGACGATGTAACAACAAAAAGTGCAGTTTTTCATTACGCAATTAATGCATTCTTCGTAATCATTGCAGCCGCCTTTCTGCCGGGTATAGGCGAAGGCATTGCAGAGATGACCGGTCTTGGACAGACGTTTGTCGGAAGTATTTTCATTGCTATATCCACATCACTGCCTGAAGTTGTGGTTTCAATTGCAGCAATAAAGATGGGGGCGATAGACCTTGCGGTGGGGAATTTATTCGGGAGTAATATCTTTAATATACTTATCCTTTCACTGGATGATTTCCTCTTCATTAAAGGTCCTATCCTCTCTTTCGCCGCTCCTCAACACATAGTATCTGCAATATCAGCTATTGCGATGACGGTAATTGCAATAATAGGCCTGACCTACCGGGCGGAGAAGAAACCATTTTACTTCATGGCATGGGATTCCATGGGAATAGCGGCAGTATATATAGTAAATCTGATGCTTCTTTACAGGATGAGATAACTCAAAGAGGGCAGCAGTTTAATTGGCATGAACCAGGGCTATCTTAATCAGCTTTTCAATATCGAGCCTCATCTCTGCCCTTTCGATCTCGCGGATTATGGTCCTTACTGCCGGGTTTTTGGGGATGAACAACTGACAGCAGTCCTGGTCAGGGATTATGGATATGTCATAAGTGCCGATACGTATTGCCTGGGCGATTATCTCTCCCTTGTCCATGCCAATAAGAGGTCTCAATACCGGCAGCGTTACTGCATGCTCGGTTGTCGTTATATTCTCAAGTGTCTGGGATGCCACTTGTCCGAGGCTGTCGCCTGTTATGAGGGCTAAGGCGCCTGCCTCACCTGCAATCCGTTCAGCTATCCTCAACATCATCCGCCTGTATATAACGACCCTGTACTTCGCAGGCACACTTAAGACTATCTCTTTCTGTATGTCCCCGAATGGGAGCATATATGTCTTAACAGGCTGTTGATATTGATTCAGTATCTCTGTTAAATCCTGAACCTTCTCCTGCGATGCCTTGCTCAGATAAGGGTAGCTGTGAAAATGGACAAAGACTACAGAACATCCGCGTTTCATCATCCTGTAAGCAGCCACCGGCGAGTCTATACCGCCTGAAAGGAGGCACACAACAATTCCACCCGTGCCTGCAGGAAGGCCGCCCGGCCCCTGAATCTTATCAAGATAAAAGTATGTTTCCCCTGACAAAATCTGAACATAGATAGTAAGTTCAGGCTTGGTCAGGTTGACCTTAGCGCCTGTGGACTCTTTTACATGTGCGCCGACTATCCTGTCAACATCCATTGATGTAAGGGGGTACCCCTTATATCCCCTTCTTGCAGAAACCCTGAAGCTTTTAAAATTTCTGTCCTTTATATGATGCAGGATCTCCTCCTTGAATACATTGACATCATTTGAAATCCTGCGGGTTAAGACAAAATTAGCAATCCCGAAGGTTTTTGAAAGCCTCTCGGATATCATGTCTTCTCCTGCACCTGCTGAAAGGTCTAAGATAAGCCTGCCGTCTTTGTGCCTGATCTGTTTTACACCAAGACCTGCTGTTGCATACTTGATATTCTCTATCAGCTTGTTGACGAAGATGTACCTGTTTTTCCCTTTAAGGACTATTTCCTGATAGTGTACGATAAAGTGCTTCATATCATTC
>Ga0209323_10000509_pt1 | contig 24987 bp, 24 predicted proteins | sample Rifsed19ft2_FD_184014 | JGI IMG/M metagenome (GOLD analysis project Ga0209323, IMG submission 184014) | Soil microbial communities from Rifle, Colorado, USA - sediment 19ft 2 (version 2) | ecosystem: Environmental > Terrestrial > Deep subsurface > Rock core/Sediment | place: Rifle, Colorado...
AAGTTCTTCTCGGATCTTTTTCCGTCAGTTCAGTATTAATTTCCGGATGAGCTGGATAATTATATTCTCCCCTACCTCCATAATAACGACTATTTATAAATCCTTTATTATTTATTGATTTTCTAGGTTCCTCATATTCGAAAGCGGGAGGATCCACCCTTGTGTCTTTTAAAACCGATCTACCATAATTATCATATATTTCATCAACATCATCAATTTCATTAGTTTGTTCGAATTTGGCCATTAAAGCCTCATCGGGCATTTTACCATAGGGTAACCCAATATCGATATCATAGGTGATATCTGGAGTAGGTCCCTTAAATTTAGAATAATCAACCATTTATAATAATATATATATAAGACTATATATTTATAGCGATTAAAATAAAAAATATTTATATATGTGTATCGAAGGAATTTAGTTAAAACTAAAATTGAAATAAATATATCTACATAATAAAGTGATGTCTGATTTTATGGAAGACGTGTTGGAACGAGAATGTAATAAAACATATAATGTGGAAAAAACAGTGAGGTTAGTCATAACTGAATTAATGAAATACGATAAAGAAACATTACGATATATGGATCATTTAGATAATGTTTTAAGTGTCCAAATATATGATTTAGCAAAGGACGGAAATTTGATCGGGTTATCTTTTTGGAGAATAAGAAAATTAATTGAATGGAGATTAACGCTATGGGAAAAACCGAGTAATTCATTGCTAAACATATTAGAGATGATTCTAAAGCGATATAATAATAGAATAAAAAAATACATAGTTAATTGTAATGTAGGGATTAATCAATTTAGAAACGGAGTCCCTCCATTTCTTAGGTGGACCAATTGTCATCAGAGTGGATATGACGAATATCCAAAATACCGAGTAGAGTGGAAATTACAAATAATATGTGTAGATATAATATGTAATAATAAAGCTAATGGACAAGTACAACAGGTAGCAAATCAAGTGTTACAAATGATATTAGTATTTTGATTATAAATTATAAATGATAATTCGGCATTAGTCCAAGTTATCTCTTGAGAGGAGCTCCCCCCACCGTGCCCCCAGTCGGGGGAGCTAGCGAGAAAGGACTCTCCTCTAGCGGAATGAGAAAATAAAAAATTGAATTGGACTTGCCTACAAATAACAAAAAGACATACACGCCTGGCGTTGTACCCTTTTTGTGGGAGAGGAATTTTGAATCGTGCTTTTCAGCAAAATTTTCGCAATCCTGCAATCTCTTTGCATTCTTGCAATCACTTTCCATTCAATTCGCATCGCGATTCAAACACAGATGAGTTCTCAAGGTCGGTTGGATCAAGCCATGATTCTCAATCCCGAAGAGGTGGTGAAGGAAGAGGCGACGAAGGAAGAGGTGGTGAAGGAAGAGGCGACGAAGGAAGAGGCGACGAAGGAAGAGGCGGTGACCCTGCATGGGATGAATTGGCCCCAATTCATGCCTGATCGGATGGCGTGGTATGGCGGATATTACGACGATGATGACGATGACGATGATGATGACTATCTGGATGATGACAACGATGACGATCTGAAGACGACAATACGAGATGGGCCCCATCAGGACTGGCTTAAACAGCGTAGGACCTTCAGTCCTGACGAAGTCAAAGAGGCCCAAGAGGTTGAAGAGCGCTTCATGTTGGAGGCGAAAAAAGCGGCGGCGAAAAAAGTTGCTGAGGAAGAAGCAGCAGCAGTGGCCGAGGAAAAAGAGGCAGAGGCCATGAAAGGAATGAATTTGGACCAATTCATGGCGGCCGCCAGACGGAGGGCTTCGAAGACTCGGAAGGAAATTCGTGAGCCAGAGCTGGAGGAGGAGGATGGCTCTCCTGCGAAATACCCCGCAGATACCGATTCTTTGAGCTTAGCTAGTGCGTTAAGCCAACTTTGGCCAACTCCGAAACCGCCAACCCCGAAACCGCCAACACGGCCAACATTGGACCAGAGCAAATCTGTCGACTTTCCGTGCTGGTCCTGCAAAATCGGAATGCCCCAAGGTTTTTGCACAAATCCAAACTGTTTCGTGGGCATTTTGAACAAAAAAACAGGGGAGTGAACTGGACCCAATAGGAGGAAAGTTTGAAGGAAAGTTTGAAGGAGAGTTCGGAGAGGAGTTTGAAGGAGAGTTTGGAGGAGAGTTCGGAGAGGAGTTTGGAGGGGAGTTTGGAGAGGAGTTTGGAGGAGAGTTCGGAGAGGAGTTTGGAGGAGAGTTCGGAGAGGAGTTTGAAGGAGAGTTTTGGAGAAAATATTTTTTTTATTAAAAATTAAAATCTAAAAATAAATAGATAATCATTTTTATTTTAAAAACCAATTTCGTAACAATTTACTAATTTAATATATTAATATATTAATAAATATATCAATTAAACCTAAAAAATTAAGAAACGGAGTTCATTCGTTAAGTTCGTAGAGAAGATTCGTTAAGTTCGTTCAAGTTAAGATTCGTTCGCCTGAACTCACCTACGAACTCACTTGATTCGTTCAAGTTAAGTTTCGTTCGCCTGAACTCACCTACGAACTCACCTACGGACTCACCGAATATACTTAGTAACTATTATTGGGATTAAGTAATCATTATTCTGTTAAAAATGAGGTTAAAATTAATAATTGATGATAGGGAAAGAGCATCAATTCCCTATTTAGAAACTGAAATGTATAATATAAGTTACGAAGTGCAGCGAATAGCTATAGGGGATTATATAATAATCGATGAAAAAAATAAAATAATAGCATGTTTCGAAAGAAAGACATTAGAAGATTTTGCGTCAAGTATAAAAGATGGACGCTACGGGAACAAGGATGCAATGATAGAATTAAGAGAAAAAACGAAATGTCAATTGTTTTTTATAGTAGAGGGCGAGGCATATCCTCCGCCAGATAAATATTACAGCAATATGCCATATAAATATATAGAAAGTGCAATATTTCATCTAATGTTTCGGGATAATATTCACATAATCGAGACGAATAGTCCATTACATACGGTCCAAAAATTGGCAAGAATGATAGAATCAATAAGGAGATATTTGGAAACAACAATAAATTATATAATCGATAAAATATATGGGGAATTATATGGCTTAAATACAGAAATACCTAAGTTAAATATAATACTAAAAAAGGAAAAGAAAAAGGATATCGATATAGTGAGAGAAATGTGGTCATGTTTTAGAGGAATATCAACACTAACAGCGGATAATTATATATCGCAAAGTAGCATAAAAAAGGTGATAAAAAAAGAGGCAGAAATAGAAAAGTTAAAATACACAAGTGGAAAACCGATATCAAATTATGTGATAGATAGTTTAACACATATAGATAAGAATACAGAGATAAGATTATTAGCATGTATCCCAGGAATATCACAAAAAAGTGCAAAAGAAATATTAGGAAAAATGAGATTAAATAAATTATTAGACTATAATAAGATAGAAGAAATACCAATAGGGAAAAGAAAATTAGGGAACAAGGCAGAAAAAATAAAAAAATATTTTGAATATCAAAATTAATTAAGTCCATAATTATCACCAGCATCAATATCATTATCACCTAATTCAGCTTCTTCAAATTCTTTATCATCAACAATATCAATATCAAAATGATTTTTGAAGGGTTTAACCGTATCACCTAATTCATCCGATTTAAGATCATCAGATCTTTCAATACCAGATTCATCATCATAATTTGGATTATATTCATGAAATTCTTTAAACTGTTCACCCTTTTTAACAAATATATTAAAATTAAATCGTTTATATAAAGTGGTATTTTTATCCAGTTGAAGTATATGATTAATAATATAACGTACAAAAGATTCCCTTAATTTTTTGGTTTCTTTTTGTTCAGCATTATAGATTTTAAGGCATAAATCAATAATATATTGAATAATGAATTCAACAACTTCTTTAGGTTTTTTATTTTGCTTAAACCAAAGAATTTTCGGAGTAATATCATCATAAATAATCGGTAACCAATTATTAAGAGAAGAATATTCATGAGGTCTAATCTCCCCTTCGTTAATGATCGAGGTAAGATAATCAGGAGGTTTACCCATTAATCCATAAGTTCTTAATCTATTATATTCAAAAATTAATTTTTGTAAATATGAATCAAGCTTAAATATTCTGGGATTATTAACATTATCAATTTCGAGAGGAATATACGACCCACTAAGAACATCATCATAATTAATTTTTTCAATGGATGCAAGATTAACAAGGGCATAATTATTCAGTTTAAGAAGTTTGCTAAATTCTAGAACAGAATTATAATTAAAATTCCATTTATTAAATTGATCAGAAAAATCAAGGGAGGGTTTAATTTCTTTTTTAAGAATTTTAATTTCATATATGTGAGCTTCTTTTTTTTCGATAAGATATTTTTCTTTGTATTCATCATAAAAAAGTTTAGCATCAGAAGAATAAATATTTTTGAGAAATTTAGGAGAAAATTTACATTTACTACATATATCATTAACAAAAGTATGTAATCCACCTTCGGGACATCTATTTTCATAAAAATTAAAGAAATTTTCAATATCTTCTCTAAATTTGAGTGACTGAATAATTTTATCAGAACTAAGTTTATTACTGTCGGATCTTAATATGCCACAAACTGAGCATCTAATATCATCAAAAGGATATTTAAGATCAGTTTTATTAATTAAATCAAACTTAGTTAATTCTAAAGAATTAAAGATAAAAATATTCCAAAGATGTTTCTGTCCATTTTCATCGAATAACAATCCCAGAGAAGTTGGAATATATTTAAAAGAATAATCAACATAAGACTGACCAGAAGAAAAAGTCTGAAAAGTATGTAAAAACAGATTAAGTTGAGATTCATGAAATAGAATATCAGAAGAAGATTTAGAATATTTCAAAAAAGGATCAGAAAAATTTCCGGAATCATCATAAATAAAAGTAAAAGGCAGGGATAATTTAATTTTATCATAAAAATGATGAAAACTTTTAGCTTTATAACTTTTGATAATTTTATCAAGATCAATAGATTTTCCATATTCGAAATTAGGTATGGAATCAAAAGCCACAACGGATGAAAGATGAGGTGCGACAATATGATCATAAATATCATTATAACTTAATAGATCCTTCTTTAAATTAATGTTAAGTATTTTTTCTAATTGACTAACTTCATCAGATTTTTTATAGGCTTTGCCTAAATGAGTAATAAAGAAAATATATTTATAAATAGGATCAATTAAAATATCATTATAAGAATCATAAGTAGTTATATGAGTAGGTATAATAGAAATTTTTCCAGAGACTAATTTATAAGCATCGATTAATTTATTTTTAATAAATTCGGAAGTAATACCTGAAATCTTATTAATTAAAATATTTTTAGTATTAATGATAGCAAAAAGTATATGTTTGAGTAAATCAATAAGTTTAGAACTATCTAATAATTTTTTAGAAAATTTGAGAGAAACATCAATATTTTTATTATTAATAACAAAATTAACCATATAAGCATAAGCATAAATGGTAATAAATAATTTTTTTTTATTGTGTATATCTTCAGAAGTATTAGTTTTGGACTTGATAAGTTGTTGTTCGATATCGGCAATATAATCATAACAAACATTAACCATATCATTATGAATTTTTGATGAATCAACAACAGGGTTAAAATTAAAATTTCTAATAGTTCCGAGCATTTCTCCCCACATTTGTTTTCTTAACTCATCATCAATAGAGGATCTAAGTGAAAATTCATCGATAGTAACTTTATCAGTTTCGAAAATTTCCGCATTAGCAATAACTTCTCCACAAATAAAACAATAATAATTACCGAGATAAGGAATTTGATCAATATACATGAATAATTTATTTTTAAAATCATTGAATGAAAGATTAGGTGATCCTAATTGAAGTTCAGTATAATCAGCAAAATGAGGACAAATAAGATCGAAACCACAATTATTACATTTAATAAAAGTATTATTAATATCGGTTAAAGATTTAAGATTTCTTTTATCAGTGTAATAATTAACAATTTTATTAACTTTAAAGAATTTTTTCAAATCAGCATAAATATTAGAAATATTTCCAATAAATTTCGCGGATCTGAATTTACGATAAAGTTTAACATGAGGACAATTATTTTTGGCAATTTCTTCAATATATTTTAATTTTTTTTCATAAATATTAATAACCATTTGTTTTTCTTTATCAGGTAAAGCATTAATTAGAGATGAAGATGTGAGCACAGTTTTATAAAGTCCAACCTTGGTGATAGATTTTTCAATTTCTTTTAATTTTTGAATACCGAATTTATCCTCGATAATAGATTTGTAACTGATAAGAAGATTAAGGGCATTGATCTTTTTTCGTAAATTAGCTTTGATAGCATCCGATCTTAAAAGACTCTCACGATAATTTTGAATAGCATTAAGAATTTCATTATCTGAGCCTAAAATAAGAAATATAAAATAAATGTTAAATAAATTAGCCGAATGAAGAGTATGTAATAAATTACTTTTATAATAAGACGTTTGCACATAACTATTAATTTTAAGTAAATCATCAATTAATTTAATAAATCGCATCAATTTAGGATCAATTAACGAGGATAGTTCGCCATATTTGTGCTTAATGGGGATCTGTAATAATACTTTTTGTGATTTAATACTTAAAATAGAATTAATTTTGAGTTGATTTTCAGATGAATAAAAATATTTAATATATTTTATAAAAAAGTCAAAAATATTATCAATAATATTAGGATCATCTTTAAAGAAAAATATAGATTTTCCCGATAAATTAGATGGCGTAGGTAAATCGGGTAGAAAAGAGCACGATTTGGCCAAATAATCATGATTAAAAAGACCAATATTAAATTCGTCAGATAGATAATAATCGGAATCCTTAGAACAGAAAGGATTCATCTGAAGACCAACAACCATAATTTCTTGACCAACAGCGGAAACAAAATTAAAATACACATTTTTTAATATAACATTGCAAAATATAGGAATATCAAAATGTACCCTGATAGAATTTAAATCTTTTTTATCATTAGTAATGATAGGAATCAAGACAAAAGAACCAGCATCACGACTGGATTTTTTTCGAAAGAAAGTTTGACCAATTAAAATAATTTTTCTCAATAATAGTTCCTTAATATTCGGATGATTAAGTAGATCCTTAAAATTAATAAATAATTGAATCATGAATTTAAAATTATCCAAATGATATTTATCAATATTAATAAGGGATAATCTATCTATAAAAGAATCTAAATCATCAGGTGTAAATTTATGAAAATTTTTAATATCCTCCTTTAATTCAATAACTTTAATTTCAGTCATGTATGGGTCGGTGATAATTTATATACATATATATATAAATACATAATATAAAAAAGTATTTTATCTAACTTAATATGATCTTAAATTCTTTAATTTCTAAATAAAAAAGAGTATTCATTATTCATTAATGTGAAATGAATACCCAATCCCTCCAACCAGAGAACAATAAAAAATAGTGTATATAACATATTATTTTAACCATATCATAATAAATTTATAAATCCTTTGAATTAATAGATGATTTGTGAATATCATAATTAAAATAATCATAAACTTTTTTTCTACTATAATATTGATATTTGAGAAAGCAAGAGGTATCAACAATATCAACATATTTTCGGATGATATTAGTATCGGAGCCTTTACGGGTAACACGTCTACAAATTTGTTCATAATTAGAGCGTCTAGGAGTGGCAAAGATAGCAGAATTCATTCGAACATAAGAAATACCAGTTCCGGAATAACAATAGGTAGTAACAATAATTCGGGATTTAGTAGCGAGTAGTCGATCATTATCAGAGGCATTACCCATTAATGAGGAAATATCACTAACAGCATCTATTCCCAATTCATTAGAAATAAGTTCAAACAGTTTAAGAACATGTCTTCTATGTTCAACAAAAATATAAGTAAAAGAATTAGGATCATTATATAAAAGTTTTGCTTCACGAACGATTAATTTATTTCTATTATCATCATCAATAAATTGTCCAATAGTTTTTTGAGTATCAGGTTTATCAGTTTTATCATTATAAAAGGTTTTAACTGGGCCTGTAAATAATATAACTTTTACTTCTCCCTTAAAACGATCAATATCAGGATCATAATTCGGTAAATCCTTAGCCGAAACAACTGGGCCAACCAATTTATAATAAAGAGAATCAAAATTATCAAGTCGATGATGGGAAGTAGCAGTCATGCCTAAAACACAAGAAGTTTGAGCTTTAAAGAAAATATTTCTGAATACTTGTCCGCAATACATATGAATTTCATCGAATATAACCAAGCCATAAGAATTAAAAACATCATCTGAAAATTTAAGAGCCGAATTAATAACAACAACTGAAATATCTTCCGAAATATCAGCAGAAGAACCAATAACAGAACAATCTAAAATAGGAGTCAAATCATTAATAGCCTGTTGTTGTAAATGAATACGAGGGACGATATAAAGTGTGCGTAATTTTAATTTTTCGATAACACCACCAGCAACAAAAGTTTTACCAAGACCAGCCATAAGATCAATAATACAACCAGCATCACCTTTAGAGATTTTTTCTTTAGTAAAAATATTTTGACAAAGCCAATCACAAATGAGTGATTGATTCGGGAAAAGATTACCAACAAAATCAACGCGTCCATCAAGTGTACGACTACCAAGAGAAAGTTTATTATCAATAACAGTAGCTAAATCAAAATTAATGAAAGAATTAATAAGAGTTCTGGGAAGACAAATATATTTGGTATTATTACACGAAACAAATTTATAAGAGTGAGCAATTTTAGGAGGACCAACTTTTTGTTCAGTTTTAATAGTTAATTTTTTAAGAAAATTAAAATAATCATGATTTAGAATTTTTTTAAGATCATCTAATTTAAGAACTAACCCCCAATTGCATAATTTAATATTTAATCCTCCAGCATTCAACATTTTACTTTAATTAAAATTTAAATAGACTTTATATATAATATTATATAAGAATCAAATTTTAAAATGTCAAAGGGTATTTATATAATATTGGATTCATATTCGGGTGAACAAGATAGTTATTTAGTATTAACAAAACAATTACGACAACGACTAAAACAAATAGAAGAAGAGAATAAGAAAAGAAATTTGGAAGATGTACGACCAACAGTCAAAGATATATCACAAACGCATAATTTTGCGATGGTATCAACATATCGACCACATGTGGCGATAGCCTATGAATATTTTAAAACATTAAAAGGAGATGGTGGGATAACACAATTAGTCGATGGAACAAATACAACAAAAATAAGATTCAATTTACAGGGAAATGAAGGACATTGGTTAAATGATATGGTTGTACGAGTATTATTTCAAGAAATAGGAATAAAAGAAAATGCACCAGAAGGATCATTGCGATATAGATATTGTGATTTACCAGGAATGCGGCTATTTGAAAGGACAACATTAAATGTAGATAATCTAGATATAGCAGATTATGTGACCGATGATATATCATTCAACGATTTTCATGTGCAACCGAGTAAAAAAATAGGATATTACCGATCATTGGGGCGTGAAGATACATTACAGGGAGAATTTTATATGGTTGACCAGCAAGTAAAACAAAAATTAGAATATAAGAATGGAGCCCAAACTCCAAAATTTTATCAACCAAAATTAGAATTATGGATACCATTATTATTTTGGTTTAATAGAGATGTGAGTAGTAGTTTAAATAATATATTAATAAGAACAGCACAGCGAAATATAGATATATATCTGGCACCATTAAGGCGAATAATACAGGCGATAGATGTGAACGACAATGTGGTGTCATCAGGAATAACAAGTTTTAAAATAGAGGGAATTGAATTATATACAAAAAATATATATGTGAATTCGGAGATTCACGATCTATTTATGAATAGGAGACTAATGTCAGTGATAAAAATAAATAAACGACATATCGAAATATTAAGCGGTAGTGAAGGAGAAATTCATCTAAGTGGACTAAAATATGGAATAGAATATTTGAAATTTGGATTTAAACCATTGGAGAATGAAGAATCGTTTGATAATTGGCATAAATATTCAAAGATAACAGTGGAAGAATTACCGCACGTAACAGTAATTAATAATCCAATAGTTAATCCAGTACAACAGGTAGTGATAAGAACAATAAAATTTTTAAAATGTGGAAATGTGGTTGAAAAGGTAGGATTTAAAGCATTTGGTGTCGAATTATATCCAATGTTATCTCCAGCATTTTATAATCAACATATACCATTAATGAATGAGCACATAGTAACTCCTGATGATTGTGGCAAAATGATAGCACCATTTAATTTATTACCTGGCGGAAAAATGATGACTGGATATTTACAAACATCACGAGCGAAAGAATTTTATCTTAAATATGACTCAGAGAATAAAATAAATCAGAATAATAAGGTAAAATTATTCGTATCAGCGGAAGCATTAGCATTTTTATATTATGACGGATTTTCAATATATTTAAAATATATAACATAAATAATATAAAGATCAATCATAATGACTGATTTGCAACCGGTATTCAACAAACCAATGAGTACTAAAGAAATAGAAGAATTTAGAGAAATATTAGCAAAATCATATAAGGTAAATGATAAATATATAATATGGACAAAAGAATTGGATGAACATGGAAAAAAAACTGGTAATGTAATATATTATATGAAACTCATAAATAAATTAACTGGCGAAATAGAAAAAGAAGAAGGTGGAGATAGAATAAGGGAAATATTTAAATTAAATATCAGATAAAAAATTGAAATTGATATTATTATAATAAAAAAAGATCTATTTGATATTGGGGATTATGGCAATAGATTCAATAATCACCAATGAAGCAATAGATTCGGGTAATCAATACTCTAAACAAATATTCAAAGAAGAACATCGTATAATTAATAGCACTTTACAATATGATTTTAGTAATGTGTGCGGTCTAGTTGACAACGAATATTCCGTCATGAATATTTATCTAAACGAAAATTTAGATAATTCAATAATAGTAAATATCAAACCGCTCAAAACACTCAAAAATACATTAAAATATTGACTAACACTATAATAAATAAGTTCAACATAATATCAGAATATATATTTTTTTATATATAGCAACAAAAATGAACTTAGGTTATCATATAAGAGAGAAAATAAATATAAAAGAGCAACAGGAATTAATAGAAAAATATGGATTTACATATATTCAGATTTATGTAATAGGTCCGAATAATTCTTACGAAATATATAACCCCGAAGAAAAAAAGGAAATAAAGGAAATGGGAGTAAAAAAATTAGTGCACGGATCACATTTGGACCATTTATACGGATATAGGCATAAATTTACGATAATGAATATAAAAAAAGAATTAGAAATAAGTAGGGAAATAATGGCAGAAGGATTAATAATACATTTACCGAATAAATCAGTGAATAAAATAGTCTCAGCATTAGATGAAATAATAGAAAACGATGTATCTAATTCCCAAGAAATTGTAGATAGGTTAGATCTACCACTGGTAACAATCTATTTAGAAATGAATAGTTATGGGAAAACTGATAAATATAAATATACCGAACTAAAAAATATAAAAGCATTATTTAAAATAATAAAAACAAAAAGCTATTATAATAGAATAGGATTAGGAATAGATACCGCACATTTATGGGCATCGGGAGTAGATATATCAGAATATAAACTAGTTAAGGATTGGTTATCGAAAATTTCAGAATTAGAAATACCGAATATAATATTACAATTAAATGACCAGAAATGGGAATATGGCGAAGGAAGCGACGAACATGTTTCATTAACATATGGAACGATATGGAAAAAATACAATAAAGAGGGATTTAATAATATATTTCAATCAGGATTAATGGCATTTTTAGAATGGGCAAAAGAGGAAGAAATAATAACAATAATGGAAAGAAAGAGGAAGGAAGAAATAGAGAGAGATATGATAACAATAAGTAAATTGTAAGTAAATTAAATATTGAAATAAAAATTGAATAATATATAGATATTAAATATCAAACGATAAAATGGAGACTCCAACGGGAAGAGAGAATAGCATAGTACTGGAGGCCGTACCTAAGACCGAAGTTGTGGCTCGTGAGTTCGTAGGCGTTATAAGTGCAACGAAATCTCCGCCACAAGTTCCTTCGGCCGTGGGAACAGTCGAAGTCGCTAATGAGCAATCAATAGAAGAATTGCAAAAGAAAATAGAGGAAATATGGGGGGCAAGGGGAGACACCAGCCAGAACAGAGATAATATAAATTACGAAATAGGTGATATGGCCGAATTAATAGTCGAAACGAAGAAAGCTAAATTTACGAATAATGTTCCATCAGAAGATAATAAAGATAAAGACACGTGTAATAATATAAGTAGTCGAGGATTTATAGAATATTCCGATTTGGAGAATGAATCTATTGGCTGTGAAGATGACTTAGAAACATCATTACAAAATATAAATAATAGAATGGAGAATTTTTCCCGCAGAATAAGAAGTATGGAAGAAATGATAGGAGAAATGAATGATGTAATGAAATTAGTATTGGAAAGGGTGAATAAGACGTATATGAAGATCAATAAACTAAAAGGATCAATGGAAGAGTATCGAATGGATGAATATGCGAATCCGCATGATCCTGAACCCTAAAATTCAAGCACTTAAGGCAGTTCGTTCTACGAACTCACAAACTTCGTTCTACGAACTCACAAGCTTCGTTCTACGAACTCACAAGCTTCGTTGCACTTCGTGCGTGAACGCCCACGAACTCACCATACAATAATCAATTAAAATATTTTTTTAAATTTGAAATAATACGATCTAATCATTATACTAATGACGACGATAGGTAGACCAGCATTGAATACCGAGAGGAAAAAAATGATGGAAGTATTAAGAGAGGTATGTAGGGAAAATAAAGATAATAAAGAATGGTTAGAATTATCAGAGGAAGACCGAGAAACAATATTAAGAAGGATGGAAAGGGATTGTATGAATAAGATAGTTAAAGAATGTGGAGAGAAATTTATGGATAGATGTTGGGCGAAAAAAGAATTTGTGGAGAGATATAGTACCGAATTATATAGACATATATCAAGTTTAAGATCTGGTGATTATTTAAAAAGATTAAGTAAGGGAGAATTGGATCCGAAATTAGTGGCGGAATTATCAAATAGTGAAATAGCACCGGAGAATTATGAAGAAGAAATTAAAATAATAAATAAAAGAATGGAACAACAAATAAAAGAGAAATATACAACAAAGCATACATGTAAAATATGTAAGGGCCGAAAAATAAAATATCAGGAAACATCTGGCAGAAGTTTAGGTGCCGATGAAATAAGTCAATTCTATTATAAATGTGCTGATTGTGGATATGGTTGGATGGAATAATTAAGTTAAATTAAGTTAAATTAAGTTAAATTAAGTAGTGATTCAAAGCAAACAAATTTATTAGGGAAGAGATGACCAATATAAATATATTCAGCAATTGAATGAAAAACAAGATATTTATCACCAATAGAAATATAAGGAATATCATTATACGATAAAACATGCCACCCCTTATCAATAAACTCTAATAAAATATCTTTTTTTGGACTAGGTAGAGACATAATAACATCTCTAACGGTAGTTTTAAAAGTAACCCTAAATATGTAAGAAATATGTGCAGGAAGTTGTAAATGTAAGCATGGGGGACAAAAGGCAACACCATAATCACTATCATTAAATATCACTACATAATTATCATCATATAAAGTAAACTTACATGAATGGCAAATAGAAGGATCCCGGATAAGTAATTGATTAAAATCAGCATGATAAATAACATGATCAATAGGAGAAAATCGTTCTAAATTATTATTAAGAGCTGGATTTTTGTTAATAAGTTCATACCGAAAAACGCCACCTGGCATCATCGTATAAAATGGATTAATGTTTGTAAAAATATGATTAAAAAATCCAGTAATTTGAATAGGTACCATAATAATATTATCAAAAGATTTGATGCATTTATACGAGAAATTGAAATCAAGATCGGTATTAGAAAATTTAGAAATATCATCAATATCAATAAAAATAGAACTAACAAATTTGGAAATAAGTGGGTGAGAATGATAATCAATAATAAAGGAAGAAATATAGCAAAAATACCAAGTGAATCTGGGTTGCATACCAACATAATCTCCACGATAATCAAGTACCAATAATCTTTTAATATTATACAGAGGAATCCTAACTCCCTCACCTTGCTGAATATATTTAGTAAGTTTTTGACTATTTTTAATTTTTAGTGCAGTAAGATGTTGAGAACAAATTGATTGAAAATCTAGTAAATGGTTACCATTATATGGATCATCTAATCCCTTTTCAAGACGTTCAAGGATTATTAATAATTTTTTAATGAAAGAATTACGATCAATAGAGGACGAAAGGAAAACAAACCCTTCACAAGAATTAAAAGAATATTCAACATTATCTTTAACAAAATAAGGATAACCCTTCTTTTTATCACTTATTGGCATATTGTAATTAAATAGTTGAGTCCCCGCTTCAATATTAATCATTTCTTTAGCGGTCAAATCAAGTAAAACATCAAGAGAATTATTTTTAAAAATCCTCATTTTTAATGTTGCTTATAATATATAATTTAAATTTCAATTTTAAAAATGGGTAACGCAGTGGGTCAAGAAAGTACAGTAAGCTATTCAAACACAACCGAGATAATAACAAATGTGATAGTAAACACGATGCAAGCTTGTGGGGTGTCATATACGGGATCTCAAAGGATAAGAATAATTGCTGGAGGTGATATTACTATTGGAGGAACAATAAGACAAATACAAACTGCAACAATAAATGTCGAATGTGTGGCAAGTACCGAAAGTACAACCGAACAGCAAAATCAAATCGAAGCACAGATAAAACAGGCAGTAGCACAAGCTGGAGAAGGAGTAGTATCAATATTTGCGAATCAGGAATCAACTATGAATACAAATATTCATACATTAATAGAATCAAACATAACAAAAAATTTCATTCAAAATTGTGCGGCAAGCGTGACACAAGGGCAAGATATAGAAATTTCTGCAGGAGGAAGTGTAAAATTAGAAAAAGGAGCCCGTTTAGAACAAGTAATAACAACAGAAGTAGTAATGAAATGTGTCCAAAATTCACTAGAAGGAACATCATTAGGAAATTTCTTAAAAGCGGTATCAGATCAAGCGTCAACACAGGAATCAAAAGGACCATTGGCTGCATTTTTCGATATGATCGGCGGAGTATGGGTAGCGATAGCGGTAATAGTAGCAATAGTAGTGTTAGTAATAGTGGCAATAGTAATAAAGAATTTGGGAGCAATAAAGGGGGTACTGACAGGTAGTATTTTTCCGACAAGAGTAAAAAAAACGAGTCAATTATATGAAGAATATGAAGACGAGATTTAAATATAAATATATAAGAGATAATATAGCAAAAAGATGTTAGCTGAAGGCGACACTGAGGAGATTGAGGAAAAAATAAAAGATGAGTTAATAAAAATATATGATTGTTCGGATCTGAAAAAGTTTATAAGTATAATAAAGACAATATTACCGTATAGAGGATATAGTTCATCGCATTTTTTCACGAATATAATAAATGGAACCCAGTTTATAACCAAATTGAATTTTTACCGAAAAGACAATCCAGAATTATATGGAGTAAAATCAGCAACAACGGTGCATCAGAATACAGCAGAAATAAGAATATTAGAAATATTAAAGAGAGAAATATTAGATAAAAAAAAATCACCATGTATAATAAGAATAATATATCACAAAGATTGTAGCGGATTACCTATATTACCGAATAAAAAATTATGTGAGCAATATAAACAAGCAAGCGAAGAAAATATATTTCAAATAGTCCAAGGATTATTTTGTAAACATGTAGAATTAATAAGGAAGGGATTATCAAATGATGGGTTTGCCTTTGTGGCATTAGAAAAATGTGATATAACACTGCGATTCTTTTTAAAAAAATATTTGAATAATAGTTTAGAAGGGGTAGTAATATTTAAATCAATATTATTCCAGATAATATATACACTTTATACAATAACAAAAAGATATCCAAGTTTCAAACATTATGATTTACATACCGATAATATAATGTTAAAATTTGATGCTAATTATTCATTTAACCCAATGGATTTAAAATTTTTAATATATAAAGATGAGAAAATGCATTGGGCAATACCATATTTTGGAATACAGCCGAAAATAATAGATTTCGGATTTTCAATGATAGAAGAAGAAGGAATAATGAGTAATATATTGGATAATAAACAGATAATGAATTCCCGTCCACAAAATGATATATTATTTTTATTATATGATATATATGACATAACAGAGAATGTAGGTGTGGAAAAGATATTAGACAAATTAGATCCAACAAAATTTTATAATCATTTTGATTTGAACTATTTAGAAGAAAATAAGAATAAAATACCAAGTTATAAACAAATGTTAAATAATATAATATGGAAAGAATATAAAAATTTCGAAGTGTCACCAAGTCAACAATATAGAATATATGGAGATTAAAAAATAATTAATAATATATATAAACTATAGAATTAATGTCAAAAATAATAATAATATTATTATTTATTATAATAATATTTTTGATATTATGCAAGCATGTACCTACCAACCAATTAATTACGCAGGAAAGTATTCCAGTAAAATCAATTGTGGAAGAAGATAATAATTCCGCTCTAGATTTACCTAAAATTGATAAACCAAAAACAAAAAAAGTACATTTTAATCCACAACGAAAACAGAGATATATAGATACGGACGGATCAGCTCATGATTCAAAAGGAATATTAACCAATAACGGTTCAGAATGGTGGAAAAAATATGAAACATAAAATTTAAAAAGTTTCTTCAGTTTCTTCAGTTTCTTCAGCTTCTTCAGCTTCTTCATATTCTTCAGAATTTCTTTTTTTTAAAAGAACAAAAATGATGACACCAATAATAATGAGAAAAATAACAACAATGAAAATGATGACTATTGGATTTGCCAATTCATTTGGTGGATCAGGAGGTGGATCTGGTGGATCGTCTACTGGAGGCGGAGTTCCCGCTGGAGGCGTAATACCATCACTATCAATATTACAACTTTGATCAATAGATCCCTCAATCTTAATACCTCCCAAAGCAGCTAGATCAATCTTTTGATTACAAATAAGAAGGTCAGGGCATCCACCTCCACCCTGGCCAGCAATATCACTTCCGCTTTTAGTACGATAGGAGCCAATTTTAAGACAATTTTGATCAAAGCATTCAGGAACCCCATTATCAAAAGTATCTAAATCTCTAAGAGGGCTATTAACACATGCACAGAATTGAACATTTTTATTAGCTGGTTGAGAACAATAATCAGCAGCGGCCGTCTCACACAAACCATTATTAGCCGCGCACCAATCTTTACAATTAGTATCAGTAAGAGATCCCACCTTATCACAATGATTTTTTTTTAGAACCTTACATTCGGTAGGATGAGCATTACACCATTGACCGCATCTATCTGCAGAATTCCAAAGTCTCGTCGGAGCTTTTGCACATTCTGCGGACATAAAAGTATTACAATTATCAACATTTAAGTTAATATAATTCGGGTGACAAACAGAACCAGTACCAGAATGTGCACCCGTGAGACAACAAGTGGCATCTGTTCCACATTGATATTTACATTTTCTTCGATATCCTTGCCCAACACCACAACTCACAGTACCACCATCATCTATTCCGTTGGAGTGAACAGAGGCACAAGTCGGTGCGGAATATGACCTACAGGTAGTTTCGTAATGATAATAACCGTCTGAACTACAAGTCGCCATAACATTTACGATTTGTTACGATTCGTTGCACTTATAACGCAAGTTCGTTCTACGAACTCACCTACGAAATTACAAATTATATAATTACAAATAAAAATTATCAATTAAATAAATAACAATAAAAGATAGACAATAAGATGTCTGCATGGGGCTCTGGGGAGTTTCGCCCACTGTGCTCCCCGTTGGAGGATTCATTCACAGAAAATACCAATATATCCCAATCCCCAGAGTCTCGGGAGTTCCTTACGTATATTTCGGAATTAGATTTCGATCCATTTACCGAATTAGATATATGGAAATGTTTTTATGAGAATAAGGGACCGCCAAATAGTAATTTAAGGATTAAAAAAAAAGAAATGCAAATAATCAACAAAAAGAAAAAATTAATATACACAATATTAATCGATAAATATTTAATAACATATTCGGCCGACGAATTCGATAAAACGATGGAATGGATATTAAAGGCAATATCATACATGGATATGATATCGATGGTAGAATGGATAATAATGAATATTCCCGATGAAAAGATAAGGAAAACACAAGAAAAAGCAGACGAAGACAAACTAAAACGTCATGAATTATTTATATATGGAACGAGAATATTTATTTATGAAATGTTAATGAACAGCCGTCAAATATATTTGACACTTCAAGATATCAATGGGCAAGGAGATAAAATGATATTAATACCAATGATATGGGAGGAAAAAAACAAAAAGAGGGAATTTTTAAAGCCTTATAATGAAACATATAAAATAAACGTAAAAATAAAAGGGGAAACAGCAGAAGAAATGGCAAATAATGCAATATTTCCGATATTCACATTATTATATACAAATCGAGGAAAAAACTTAATAACATTGCAGGCAGAATTATACGAAGTAAAAGAATATGAAGACAAAACAACAAAAGGAAAAATAATAAAAATTCCACAATATATTAATATAAAATTATATTATATGGGAGAAGAATCCGAAATAAAAAAAGGAATGAAAGAATGGGAGAAAGATTTTAATGATATAATAATGGAAATAAAATATTATAAAAAAGGTGATACAGAAATAATATCACCCAATAATAAAAATTCAAGATTAAACTAAGTTTTCAACTGATGATCGGCATAGATTATATGTAAATCATTTTTTTAATATAGTGAGTTCGTAGAACGGTGAGTTCGTAGAACGAAGCTTGTGAGTTCGTAGAACGAATCTTAACTTAAATATTAAAAAAAAGATATAAATATTAATATTAAAGATAATAATTTAATATTTAGTACATTTCCTCCTGTGCACATGTTTTTAACCAAAAAAGTGAGTCCAGGCATCAGCTTAAATCCAGATTTTATAGATAAGGAATACAACGAGAAAATAGATGATCAAGAGTATTTAATAGTAGAGAGAGAAGAGCAAACATATTTGCATAAATCATATGAAAAAAATGTAGAATATGCATTTCCAAAAATTTTCAACGGAGCAGAAATACCAAAAAAATACGAAGGGAAAACTCCCGAAGAAATAAATAAAATAATAAATGATAAAATAATATTGGGAAAAGATATTCACTGGACGAATAAAAGTTTAAGTTACATGAGAAAGGATATACAAGGTAAACGATTAATGAAGTGTGTGTTTTTACCAACAATAACAAAAATAATAGGGGATAAACCGATAGATTTTATAGATACAACAGCGAATATAGGAGGGACATCATTACAATATGCGTTAATACCCCAAGTAAGGAGTGTAAAAAGTTATGATATAGATTCGGAAGCAATAAGAATGTTAAAAAATAATGTAGAATTATATGGATATGAAGAAAAATTTACATTATTAAATAAGAGATTCGACTATGATTTTGTTGCTTCAAATATGACCCACAGTTCAGTAATAAGTATAGATCCACCATTCGAGAAAGCGAATAATCCAAATAATTTCAATCTATCAATAGAGAATAAGCCAATATATTATGTAGTAGAAAAGTTATTAACTATGGGGGTCTCGGTGGTATTTCTCGAGATGCCATCAGAATTTAGATATAATTCGCGGTATGCGAAAGACAATCAGCAATATATATCTGTATATACATTACCAACAAAAAATATAAAGATATACACAGTAAGTAAACATCCATCAACAGGATATTTTGACCGCTATGAGGTGGTTAGGGATTATAAGGATAAATCAGAATATTCATGTAAAATAATAAGGATAGGCACAACGGGATTATCAACTCAAAAACCATATTTCAAGAAATTTGACAATTAAATATAAAATTTACAATATTTTTTTGGTCCAGAGTTGAAATGGTTCAGCAATATGTCCAACCTGCACCCCAACAAAACCAAAATAATATAAAACAAGAATAGTTAATAGAACAATAAGAACAAGAGTGATATTTTCCATATTTGTAAATATATATAAATCAAAATAAAAAAATATTAAAATAATAAATTAGATGACTTAATAAATTAGTAAATTAGTAAATTAGTAAATTAGTAAATTAGTAAATTAGTAAATTAGTAAATTAGTAAATTAGTAAATTAGTAAATTAAAGAAGTTCAATATTTTTCGATTTAAGTGCAGAAATCATAGAATCAGGCCAAACCCCGCATTGAACTTCTCCAATATGAGATTTACGTAAATAATACATGCAAAGTCTCGACTGTCCAATACCGCCGCCGATAGTTTGTGGTAATTCACCATTAAGTAGTGACTGATGCCAAGGTAATTTGCATCGATCTAAATTATTAGTAAGAGTCAATTGTTTTATTAGAGAATCCTTATTAACACGAATACCCATAGAGGATAATTCAAATGAACGTTTAAGAATTGGATTCCAAACAAGAATATCACCATTTAGACAATTAATCCAATCATCATAATCAGGGGCCCTTGAATCATGTTTAGAACCGTCGCTAAGAGTATTACCAATACCAATAATAAAAACGGCTTTATAACGTTCGCAAATGCGATTTTCCCGTTCAATTGGGGTATTATTAGGAAACATTTTAAGTAAATCTTCAGAAGAGATGAAAAAGATATTAGGGGGTAATTCAGGAACAAGGTGAGGATATAAACAGGCAACATAATTTTCTGTCAATAAAATAACACTATAAATTTTATTAACAATAAATTTAAGAAAATTAAGAGAGCGACTTGTGGTCTCATTAATAATTAATTCCCAATCCCATTGATCAACATAAATCGAATGAATATCATCAAGAATTTCATCTTTACGAATAGCATCCATATCAGTATAAATACCCTCACCAACTTTAAAATTATATTTATGTAATGCATCTCTTTTCCATTTAGCTAAAGATTGTACAATCTCGACATTCATACCATTAGAGTTAAAAGAAACAGGCATTTCAACACCATTAAGATTATCGTTAAGACCAGTATTAGCCAAAACAAATCTAGGACAAGTTACACGAGTCAAATTTAATTGGTTAGCAAGATTAGTTTGAAAATAATCTTTAAGTTTTTTAATAGCGATTTGGGTATCTATAATAGATCCAACTCGATGATCCATATTTTAAACGTTTAAATTTAATAATAATAATAATATAAAAAAATTCAATTTTAAATATATTGCCTTATGGGATATCATGCTCATAATCCCGAAACAAGGACTCTGTAGCTTCATCCATACAATCATGACCAGTATGGTAATGTGTAGTACGATGGACGATATATCTAGGATCAGAATCGGAAGAGAAAATTAATGAGCAATTTGGACATTTGAAGCAACACGTATGGCTAGTTCTCAGGAGGCGAATTAATACTCGTTTATGACATTTTTCACACTCCTCAGTACGATTACCACAATCAGATTCGTGATCGGTCATTTCATTAAATTTAAGTTGCAACTCGCAAAAAGTGCAAGCAACGAGTCTCATAATACAAGAATTAGATTGATGATTACTCAATAATCTTTTTTCAACATCAACACCACAAGAACATCTGATAAAGCTATGCCCATCCATATGAAGAGAAGGATAAAGAGAATCTATAATAGCCGAACATAATTTACATCTTATATTACGTCTAAAGCAAACGGCTGAATGAGGAATAATATTAGTGGATGGAATCATTGAATTACAATTCGCACATAATTCCAGATTATCAGGATGCGTGGCCATTTGAGCAGTTATAGATTAGAAATGTTAGATTCAATTTTATTAAATAAATATTTTTTTATTTCTTTTAATATATAATACATATTTAAAAGGGATGTCGTCGACAGCAGGAATATTTGGAGAAACTGAATATGGTGGAGGGCTAGAATTTAACTACAAATGGTTAAGTGCGTTAGTAGCAATTCAGATAATATTGGTAATATTAATACTGTGGATAAGTTGGGAAGCGGTGATCGAGAAAAAAGTTAAAGATATGATAAAGAACCCTTCGGAATCATATTTTGGAAGGGATGTACCAGTATCTGGATATAGATATAGTTAAATAGTTAAATAGTTAAATAGTTAAATAGTTAAATAGTTAAATAGTTAAATAGTTAAATAGTTAAATAGTTAAATAGTTAAATAGTTAAATAGTTAAATAGTTAAATAGTTAAATAATTAAAATTAATGAAATGAGTTCGCAAGCCCCCTGTCAGGGGAGCCTCATAATAATCATTAAATAATTACAAATATATTTTTTAATAATTATCAGCATAAATTATTATGTAGTTTGAGAGATTAATTTGCGAACGCAATTCAAACACAAAACTTCACTTATATCATCATAGCCATTAATAGGAATAAATAATTTTTTATAATTATTTTCATCACAATTAGCACAATGAGCTTTTTCCCAACCATCAAAGCAGGTACCACCGAATAGTTTTGGCAAAATAGCCAATTTAGAAGTAACCATACAGGTAACACATTGTAAAGATTTTTTCAGCAAAGAATCATATATAAAAGTGCCAAAGAATTCAGCTGGTTTACCACATTCATCACATTGAATAGGAATCCAATTAAATGGATGATCAAAAGATATATGAGGGAATGTATTTATAATTTCACTACTAATATCAATAAACTGATTATCATTAGCAATTAAAAATCCTTGTTTTAATATATTATTAATAGATTGTAAAATATCTCTTACTAGAGTTAAATCACCATTAGAACAAGCATTACGGAACCGATCCAAAAGATCAGGATTCATAGTGGGTATCAGGATAATAGTAAGTGACTAATTAAACCACCACCGGGCAATATATATAAATAGTAATTATAATTTCAATTTTAATATAACCATATTTCCTTGCTAAAAAATTGAAATTATAATATAAAAAGATAAGATCAGGCTGATATATAAACATATAAAATGATGACAGACTTTAAAAACACGAGCATATCATATAGACTATCCGAAAAAAATAACATAATAGTAATAAAGGCAAGTGAATTAATATCCAAACTAGAGGATAAAGAGAATTTAATATTTGAAGAAAAGGCAGGAGGAATTCAAAGAAATATAGATCAAGATCATCTCGATGAATTAAACCAATTTGAAAAGGATTATTATGTTTCTCATAACGAATATATGTTTCCGACCCCTTTAGTATTAGCAGAACGAAATAAAAAATATGCAATAATTGACGGCCAACATAGATATGAATGTATAAAATATTTATATTTAACACACGAAAAGAAGGATTTCGACATATTAATAAGCATATTATCAATAGATAAAGAAGATGAATACGATTTTTATTTCGAACTTATAAATAAAAATAAACCAGTTCACATATATAACGTTATGAATTGGAAACAAATATTAAAAAAATTAGAGAAGTATTTTATTTCTAATTGGCCAATGTATTTAAAGAAAAGCGACAAACCACAAATACCTCACATAAATATATCAAATATATTAAAATATATCGATGATAAAGATATGATTAAACGACTAAATTTGACCTACGATAAATTGGTAGAAGAAATAGAAGAATTAAATAAATTTTATAAAAATAATTGGAAGGAACAGATAGAAGACAAAAAATATATAATAGGTATAAGAGAATTTATAGAAAAATGTGAAAATAAAGATGCTGAAAACACATTATATTTAGGTATATATCGCCAAATGGAATGGATAGATAGAATAATATATAAATTAGAATCAAGAAGGGACTACGACGAAATGGAGCATACCCCATTAGGACATAGAGTAAAAATACCAAAAGTAATAAGGGAGGACTTATGGACTGAAAATTTTGGAGATAATAGAAACGGAAATTGTTATATTTGTGAAAGATTAATACAAGTAGATAAACCAACATATGAATGTGGTCACATATTATCGGTATTTTATGGTGGAGAAACAAAATTAAGTAATTTAAAACCAGTATGTCCAGATTGTAATGAAGATATGAGAACGATGAATATGGAAGAATATAAAATAATATTTGACAAAATGTATCAATAAATTATTTTATATAAAAAAAATAAACATAGATATAAACAATAAGAAATAATGAAGATGAATATAACTGCACTATTATTAATGATAGCATTAATGACGATAATTGGTTATATATTGATGACAATATTAATAAACAAAAATATAACTAATAATTTAAATAAATTTTATAGTGCACTATTTATGGCAATAATAATGATGATGGCAACAATAATAACAACCGAAAAAATAGAAAAAAATTATGAAATATTAATAATATTAGGAATATTTTCCGCGATAGGTTATAAAATGATAAAGGAACAAATATATATTAACTATCGAAATTATTTATTAGCGATGATAGAACATCATGAAATGGCAATAGTAATGTCAGAAAAGATATTAAATAAATCGAATATACCATTAGAAATTTCAGAATTAGCGACCAATATTATTAAATTGCAAACAACAGAAATAGAACAAATGCGAGAATATTTAGCAAATTAATCAAATTGAATTTGATCAAGAGGAACAGCTAAATTAAAATGTTGTCTACAATAAGGACA
>Ga0209323_10000515_pt1 | contig 24838 bp, 22 predicted proteins | sample Rifsed19ft2_FD_184014 | JGI IMG/M metagenome (GOLD analysis project Ga0209323, IMG submission 184014) | Soil microbial communities from Rifle, Colorado, USA - sediment 19ft 2 (version 2) | ecosystem: Environmental > Terrestrial > Deep subsurface > Rock core/Sediment | place: Rifle, Colorado...
AGATCAAACTCAACGTTTTAAGGCAGCAGATTCTTCAGCGTTGAGTTTGATCTCAAATATCTGTTCAATACCCTTTGCGCCGAGTTTCACCGGTACTCCTGCGAAGAGGCCATTGATGCCGTATTCCCCTTCACACAAGGCAGCACACGGAAGTATCTTCTTTTTGTCTTTTACAATAGACTCAACCATCGCTGCTACGGCTGCTGACGGGGCATAAAAGGCGCTTCCCGTCTTGAGTAAATTGACAATCTCCGCACCGCCATCCCTCGTACGTTTTACAATGGCCTCCAGTCTTGCTTTGGGAATTAATTCTTCCACAGAAACCCCTGCAACGGTCGTATATCGTGTGGAAGGAACCATCGTATCACCGTGTCCGCCGAGTACAAAGGCATGGATATTTTCCACAGACACGTTGAGTTCCATCGCAATAAAAGCGCTGAAACGGGCTGCATCCAGCACCCCTGCCATACCTATCACACGATGCTTAGGAAACCGACTCACTTTATGTGCTATGTAGGTCATGGCGTCCAGTGGATTGGATACAATAATCAGGATGGCGTTTGGTGAAGTCTTCACGACATTCTCTACCACCCCTTTTACGATACCGGCATTGATCTTGAGTAAATCATCTCTACTCATTCCCGGCTTCCTTGCCACGCCGGAGGTAACGACTACAATATCAGAGTTTCTTGTTTCTTCATATCCGTTAGCGCCTGTAATTCTTGTATCATAGCCGTAAACGGGGCCAGATTCCAGGAGATCCAACGCCTTCCCCTGCGGCATGTCCTGGACAATATCCACCAATACCACATCACCGATCTCTTTTTCAGCAAGTCGCTGTGCCGTGGTGGCTCCCACATTCCCAGCGCCAACGACGGTTATCTTTTTTCTAGCCATATCAACTCTCCTTTTATTTAGCCACAAATTTCCACAAATTAATATTTCTTTTCGTGAATATTCGTGCCCATTCGTGGCTAAAGAATTACCTCACATATTCTTAATTATTTCATCGGCAAGCTCGGAACACTTGACTAATTTAGCACCCTTCGTCTGGCGTTCAAGGTCATAGGTTACTGTCTTCTTCTGTCTTCTGAATGGTTTTTCCCAACGCCTTCACAATCATATCTGCCGCCTCATCCCATCCCAGGTGTTCGAGCATCATAACACATGGCATGATGACTGTATTCATTGAACAATTAATCAAGAATTTTTAGAATTACATCTCTATAGGCCGTAAAATTATTGAGGTTGTTTCTCAATATTCCGATAACAATCGCCTCGTCTACCTTATCGTATTGATGGACTACTATATTTCTAAATCGGGCCATTTTTAACATAATTTCAAAAAGGTCACTCTTAAACACGCCATTTTCGTGGAGAACCCGAAATGTATCTCCGTAATTGTCAGGAGTACGATACCCTCTATCCGAGATGATATGGTTAGCTATATCGGCGCATGTCTCAATCATCATTTGCAGCGTTCTTTCCACAATACGCTGCACCTTCCAATCACGCAAATACTCTTCAAGGGTAACGGAGGAGAACTCTCCCATCTGTTTCAGGTATTCGTCCAACTCCGTGAGTTTTCTGAGGATGAGAGGCTTATCGACCAAGCTTATATCTCCCTTCGAAGATATTCATCTCTTTTCTTGAGAAATCAAAATATTCCCGGATGGTTAAAGATTCGAATGCGTGCCTCGTAAAGGGCATTTTATCCACCAGGATTATTTTATTCTTAATTATCCTCGCTGCAAGGGGAAGCGGCGCCGTATTTAAAACTACCAGGTCAACTTCGTCCGTCTTCAAAAGTTCATTCAATTTCCCCAGTATTTCAAGTTTTTCCTGCACTATATCCGCTCCGTCTACCGTATATATGGCAATATCCACGTCACTGAGAGGAGAAACCCTGCCCCGTACAAGGCCGCCAAAGAGGTATGCAAAAACCACCTTCGGATGTTTATTCAGGTATTCCCGGACATTTGGCAGCAAATGGCTAATATTTTCAGGCAATCTTTCAAATTTTATCATGCTTTGATATCTTCTTTACTTCAAATCTAAAAATTCTTTTAGTGCATTTTCCATTAAAATGAGGTCTTTAGGCGAAAGTTTGCCAAGTTTCTTTAAAACCAAGCTTTGTTCAATAGTTGATATGGCTGGTTTGACAGAAGAAGGCTTTAACAAACCAGCAATCTTCCAATCTTCTATTAAACAGTCTCCTATGGTAAGATTGCCTGTTTTTCCCGTAATTGCCATAATAACAATGTCAGAGGAGGTATTGTTATAAACATCAGAACTTACAATTACCGCCGGACGTTTCTTTATGGTAGTTTGGTTGCTGAATGGAAAAGGGACAAGAACGACATCTCCTCTATTATAGATTGTCATAAATTGCATCCTCTTCGTTGTCCCATATTTTTTGAAATGATGCAGCGGACGAGTCCTGAGAGGCTTTTGCGGTCATAATTCTTTCCCTTTTGCTTTCTAAAAACTGTATGAAATCAAAGACCTCTGGAAGGAGATTTTCCGGAAGTTTATCAATTTCTTTCTTTATCATTTCTTTGACCGACATTTTGTTTCCTCCTTCTTATATTTCAGGTTTGTGGCTGAAGAATTACCTCACATATTTCTTATTATCTCATCACCAAACTCTGAGCATTTAACCAATTTAGCGCCTTTCATCTGACGTTCGAGATCATAAGTCACAGTCTTTTGCCGAATGGTCTTTTCCAATGCCTTCACAATCATGTCCGCTGCCTCATCCCAGCCCAGATGCTCAAACATCATAACACCTGATAAAATAACGGAACCAGGATTAACCATATCCTTTCCCGCATATTTTGGGGCAGTACCATGGGTAGCCTCAAAGATGGCTGCCTTGTCGCCGATATTTGCCCCGGGGGCCAGACCCAGACCACCTACCTGGGCTGCACAGGCATCGGAGATATAATCACCATTGAGATTGGGCGTGGCAATCACGTCATATTCCTCCGGTCTCAGGAGCACCTGCTGGAACATGGCATCTGCGATCCTGTCCTTTATAACAATCTTTCCTTTCGGAACAACACCGTTATACTTCTTATACACATCATCTTCTGTCACCGTAAATTTTGAAAATTCCTCTCTGGCCACCTCATAGCCCCATTCACGGAAGGCGCCCTCGGTAAATTTCATAATATTTCCCTTATGCATGAGGGTCACACTCTTTTTCCCTTTATCAATGGCATACTGGATGGCGCGTCTTACCAGTCTTTTTGAGCCAAATAAACTCATGGGTTTAATGCCAATACCTGAATCCTTTCTGACCTTTTTCCCAAGCTCATTTTCCAGAAATGCGATGAGTTTCTTTACTTCTGGAGTTCCTTTTTTATATTCGATCCCTGCATACACATCCTCCGTATTTTCCCGAAAAATAACAACATTCAATTTTTCTGGAGATTTTACAGGACTGGGTACACCATCAAAATAACGCACAGGCCGAACACAAGCATATAAATCAAGTTCTTGTCTCAGGGTCACATTAAGACTCCTGATACCACCGCCGACAGGGGTTGTAAGCGGCCCCTTGATGGCTACTTTATATTTCTTAATGGCATCGAGGGTGTTTTTGGGAAGCCATTCACCATACTCATTAAAGGCGCATTCACCTGCAAAAATTTCCCTCCAATGAATACGCTTTTTGTTTTTATAAGCCTTACTTACAGCAGCGTCAAATACACGAACAGATGCATTCCATATATCAGGGCCCGTGCCGTCACCCTTGATAAATGGAATGATTGGGTCATTAGGTACAACCAGACGATTCTTTTCAATTTTTATCGCTGTACCACTATTTTCAATTTTCTTCTCTTTCGGCAACGCTATTACCTCCTCTTGGATTTTCTTAGAATTTCACTTAAATACTAAACATACGTGTTAGAAAAATAGTATCAATTTAGTTTTTTGAAAATTCGTATCAATGCTTATTCCGAAACTCCGCTTGGGAACAAACATTGAAACACACCCCCGGCCCCTCTTGATAGAGGGGAGGTTTGAAGTCCCCTCTAAAAAGAGGGGATTTAGGGGTGTGTATAACGTGTTTCAAAAAACTAAGCTGATACGAAAAATATTTTTTTTCTGTTTATTTTTCCTTGTTATACTACCTGTATGAAGGTCTGTTTTCAACTTAATATTTTTAGAACTAAAATCAGTTAGACGAGTTGTTAAAGCACATGAAGTACAACTGGTTAATTACCCTGTTGCATAGGAAATTATATAATTTTGACAGGATTAACAGGATGAATTGAAGGTAGCTTTTATCTTGTTAATCCCGTATATCCTGTCTAAAATTAAGTGTCCGACTGCAATTATTAGGTGATAATGTTTAACCTGTTTTTAACTGTATAATTTACACCTTTTGTCTTATACTTAAATTACAAATATTCCCCTCCCTTGATGGGAGGGGCTGAGGGGAGGGTGATTAGCCTTTTCCGTGCACCCCCACCTGCCCTCCCCCATCGAGGGAGGAACTAATTATTCTGATTTCCTTAAAATCGAATCATGAAAACAACAAAATGGCCGGTCAAAGATTTTATCATACCTAAAGCCATATCCTCTATCCGGGATGCAGTCGAAAAGACGAGGGGAAACGAGGTATTCTTTGTGGGCAGACTCAATGACGATCACATGGTTGCAGACGTCGATGTTTACGCCATGGGAAACAAACATGCCGTACCTGCTATTATTAAAGAGGCAAAATATGGGGACGTTATTATTCATAATCATCCGGATGGTATTTTAGAACCATCCGATGCAGATTTGGAGATAGCATCACACATGGGCTCGAATGGGATTGGATGCTACATTGTAGATAACAATGTGGAATATTTATACCCCGTCGTAAAGGTGCCGAAAAAACGGACGTACGAAGGGCTAGACTTCGAAGAACTCTCTGCACACTTTTTATCCGGAGGGAGTTTTGCAAAACATCTGCCCCAGTATGAATACCGAAAGCCCCAGGTCGAGATGTTGAAGTCGGTGGTTACTGCCTTTAATGAGGACAAGATCGCCATAATTGAGGCAGGAACTGGTACGGGAAAATCCCTGGCATACCTTGTCCCTGCCGTATTTTGGAGCATAAAGAACAAGGAACGGGTAGTCGTTTCCACCCATACGATAAACCTTCAGGAACAATTAATTGAAAAAGACATCCCTGTACTAAAAAAATGCTGCGGTGTAGATTTTAAGAGCGTGCTGGTAAAAGGCAGAAACAACTATATATGTCTCAGGAAAGTTTATAATTTACGCACTGAGGGCGGAACGTTAATTGAGGACAAGGATAGACAGCAACTGAACGATCTGTCAGAGTGGGCTGTAAAGACACGGGATGGGAGCAAGGCAGACCTGAATTTTGTGCCGCAGGATGATGCCTGGGAGGCCATACAGTCAGAGGCCGACCAGTGCACTCGATTGAAATGCCGATTTTATGACGATTGTTTTTTTTATATTGCACGGAAAAATGCAGCCAGCGCCGATGTGCTGGTGGTGAACCATTATCTCTTGATGGCTGATCTGGCATTACGTAAGGAAATGAAGGGTTATGATACGGTAGCCATCCTGCCACCGTTTAAGAAGATTATCATCGACGAGGCACACCGCCTCGAAGCAGTGGCAACAGCAAATCTGGGCTACACAATTTCAAAATTGAGGATAATAAAACTATTGGGAAGGCTGCTCAATCTAAAGGATAACAGAAAAGGCCTTTTGCAGTACCTCAAGAATAAGCTCAGAGACGTGAGTTCGATCCACGATAAGTCTATTGCAACGAAAATTACCGATATAATTAATACGGAGATATTGGATGCAAGACAACGTCTTTACGATACCGTCCAAGTGATTTTTGATGATATTTCCAATACCGTCAGCAATTATGTCGTTAGTGAAGGATTGCAGAAAAACAGGGATGAAGAAATAAAATTGCGGGTTACTACAAGCTTCATTTCTACAGACCTGTGGCAGGACGTTATTGAGACCGGACTCAAGACATTAAGCGTAGATATTCTGAAATTCGCATCACTCTTAAAGTTATTGGAGGATGAAATTGGTGGATTGTCAAAAACCTCGCAGGACGTGCTGTCATCAGTATTGATAGATATATCATCATGCAAAATGCGTCTAAGGCTGGCAGCGAACGACCTCGTATTTTTTATTACTACGAACGAAAGGGTGTGCAAGTGGATGGAGGTTAAAAGGTATAGAGAGAACCCTGCTGTGAGATTTTGCGCTGCGCCGCTTTCTATTTCTGAAGACTTGAAGGCATGCCTCTATGACAATTATAATACGATAATATTGACTTCGGCTACTTTAGCAATCAATAAGAACTTTAAATTTTTCAAGGATGATATTGGCCTGCATCAAACACCGGAGGGTCGCCTGTCCGAATTGATCCTGGATTCTCCGTTTGATTTTAAAAGGCAAGTCATTATTGGCATTCCAACCGATATTTCCGAACCTAATGAATCCGGCTATACCTCTGCCCTCGAAGAGAATATCTTGAAGACCGTAGAAATTACAGAAGGCCGGGCATTAATTCTTTTTACATCGTATAGCCTTCTCGATAATCTTTATAAAAAATTGGAACCACAAATTACGCGATTAGGCTATACCTGTCTAAAGCAGGGAATGGATAATCGCCATAGTCTCCTCGAGACCTTTAAAAAAGACAAGACCTCTGTTCTCTTTGCTACCGATAGTTTTTGGGAAGGAATTGACGTCAAGGGAGATGCCCTGGAATGTGTCATTCTCACCCGATTACCCTTTAAAGTACCTACAGAACCGATAATAGAAGCGCGTGCTGAAGCCATTGAGCGGGCTGGCGGCGACGCCTTTTATAACTATTCAGTGCCTATGGCGGTGATTAAATTTAAGCAGGGCTTCGGAAGACTTATACGCAGCCGTGACGACAGGGGAGTAGTGATTATCTTTGATAGCCGGGTAGCAACCAAGCGATACGGAAAAATATTTCTCCAGTCCCTTCCGGATGCACGATGTATTAAAGATAAGAAAGAGGTTGTTTTTCGTGAAATAGGAAAGTTTTTAACTTGATAGGGAATTTCATTTTATTTATGCGGATCAGGAGATAGTGGATATAAAAATCCCCCTTAATAAAGGGGGTTAGGGGGTTGTAAACTTGTCCTCATGAAAATGGGGAATAACCCTGGGAAAAACACGTCGAGTAGAGCAGAGGCGCTAATTGGGCTTCTATGATGCCAACGTTTCCTCCACCCCCTCTAAAATTCCGTACGGCAGGTTTTCCCCAGTACGGCTTCAAACGACATTTCCTCCCACTGCCTTCCTGTTTCTAGTTTGCGTTGGGCATATCTCCATCAGTCCGTTTCCATCTGTATCCCAGCTCCACGTCTGGCAGATGTTTCCTCATGAAGAACTATCGTCCAGAGTCCCTTTGCTCCATCTCCATTACAGAGACTTCCTCGCTACTACGAACTCATCCGCCAGTCCTATTCTACTATTGAGTTTCGCTTTTATACTTATATCAATAGCCCTTATTGAATAGCACCTTCCCAACTTTTAATGATTAAACTTTCATGGCTCGCCTTGACCCGTATCCCGTTTGGTCGCTTTACTGCTTATATCCGTTTCTCCGCAAAGCGTTACAGTCTTCCCAAAGGGGTACAAGGGTTGACACCAATCTTCTTCCTGCAAACGATTTCCCGCAGGGGGGTAATTTCGGGACGGCAGTCTTCGCTTTATGCTAAGGCTTTCCACTTTGTTAGGCCACGGTATCGTTCCGACTTGAGCTTCCGCTCAGCCGACTGGCCGTTTACTTCTGGGCTTTCATAGATGTTGTTACCTCCCCCTATGCCAGATATTACTACCTGACCGCTACGGACAATTGTCAGGATGGGACTTTCACCCACTAGCTCAATCATATTGTTGGCTGCGCAACCCCCTGATTCCCCCTAGTTTTTTAAGGGGGATTAACTCGACCGTATAGGGATTTTCATTTTAATTAAGCGGTTTTCTGGGTGGCACGGACAAACTCTGTTTGTCCATGTATGGGAAACGATTCCTGATATTTTATAAGTGTTACTTTATAGCATAAATTTCCTTTTTTATCCGTTATCGCAGGATTAAAGTATATAATTGGGTGCTTATCAAAAATATTTTGATATTTCCCCGTTTTCACGAGAACAAGTTTAACAAAAACGTAGCGCCGATCCCTTGTGGTCGGCTAATAGCAGGGGACTTCGTCGTGAGCTCAGTCGAACGATAAACCACCCGCGCTACGCATTCCGACTCGTTCTGGTTAGGAGTTAATCGTATGAAAACAAATGTAAAAATAGCCATTATTGGCGCTATAGCGACTGTTCTGGCAGCCGTTATTCCTGTTGTAATTTCCAGCATATATCGCGAACCTGCTAAAAAAAAAGATTCAAGCAAATCTATTCAACAACAAGTTACTAAAGAAATATATATTAACAATAGCCAGAATGTTGTTACCGGAGAAATTAATGCCAAAGGCGACGTAATCATTGGGGGAACGAAAACTACCAACATTCAGGCATTATCAGAAAACCAAAACAACGGAACAAAACTGGAAAATGGGCATATATATAGTGAACAACATAAATAAGTTAACATTAAATGTCATTGAGAGGGTTTTATCCGAAGCAATCTCCTGAAATTATTTAAGTTATTCCGTTTAAGTCCCCCTTAAAAAAGGGGGATGCAGGGGGTTGTGTTTTTTCTGGGCTATTTTACAACCCCCTCGCCCCCTTTTCTAAGGGGGATTCTCTATGCCATACATCGTATAACCCGCCTGTCTGCGTGCGGGGACGCACAGGCAGGCTTAAATAAAATTAAAATCCTATACGATTAAAATAAAGGGAAATTATATGAAGCACACCATACAAAAAGGTGCGATTACTAAACTGGCAATTATTGTGACGGTGGTTATTACATCAATTACTCAGGGCACATACGCAGAATTAAAGCAACAACTGTCACAAGGTCGAAAAGATACAGGGAAAATATCGGTACAGGACAGCCGGAATGTTGTTACCGGAGAAATTAATGCCAAAGGCGATGTAATCATTGGAGGTACCAAGATAACAAATATCTATCAATCGTCTGAGTACCCACAATTGCTCAGGGAAATTGAAGGCTTAGAACAGGATTTAAAAGATATTCCACTTGATAAAACAGTAAGCCGGCTCAATAAAAGCAAAAAACTGGAGGAAAAACGAAAACAATTGGAGGATTTCAAGCAGGAGGTGCTTCGCCTTGCCGGGACGTTCAGTAAAATTGAAATCAATACCGAACGCCTCAAAAAAGCACAGCAGTATTTTACCCAGGGAAAATTTCAGGAGGCGGATGCCATCCTGAAGGCGGAGGAACTGAGTCATGATCAGGAACACCTCCTGAATGCAAAAGAAAGCAAGAACCGTGAATTTGAAGAACTCAACAAACAACTCCTCGGTAATGCCAATGAATTCTTGATTAAGGCACAAATAACGGCAACAAACTTTAATAATCCCAATCGCTTCCAGGATACCTGTCGCTTTTATGAACAATCCATACGCAGTTATATGCATTTTGATAACCTATTTGAATATGCCTGTTTTCTCCAACAGCACAAACAACACAATGAAGCCGAGCGTTATTATCAGGAAGCGATGAAAAGATTTGGAAGGGAATTAGATGCTTCAACACGTGCCATGACACTTAACAATTTGGGTGTTTTGCAATCCGATAAGAACGAATTTGATGATGCCCTGAAGTCGTACAAGGAGGCGCTGGAGATTAGAAGGAAATTAGCACAGGCAAACCCACAGACTTACTTACCTGATGTTGCCATGACGCTCAACAATTTTGGTGCTTTGCAACATAAAAAGAACGAATTTGAAGATGCCCTAAAGTCGTGCAAGGATGCGTTGGAGATTAGAAGAGAATTAGCCCAGACAAACCCTCAGTCTTACTTACCCGATGTTGCTGTGACGCTCAATAATTTGGGTATTTTACAGAGGGATAAGAACGAATTTGAAAACGCACTGAAGTCATACAAGGAGGCGTTGGAGATTAGAAGAGAATTAGCCCTGACAAACCCTCAGACTTACCTACCCGATGTTGCTGTGACGCTCAATAATTTGGGTATTTTGCAGAAGGATAAGAACGAATTTGAAGATGCCCTGAAGTCATACAAGGAGGCGTTGGAGATTAGAAGGAAATTAGCCCAGGCAAACCCTCAGACTTACCTACCCGATGTTGCCGGGACGCTCAACAATTTGGGTATTTTACAGAAGGATAAGAACGAATTTGAAGACGCACTGAAGTCATACAAGGAGGCGCTAGAGCTTAGAAGGAACTTAGCCCAGGCAAACCCTCAGATTTACCAACCCGATGTTGCTGTGACGCTCAATAATTTAGGTATTCTGCAATCCGAAAAAAACGAATTTGAAGAAGCCCTGAAGTCATTCAGGGATGCGCTGGAGATTAGAAGGAACTTAGCTCAGGCAAACCCACAGACTTACTTACCCGATGTTGCCGCGACGCTCAACAATTTGGGTGCTTTGCAACATAAAAAGAACGAATTTGACGATGCCCTGAAGTCATACAAGGAGGCGCTGGAGATTGGAAAGAAATTAGCACAGTCAAACCCTCAGACTTATTTACCCGATGTTGCCGCGACGCTCAACAATTTGGGTCTTTTGCAATCCGATAAGAACGAATTTGACGATGCCTTGAAGTCGTACAAGGAGGCGCTGGAGATTGGAAGGAAATTAGCACAGGCAAACCCACAGACTTACTTACCTGATGTTGCCATGACACTCAACAATTTGGGTACTTTGCAATATAAAAAGAACGAATTTGACGATGCCCTGAAGTCGGTCAAGGAGGCGTTGGAGATTAGAAGGAAATTAGCACAGTCAAACCCACAGACCTACTTACCCAATGTTGCCGTGACGCTCAACAATTTAGGTATTTTGCAAAGGGTTAAGAACGAATTTGACGATGCCCTGAAGTCATACAAGGAGGCGCTGGAGATTGGAAGGAAATTAGCACAGTCAAACCCACAGACTTACTTACCCGATGTTGCCATGACGCTCAACAATTTGGGTCTTTTACAATCCGATAAGAACGAATTTGACGATGCCCTGAAGTCGTACAAGGATGCGCTCGAGATTTACAGGAAATTAGCCCAGGCAAACCCACAGACCTACTTACCCAATGTTGCCGTAACGCTCATTAATCTGAGTATTTTTTATCAGAAATGCCAGCCCGATAAAGATGTCTCAGTCCAATATGCGATGGAGGCGTTAAAAATATTAACTCCATTTCTTGAACGTGTTCCTTATACCCAACAATATGCGCAAGCCGCACGGCAAGTACTTCAGGGTTGGGGATTGGATATTGAAAAAATATTAGCAGAAGAAGATAAATAATTCGATGTATAGGATTTCAATCTTTTCCCCGATCTATGTCGAGGACAAGTGTGATTCCCCTTTAGAAAGAGGGGACTTCGTCGTGAGCGCTCAGTCGAACGATAAAGGGGTGTGTACATAATGCCATAACACACCCCCGGCCCCTCTTTTTAGAGGGGAGATTTAAAGTCGCTGTTAAAGGCAACCTAATTTAATTGTATAGGAATTTTCATTTTATTTAAGCGGTTCACATGACACCTGCGATGCAAAAATCCCCCTTAGAAAAGGGGGCAAAGGGGGTTGTAAAATAACCCCGGGAAAACACAACCCCCTAAATCCCCCTTTTCTAAGGGGGACTTAAAAGGACTAACTTGAGATAGAGGAGGTAATAGACTATGAAGATTTTTTTGACAGGGAGCACCGGTTTCGTTGGGAAACGGATACTCCGGGATTTGCTCGAAAATAATTATCAGGTCAGATGTCTCGTCCGAAAAGGTTCCGAACAAAAGATCGCGCATTATAAAAATCCTGTCCTCGTGAAAACGGGGATTGATATCGTGAACGGTGATATTACCGACGCTGCAAGTTTAGATGGCAAATTGGAAGGATGCGACGCCGTAATTAACCTTGTGGGCATTATCAGGGAGTTTCGAGGAAGGGGGATTACCTTTGAGAAACTGCACTACGAGGGAACGGCAAATCTTGTCAAGGCTGCATGGACACAGAAGGTAAGGCGATTCATACAGATGAGCGCACTTGGGGCACGACCTGATGGTAAAACACAATATCAACAAACCAAATTCCGTGCAGAAGAATGTATAAGAACAAGCGGACTTGATTACACAATCTTTCGTCCATCCATTATATTCGGGCCGGGGGATAAATTTGTTAACCTCTTTGCCAATATGCTCCGGACTCAACAGTTTGTGCCTGTTGTGGGTAACGGAAGGTATCAGATGCAGCCCGTAGCTGTAGAAAATGTTTCGATGGGTTTTTTAAAGGCAATCGAACAAAAAGACGCTATTGGCAAGACTTTCGATGTGGGTGGACCGGAAAGGATTGAATTTAATCAAATCATTGATATCATTGGCGAGGTCATCTGCGCGCCGCCGCATAAGATTCACATTCCTGCGTTCATCATGAGTACGATGGCAGAGATGTTGGATTGGCTACCATCCTTTCCCGTTACGAAGGATCAAATCACCATGCTTCTGGAAGGTAATGTTTGTGATGAAAAGCCATTTTTCAAGCGCTTTGACATCAAACCCATTGGTTTCAAAGAAGGAATATCCAAATACCTTTCAGCCTGATTGTATAGGAATTTCAAAGTTTTTGGTAGGAGCCAACTCCTGTTGGCGACCGTGGCTCTTGCTCAGCATTGTGAATTGCCGGTCGCCGTCAGGAGACGGCTCCTACCTGCACGTTTTAAGTTGCCGAAGGCAGCCTAATATAAAATTCCCCAAAAGAAAAGATACGCCGGAATAATACTACTTTACAAAGGACACCTTCTTCGCCCAAATGCTGTCAGGATAATCCTTCTTGAGCTTTCTCCAGGCATTTAACAATGCCTCCACGTTGTGCACCGCCTTGTATTCAGAAACACCAAACCAATACTGCGCCTCCGGTGCGATATTACTTTTTGGATATTTTTCAACTACCGATTTCATCTGGGCGCTGGCCGTCTTGTAATCCTGCTTTTCCAGCGCCATCATACCTAATCCAAATTCCAACTGTGGAATGAATTCGCCGGGCGGCAAGAAGCCGTTAAAGCGATAGTATTCAGTGCCATTGGTATCGAGAATAAGGATCGTTGGCGTCCAGAATACCCGGCATTTACCGGCAATTTCTGGATTGGTTTGTACGTTGATTTGTAGTGGGATAAAATTTTTACTTATGTAATCGGCTACAGCAGCATCAGGGTACGTCACGGTACCCAAGGTTTTGCAGCCTGTTCAGGTGGGTACAAAGAAATCCAGCAGAATAGATTTCCCCGGAGTTTTTGCCTTCGCTATTGCATCTTCAAGGGTTTTCTCCCAAACAATGGTCGGCGGAGTACCCTTATTGTCTGCGATACCTATACCAGCAATGGGTATTGTTATCAATGCAGCAAGAAATGACAGGACATATCTTCGCATGGTCTTCCTCCTTTTCTGAAAAAAAGTACTGTGTAAGGGCAGGTTTCAAACCTGCCCCTACGGTAAACACGATAAATACATGACGTGGTTTTCGAAAAAACGAAACTGTTACACAAAATCTAGCCACAGGTTACCTCTGGTGATTAAGCTTACTGGATTACCCGGATAGCGCAACAAACCCAACGAACCCAGGAAACTCAATAAATCACATGAACCAGATTTGTTTAGCTTTGTTTCAGATGTCAGGTATTTTCCTTGTTCTTCGAAAAGGCATCCATATCAGCTTTTATGCGAGGTTCGTCAACCTCTTTCGCCTTGTTAAAACAGAGAATGCAGATATCTCCCCTGGCGGTTGTCATCTTTCTCCACTCGTCTTTTTCTCCAAGATACATGCCGCATTTCCAGCAATTGGCCATCGTCTATTCTCTTTGTAATTTACAGCAACTTGTCACGAGTGAACACAAATTTACACGAACAATAAAAAATGTAGCGCCGATCCCTTCCCCGCTCCTGGTCCAGGATAAGCGTGGCCGGCATTTGGCGAGGGACTTCGTCGTGAGCTCAGTCGAACGATAAACCACCCGCGCTACACTTCCGACTCGTTCGGGTTATATATTATCAGTGATATCCCGTGTCTTTTCCGTGGTAAACTTCTCTACAAACCGCTCCACAAGATAGGCAAGATATTCTATGTCTATGTAAGCCTCTGCACTACTATCCAGAAACAGTTTGCAACTTGCCGGAAACTCTTCATCGGCTTCCCAAAAGCATAAATACAGGGGAATGCACGGCAACAGGTCAAAACGAGCGAGATAATCAGCCTTCATCTTCCCGGAAGTTTCTATTCCACCCAGTTCCTTACTATGCACTTTCAGTTTGTCTATATCACCGTTGAATGCCGTTGCAATCTTCTCTTCAGCGCTCCGTTGAAATGCTTTCACATGGGATGCAGTATTGGGAAAGTATCCCAGGGTAACCCATTCTCCTGTTAAGGGTTTGGCTCCCTTCCTGCGGATATAATCGTAAATGATGATCTTTGACCAGGAATCACGGCAATACGTTCCATTTTCGAATAACCCTTCCTTGCGCATTTCGTAAGGTTTGTTTAACATTTTCAAGCTGATAATTTCACAGCCATTATTTGTCTCAAAATGGCCGCCAATGGCAGCAGACACCTCTTTGAAATTCGTGTGTTTCGCATCGACTTCCAATTTACTGCTCACCCGCTCATAGTTATCATCCTGAGTAACATTTGGTTTCTGGGAAGACAATTCCATATCTTCCAGGCTCATATAAGGGCAATCGCTTATTTTACGTTGCGCATTTTTCACCTTGACTGCAAAGGCCATACAGGTGGGCACGCCGCATTTCCTGCAATTTGTCTTTGGCAGTTTTTTGTATATATCAATCATGTAATCCTTGTCAGCAGGACTTCTTTATCTTTTTCGATCTGCGACTTGAGTTCGTCTGCCGTTTTAAATGGTATTTCGTCCCGTATCTTAAAGAGGAATTGCACCTCCAGATCAAATCCGTAAAGTGATTCCTGAAAATCAAGGATATGCACTTCGATCTCCAGGGTTTCGTCTTCACTGGAAAGCGGTTCCTTTGCAAAGGTAGGCCTTGAGCCAATATTGGTCAATGCCAGATGTTCATGTCCTGCCCATCGGACACGTGTTCCATAAACACCTCTTGGCGGTCTGACTTCATGATGCAGATTGAGATTGGCCGTGGGAAATCCTAGGGTTCTCCCCCTGCCAGACTTCTTTACTACCGTGCCCAGGATAGAAACAGGCCTGCCAAGCATGCCCTCCGCTATCTCTAGTTCCCCCTTTAGTATGGCATGACGAATAGCTGTACTGCTGATTACCTGACCCCGATATGTCACCGGCGGACATTCGGATACCTCAAAACCGTATGTATCGGCCAGTTTTCGAACCAGCGTTATATTTCCCTCGCGGCCTTTTCCGAAATGACAATTGAATCCGAGGACAAGACACTTTACTCCCAACCAGGAAACCAATATCTCACGGATAAAATCTTCAGCGGTCATTTGTGCAAGTTTCTGGTCGAAACTAAGCACTACGGTATGATCGACTCCAAAGTGTTCAAATAGTTTTAAACGATGTTCCAGCGAGGTGATAAAGGAAGGAGGTCTGTTTTCAATAATGTTTTTTGGGTGACGGTCAAAGGTAATTACTACCGACTCACCCTTTTTCTGTAAGGCGTTATGCCGTATGCACTCGATGATCTTTTGATGTCCACGGTGAACACCATCGAACATTCCGATGGTAGCGACAGGGTAGTGAATTTTCCTGGTCAATTCCTTTCTGCCGTAAATCGTTTCCAACGTTTTCCCCTACCTGTTCATTATCAATCATTTCAGTGATATTCCGTATCTTTCCGTGGTGAATTATCAGCTTCTTATTGAAATTTTGTGTATATCTCCATGTGTCGGCTGATGTCGCTCTGCCAATCAGTCAGGAAGGTCTCTTGTTTCTCATATAAATAACGCTTGGTTACGTTTTCCCTGTCCCTTTCAAAGGCTGATTTATCCGCAGATTTCTTATCCAGCAACGCTATGATATAGCAGGCCTTTTCTCCGGATGTTTCTGCGGCTACCCCAAGCAGACCCGGCTTCAGTTCGAACGCCTTTTTCGCCACGCCGGGACGATCTTCTTTGAGTGCATCAATGTATCGAGACTCCTTATTGAAAAGCTTAACAGGACGAGAAATATAGCCGGTTTCGCAAACTGAAATATCTTTTTGGGGACATTCTGCTTTAATCGATTTTACTATATCATCGAAGGGAATACTCTTGGTTGTTCCTGCATATTTTTCGGCAAGTTCCTTCGCTTTAAGGAATCCCTTTTCCTGCTTGAGGTCGTTAATTACGCTATTTCTGACCTCCTCGAATGGCGCAGGTGCAGAAGGCCTTTTATCAACAACCAGGAAAACAACCTTACCCTCTACATAATCCAAAGGAACAGAGGGCTCGTTCTTCTCCCTTTCAAAAGCAACTTGAACAATTTGGTCTGAACCGGGCAACACCTCCTTGAGATCATTTTCCGTAAGGAATTCATTTTTAGACTTCTTACCTTTCGGAATCTCATAGGTCACGTTGTATTTTGTTGCCAGGTCTTTAAAACTCGGACGTTCGGCTTTATCCATAGTCTCATATATTTCCTCGTCCAGTTTATTCATGATTTCAGCAGCCTTTTCCATTGCCATTTGTCTTGCAAGGGTCTTTCGAATCTCCTCTTTTACCTCGGCAAAGGATTTATACGTAGTTGACGGCTTTTTTTCCTGAGGTTTGCTGTCGTTCGTGGCCTCTTTTTCTTCTTTTTTTGAATTCTTCTTATCGGTTGTCGAAGCATCTTTGGTTGCGGCCTTATTTTCCTTTGATTCTTCGGGTTTTGATTCTGTGCCAGTAATCTTATATTGAATTTCTTTATTATCTTCGTAATACTTTTTCATCTCTTCTTCTTTAACCGAGACTTGTTTTTCCACATCGTCAAATTTAGCGATCAGGCATTCTAACTTGACGCTTTCAGGAAGCTTGTATCCGTGGTTCCCCGCCGTTTCACGGTATTCATCATTCTTGTACTTTTCATAGTATGCACGAATTTCATCTTCTGTTACATTAACCGAATCAAGAAAATCCTGTGCCTTTAACGTGAGCGCCTTGAACTTTACCTGTTCGTTTTCAAGAGAGTATCTTTGCCAGATTTCTTCTGTAGTCATTTTTGTTGACGATCGTAACAGGGAATCCAGCTTCTCAACAAGCAATGCCTCTCTTATTGTACGGTCTATCTGCTCCGTGTTAAGCCTGAAATTACTACAGAGGAATTGCAAAAGTCCTGACCTGGGCATATTCACCTGTCCGCCAAACATCTGTAAGGCCAGTCCCTGAACTGCACTCTCTACCTCTTGTGCTGTTACAACTATTCCCATCCTTTTTGCTTCTTCTACAAACAGGAGTTGTTTCCAAACCAGCGAGACAATGGAATCTTTTGCTTGGGAAAAGAACAATCGTTGCCATCGCCCGAGCATATCTGCAAATTCATTTTGCGTAATTTTTCTGCCAAATATCTTTCCTATGGGTTTTTTGGGAATCATCTCCATAATGGAATACCCGATACCCCAAACAAACATTGCAAAGATCATAACGATATAAACTGTCTTTTGATGCCTTCGGAACCAAGAACTAGAAACCATGATCTCCCTCTTAATCAAATACTATCAATAGTGACATTGAGAAATTTATAATAAAAATACTATTTTAGCCACAAACTTTATAATTATCAAATGGATTTTTATATTATACAATACAAAAATGTCTTGACACTTATTACAACCTCTGCTTAAATCACACATTTCGAGGTTGTAAATATATGCCAAAAACTAAGAAATATATGGTCATCGTCGAGTCTCCTGCCAAGGCAAAGACCATCGGTAAATATCTCGGTTCATCCTTCTTTGTTCGTTCATCAATGGGGCATGTCCGTGACCTGCCTGAAAGAAAATTATCCGTTGATATCGAAAATAATTTTACCCCGGAATACAAAATAATCCCCAGCCGAAAAAAACTGGTGTCTGAATTAATAGTTGATTCAAAGAAAGTAGATGCTGTTTACCTTGCTTCTGATCTTGATCGAGAGGGAGAGGCAATTGCCTGGCATCTATCCCAGGCACTTGAAATACCGGACAAAAAGGCACTGCGCGTCACCTTCAATGAGATTACAAAAGACGCGATTTTAGAAGCCTTCAATCACCCCGGTCCTATCAATATGCCAAAGGTCAATGCCCAGCAGGCGCGCAGGATACTCGACCGCCTTGTGGGTTACCAGATAAGTCCCCTGCTCTGGAAGAAGATTGCCAAGGGACTCAGCGCCGGTCGAGTTCAATCCGTGGCAGTTCGGCTTATCGTAGAACGGGAAAAGGAAATCAAGGAATTTAAACCGCAAGAGTACTGGAAGATTACGGCGGAGTTGAAAATTTCTCTTGGGGATAAAAAGAAACCTGAGGACGTTAAGACTTTTGAAGCTCTTTTACAGAAGCTTGATAATGAAAACGTTGAGGTAAAAAATGAACAACAAGCGAAGGACATTGTTAACGAACTTCAAAAGGCAGAGTACCTTGTTGCAAATGTAAAAAAACAGACCAAACGGAATAATGCCCCTCCTCCTTTTACTACAAGTCTTTTACAGCAGCAGGCATCCACGCGGTTACAGTTCAGCGCTAAGAAAACGATGCTCATTGCCCAGCAGCTATACGAGGGTATCGATATTGGCAAGGAAGGTTCCGTGGGGCTTATTACCTATATGAGAACGGATTCTTTTCATATTTCTGAACAGGCGCTGTCATCCTGTCGGAAACTTATTACGGATAAATACGGCAAAGATTATATTCCAGAAAAACCCAACGTGCATGCTTCTAATAAGAAAGGAACCCAGGGCGCGCATGAAGCTGTCCGTCCTACTTCTGTAGAGTATACACCCGAATCGGTAAAGGACTTTTTAACAAAAGATCAATACAGACTGTATGAACTGATATGGAATCGATTTGTTGCCAGTCAGATGAAACCCGCACTTTACGCCGTAACAGATGTTGAAATTAGTGCAGGACGATATACTTTTAAGGCCAGAGGGAGGGAATTGCTCTTTGATGGACACACCCGTGTTTCAGGACACGAAATGGAAAAAGACGAACAAATCCTTCCGACTCTGGAAAAAGACCAGAAACTCGAATTGATGGAATTATCACCCACCCAGCACTTTACCCAGCCGCCACCGCGTTTCACCGAGGCATCTCTCGTTAAGACTTTGGAAAAAATGGGCATAGGAAGACCCAGTACCTATGCTGCGATCATCTCCACAATACAAGATCGAGGTTATGTCAAACAGGAGAAACGCGCCTTTTATGCAACAGAACTGGGAACGCTGGTTACAGAAAAACTCATTGAACATTTTCCCAAAATAATGGATGTGAAATTTACTTCACATATGGAAGACGAACTCGACAAGATCGAAGATGGGAAAATAGTATGGCTTGACGTACTTAAGGAATTTTATGAACCGTTTAAGAATGATTTAGAAAGGGCGGTGGGAGAGATGAAGAGCGTAAAAGGGACTCCTGAAGAAAGTACAAAGGTATGTACCGTCTGTGGACAACCAATGGTTATTCGATGGGGAAAACACGGAAAATTCCTGGGTTGTTCAGCATTTCCCAAATGTAAAAGCACGCTTCCCCTGGATGAAAAGGGCGAACCTGCCGCGCCCGAGACCACTGACCAGAAATGTGAAAAATGTGGCAGTGCTATGGTAATTAAAACCAGCCGTCATGGAAAATTTCTGGCGTGTTCTGCGTACCCAAACTGCAAGAACACAAAATCCCTTACCGGTGAAACAACCAAGGTTGAACCTACCAACGAAAAGTGTGAAAAATGCGGCAGCCCTATGGTTATTAGATTCAGCAAGAAAGGCCGATTCATGGGCTGTTCAGCCTATCCAAAATGCAGAAATATCAAATCCTTGCCTACAGGGGTAAAGTGTCCCAAAGAGGGTTGTGGCGGAGACCTGATACAACGTTACTCGAAAAAGGGAGGTATCTTCTTCGGGTGCAGCAAATATCCTGAATGCGATTATATTGCGAAGGAATTACCCGATACAACAACTGATACTGTCAAGGAAGAATAAAATCAGGTATCATTAGGAAGCACTTTTTTTTCGAGTAAAATGCAGAATTCCATCAAATGGTTGTTCTACTCTATAATACTCCTTCCATTACTAACCATTCTACCTGTGTCAGTTTCCTTGTGCTATACCACCTTAAACGTAATAGCCGGTTCGAACTCCGATAGCGACAAAATCCGGGCGATTGATTCCCTAAAGTCTTCATCTTCGCTTTCATGGAATGACATAAACGATTTTGTCTACCAATTACAAGATATAGACCTGACTGCTATAGGAGATACAAAATTTGATTTGGCTATCATAGATTACTCTGAAGATGGAGGTGAATCTGGTAGATTTAGCGCAGAGGAAATAGAAACATTGATAAATAACGCCGGTGGTTCAAAACGAGTGCTTGCGTATGTGAGCATTGGAGAGGCAGAAAATTATAGATTTTATTGGGAAGAAAGCTGGGATTGGGATGCTGATAATGATGGCCAACCCGACGCAGACGCTCCATCATGGTTAGGACCGTCAAATCCTGATTGGCCAGGAAATTATAAGGTAAAATACTGGGAACCTGAATGGCAATCTATCATCTATGGCTCGTCCACGAGTTATCTCGATAAAATCATCGAATCAGGCTTTGACGGAGTGTATCTTGATATTATAGATGCCTATGAATATTGGGGGCCAAACGGAGAGAGCAGGGAAGACAGAGAAACGGCTGAGCAGGAAATGGTCGATTTCGTTGTTAAAATTTCCGAATACGCCAAAGGTAAAAATCCTGACTTTGGCATATTCCCACAAAATGGCGCTGCATTGGGCGCATATGAAGAGTATCTTAATGCCGTAACAGGAATTGGACAGGAGGACATTTATTACGGTTATGACGGTGATGGGCAAAAAACATCAGGGAATATTACAGAAGATTTGGAAGGATACCTGGACGTTTTTAAAGAAGCGGGCAAACTCGTGTTAACCATAAATTATCCCTTCGCATGCTCTGAAAAGGAACCCTGTTTTAACAGGAAAACCAGGAGGAAAATAAATATTGCATATAGGAAATCAAGGGGAAATGGGTATATTCCATACTGCACCGTTCGAAACCTGAACTACCTTACCATTAATCCCGGGTATCGACCTGATTAGCATGGGTCTTTATTCTTGCAGATAAGAAATGATGTGAACTAAAACTTTATTTCAAAGTTACAAACCCTCTATTCTTTACAAAGACACTGACTGGCTTATTTGTTTCCAAGAATTCGCCCATGAGTGACATGAATTCTATGACAGAATGCACCTCTTTTGTACCTACTTTTGTAATTAAATCGCCTGGCTTTATACCGGCGCGCTCGGCGGGGCTGTCCGCCTCAACATCGACAACCAAAACCCCCTTCTCATCTTCAAAACCGAGTGATTTTGCGACATCTTGATTTAAATCGTTGACCACCAATCCCAGAGAGAATTTTGTCGGTTCATCCAGCTTTCGAATAGCCAAATAAGTTTTACCCGCAAGGTCTTCGGGCTGTCTTTCTATAAAAACATCCAACGCACTTTCTACTCCGTCTCGTATGACTTTCACGATGATTTTTGTGTCTACCTTTGCATGCCGGATAGCATGCTGGAGATCCGTTGTGTTTTCAATCCTTTTTCCTCCTATCTCAGAAATAACATCGCCAGGACGGATGCCAGCCTTCGATGCAGGGGTATCGCTCCACACCTCCAAAACAAATGCGCCCATTTCTAAGGGCAGGCCAAAACGGGAAATAAATTCTTTTCTATCTTTGAGGCCAAGCGATGCGGCCAACTCATCGTTAATATCGTGCGTTCCCACACCTAAATATCCCCTTACAACAGCTCCTGTAGCCATTATGTTTTCAGCAGTCTCTTTTGCAATAGCGGCGGAAATCGCAAATCCTACACCCTGAAAACCACCTGAGCGAGTAGCAATGGCGGTATTCACACCAATGACCTCACCTCTGAGATTGACAAGCGGGCCGCCGCTATTTCCCGGGTTGATAGCAGCATCCGTTTGGAAAAAATCCTCATAAATAAAGGGAAGTACAAACGGAATAACATGTGTTCTCCCTTTCGCGCTAATAATACCGGTAGAAACGGTTTGCTGGTATCCAAAAGGGCTACCGATGGCAATGACCCAATCACCCACTTGCACTTCTTCGGAATCACCAAATTCGGCAGGTAAGAAATTTTCTCCTTCTATCTTGATAATTGCGAGGTCTGTATTCGGATCGACGCCAACGATCTTGACCTGTTTGATTTGTTCACCATTATAAGTAACCACCGTGATTTCATCTTCAGAAAAACCGCCGATAACGTGGTTGTTTGTTAAAATATAGCCGCGTTCATCAATGATAATACCAGAACCCAGTCCTTTTTTGGGTGTATTTTCAGTGGGATGATCGCGTTTTGGTTGAAAATCTTGATAGGGTGGCGATGGTTCGGCTCCTATACTACTTTTTAAAGATTCTTTTTTTTCCGTACTTAAACTGACAACTGAGGGACTGACGAGTTGTGAAACTTTTCGAAATGTTTCTAAAAGCGGTTTGGTTATCTTCTCGAGTTCAATGAGTTCTTGCTTTAATTTGTCTACCCCGGCATCTCGGCCTGCAAAAGTAGGATAGTTATATAGGAAGGACAGGGAGGCTATTATCAATGACAAAATTAATAATTTGGCGCAATTCATTTTTTATCTGTAGGGGTTTTCAGTTTATAAACTAGATACCCACTACCCGCAAATATAAATACATCTACGAAAAATGTTAAGATAACTACCTTTTTCGCTAATTTGGGATCGTTTGTCCTGTGGACTTTTGCAATTGCATTAAAGGTAACATATACAATTAAAATATATGCAAAACATACCCCTATAATCAAGGATATTTTTCTTGAAGCCTTCATTAATTAACACCGCCGTTAAGTTATATTTTTAAAGAGTGATGTTGAGAAGCAAACTTACCGAGGCGAAGCCCAGACCAATAAAAAACAAGAGGCAAGATGTAATTAAATACTTATGAATAAATGGCTGAATGGTTAATAACCATACAACATTTAAAACTTGACTGATCCCCGTTTTTACGAGGACAAGTTTGTGAAGAGAAACCGCAGATAAAGTATTTAAGGAATGGCTGAAGGTACTATATTCTCTTTAACTTCCTCTTTTGTTCCCAACTTCATCATTTCCAAGCGATTAGATAACTCAATTTCAGACTTCTGTATATCATCTATTCGTTTATTAAGGTATTCTCCGGTGGTTTTGTAATTGGCCTCAAGACCGCAAACATGCTCATCTAAATTTTTAATTATTGTTTCTATCTCTTTGATCTTTTGTAGGATATCATTATTGCAGCTCTTTATGTTACCCATGTCATTATGGAGTCCATTCCCATCATTTACAATTAAAGAAATAGACCTTGATAAGTCATCTAACCGTTTTTCTAATGTTTGAGTTGTTTTAGAAATTTCGACTACCCTACAATCAGTATCCCTCAGCCTTTCACTCGAACTAATACTGCACCCGAAAAACAGTACCGGTAACAAAAAAGTAAGATAATAGGATACAAAATTTTTCATTTTTCTTCATTATAAATCAATTATAAATAAACACAAAAAAAATTTATTATAAACTGGAACTTTTTTTGATTTAAATATGTTTTTACTATCAAAGTGTTCTCCTTTTTAAGCAAGCTGACTTTCGCTTTCCTCCTTTTCTACGAAAGTCGGCTTGCTGTTTTTTATATGTAGATATCTAAAAAGGAACCTAGCGGTTTTCTACGTTTTGTTTTTTCTATAGTCAGAGGATCGGCAATTCCCGTCGTTTGAATGTTCTTCGCTGTGTCTCCCTGCGTAACGTTTTTAAATGTCTGTGCAAAAACCTCACTTTTTTTCTGTATCTTCTCTATATTCTCAGAATCACTACCTTTCGGTATATTTTTAATATTATTCATACGAACATTTTTTACTTCATTTTCAAAATCACGGCTGTTAATTTCTTTTTTGGTTGTTTGTGTGGATAATCTTTTAATTTGCTCAAGAAGTTTTGATGCTGCAGGAGTCACATCATTTACCATATCCCCTCCTCCTAAAATGAATTGATAAACCCATATATTCGTAATCTTTGATTAACTCAAGCGATTTTTGTACCTAAATTTGATACAATTAATTAAAATAATTTTCATTTTTGAATAAACGTATCAAACACTGTAGCATCAATGCGAATCATAAAAATGTTTATATTATTTGAGTAGCAGATACTATTCATATAAGTGTAGTAATACTAAAGCATTACGATGTTTTTTGCCAAATCCATAAATAGCTCTTATTATACATTGAAGGGATGTGTAAAATGGTTTTTATCTTGTTGTGTTATGAACAGAAGTATAAAACTGTTAAATAGCGATATAATAGTTGACTACAACTCACGATAATTTACACAAGTCTGTTGTAAAACTCAACTTGTTTGTGATACTTTAGTTTTGTCAAATTGCATTTTTATGGACGGTGTGTTATAGTTAGTTGAAATATAAGATAGCGGCTCCTAAAATAGTGAGAAGTTATTTCGCAGATAAATTAACACTAAGAAAGGAGCCGGTAA